>SDBT01006166.1_pt1 | contig 19967 bp, 23 predicted proteins | sample 2277101 | NCBI WGS metagenome assembly SDBT01 (sample SAMN10404973, study PRJNA504765) | marine sediment metagenome | isolation source: marine sediment core GS10_PC15, 103 cmbsf | place: Arctic Ocean: Southern Knipovich Ridge | collected 2010 | reverse complement strand
GGCGAAGAACTGGCGGCGCCCGGCCAGGTCGACCGGGTTAGCACTGATGGTCGGGACCCGGCGGATCTTGTAACCCGGATCCGCGTTCGGCGTGTCCGAGATGTCCGGGATTATCTCAGTGTTGAAGGCGGAGAGGGCGGGGTTCGTGTTTAGGAACGCATTTAGGATCAGAGAGATGGATGGGTCGTTCGAGTCGGATCCATGAAAGAACGAGCCCTGGAACAGCTTCTTCAGGAGTCGCGAAGCCTCGAGATCCTCGAACCAGTCCGGGTCGAAAAGCATGGCCCCGCGGGCAAACTCCGGAGGGTTGTTGATGTTGTTCCCGTCGAACTGCGTGGCAGTCGGCATGAACCTGGTCACGGACTTGGTGGCGTTCTCTTGGATCACCTCCCAATACATCACGGGTCGGTCGGTGTTGCCGATACCAGTGGTCCGGATGTTCATCACGTATTGCTGGCCCGACACCATGTCCGGGAACAGGTCCTTGGACCGGTAGAAGAACTTGTCTGCTACGTTGGCCGTTCCGATAGACTCCGCGGACCCGGCGTTGACTAGCGGCCCGGCCTGGATCCCGTTCGCGACTTCCTGTAGCTGAAACTCGATGCCGCCGTTGTTGTTGGTCCCGTCCCTGAGCGGCTGGAATGCCACGACGTGAATCGACTTGATGCCCGTCCACTCGCTCTCGTTGTATTCAAAGAAGCCGGGCTCTAGGGCGTTCGTCGACAGGGTCGTGGTCAGGTCGTCCTGAGAGTCGACGCCAGGTCGTCCTGTGCCGAGGTAAGTGCAGAGTTCGTTGTTTGCGGACCCGGTCTGGATGATGCACATCCCGAAGCTGGCCATCATAGCCTGGTGCGCGTTGCTACTGGTGCCGGCCGCCCACGTGCCCCCGTCCCCATTGTCGACCCTCTCGACCATCGGTCGATACGTCGTGTAGCCGTCGTCGTTGGCCGCCGCGGCCATCTCGTCCCAGTGCTGGAAGAACTTGATGGAGCCGGCGTCGTTGGTGAACCGCTCGTATTCCACGAATATCAAGCCGGAGTGTCCGTTGACCGTGGTCGCTGCGATGGCTTCTAGGACCAGTTCGTTCCTCTGTGTCGCCAGACCGTAGCGGGAGGCGGAGTTGATTCCCGCGACGGTCGTCATGCTCGAGAAGATAGACACCGCGCTGGGTAGAACCGTCTTGACTCCCGCGATCTCGGTCCCGCCCAAGACTGTCACGTCCGGGACGATGTGGAGCCTTACGCTGTCCAACCCCTGGGAGCCAGTGTGCTCGTGGCGCAAGGAGCACCAGAACGACACCTTCCGGACTTCTGAGTAGCGCGACGGTGCGACAAAGAGCGGCACCGAGGCCCACCCAAGGAACGGGTTCTCGATAACGGGGGCGCCAATGGCAGAGCCACCGAACGCCTCGCTGTATTGACCGAACTCGTGGGCGCTTGCTGGGATGCGGATGGCCATTAGACTGGTTCCGAGCTTATTTCCTCTACTCCGACGTTGGAGGCGGCAGTCGCACTCAGGCCCAGCATCGTCTTCTGTCCCAGGTCGGCGTCTTGGACGGTGGTCAATGTGACGTCGAACTCAACCGGGTTGCCGGTGCCGTCCACAAAGATAGCGACCTTGACTCGTCTGGTTGCGGCGTTGTAGCTGAAGTCCGTCAGGTCGCCGGCCAGCCCGGTAGGCGCGAGGGACCCCGCGTCCAACTCAAGAACAGTCCCCGACAGGTTGATGAACGACAACGCGACACCGATCGCTCCGCCCACGTTCTCGACGCGCAGTCGGAGACTACCCTTGCCGTCGTCGTTCGTCGACTTGATGAAGTAGTCGACGGTCTCCGTCGAGGCCGTGTTGGGGAACTTGTATTTCGACGCAACCTTGTAGCTCTGGCTTGTTGCCTCCTTGAACCACACCAGGGGTTGCGGCGCGATTACCCCCACTCGCAACGCGAGAGAAGAAACAAGATGGCGGTGCCCCAAGGAGGGATCACGCCAACGAGAAAGATCAACCGAGGCAGTCGTGCCCGAAAAGCCGTCGTTGGGGTAGGCGTCTGAAACTTGGAAGACGGGGATGGCGAACGGGGCTCGGATGTGGATCTGACTCTCATCGGCTACCAAAAGATACTCGATCCCGCACTCGTCCGTATATCTGTGCAGCCCACAGACTGCGCCCACGAACTGTTCGTCCAGGCCGCGCGTGAAACCCTTGCGCTTCTCCATGACATCGGCGGTGTTGATCTGCACATTCTTGGAGCGGTCCGTCAGCTGGCCCGAGCCATCGTCGAGAGTGCCGCCCAGGAAGTTGGAGCCCGGCCAGGCCGGACCACCGCGCAACGGGAATGCGTTGTGCTGCGTCACAGTAGAGCCTCGAGCTGGATAGTCCGGAGGACTGGCAGTCGAGACTGTGTTGACGGCTGGAGAACATCAGCCACGGACCGCATGACAGTGACCGTCGCGTTCCTGTTGTTCCTTCGCCGCAACGATGCGACCTTGGACTGGTAGGCCCCCACCATCGCCGAAGCGTTCTGCGGGTCTGTGTCCAGCATCATCGCGTGTGCGGCTGCGCCGTAGATCAAGACGTCCATGTCTCCCTGTGGAATAACCGGGAGAGCGGTGTCCATGTCCAGAGGGACCAGCCGGCGCCGGTAGTATTCGATCACGAGGAAGGCATCCTCCACGACCTCGAGACCGGCGGTGTCGATGCTGGTCACGTCCGGGATCGGGAACAGCTTGTAGGACGTGCGGTGGTTCACCGAGATCGGAGCGTTGGTGTAGCTGCGCGGCTTCCCCTTCGAGGCGTCGAGGTTCTGGGAATACTGGCGGAACGTGATCGGCTCGACGAACGCTAAGGGTGCGCCGTTCCAGTTACCCGGGCGAATCTGGAGCAACTCGCCAAAATCCTCTGGCATCTCGATCTCGTCCACGTCCGTCTGGAGGTAGACGCGAGCCTCGGTCTTGAGCCAGTCGAAGTAGCCTTCGGTCCGGATGATCTCCGCCTCGGCGTCGAGGACGAAGTCCAGGTAAGTGAGGCGCTTATTCTGCCCGGACGCGGTGGCCGAGTATTTGGCGTCGCCGTTCTTCTCGACCAAGGTTATGACCCGGTCCACGATCCTGCCGTAGGTGTGACGCGCGGAAGGGTGAACCGTCCTGGCCTGGTCGAAGTGGACGATCGTTGAGACGTCAAAGAGGGTGATGGCCATCACCGAGACGCCCTGCTGTCCTAACGCCGAGAGCCCCCCGGGCTGCGTGTCCAGGAGCGGAGACAGGAACTCGATCCCTGGTTGTCCGACCACGGACCACAGCGGATCCTGGAAGTCGATGAAGGTCAAGATCGGCTGGCTCTCGTGCCGGTCGTTGATGTAGGCCTCGAGCGTAACACGCCCGTCGGTGCCGCGAACTCGGAGCCTCATGTCCTGCCAGAAGCCCTTGTAAACGTAGCCGGTGACGTCGTTCTTGTTCGCCTCTGTCACGGGCGTTGCCGTGACGTCGGTGTTTAGGTCCTGCCGCTTCAGGACGATCGAAGCCAATACGGTGGCGTCATCCCGTTCCCCGGTGGCTGTGGAGGAGGAATTGATCCGGCGATCGGTGGTGAGTTTGATGAGCTTGAGGATTGGAGCGGAGCCGTCCAGTGGACAGGTGACGCGGAGGCCATAGGCCTGGTCAAAACAGGCAGGGGACTCACTGCCGCCGAGATCCAACAGGAGAGGATCCTTTGTAGCCCTCGCCAGAAGCGTGACCGAAGGGTCACCAGTGACGTTCGAGGGCGTGACGTCGTCGTGCCCCCAGATGCACCGGAGCATCTGGTTCGGGAGGTCCAGGGCCGTCCCCTTGTAGAGCGCTTGCGTTCGTTCATCGGTCAGTCCTTGCAGGGGGCTCGAGGGATTGGTCGGGGACGAACTGCCAGTCGAGTCGATCGGACGGACAGCTTCATCGAAGATAGCCAGACTGCCGCAAGCGACGTCCCAGCTGGCCCCGACCTCACCGTCCGGCCTGTTGAACTTGTCCTGGAATCTGTCCACCATCAGCCCTTACCCCGCCCGTGTCGGCCATAGCCGGTCACCTTGAATGCCTTGTGCTTGTCGCGATTCTTCTGCTGCAGCCAGTAGCTCTTGTCGCCGGTCTCCCTAATCTTCCCGTGGTAGAGGTGGGCCGGGACCTCCAGCTCCTTCTGGAAGGAGCTGCCCGATCCCTCGGCTACTTCCCGGCGGGTGCGGGCCAGCTTCTTGGCGTAGGCCCTCTCCATCCGGTCCCCCTCTACCTTGCTCTCCGGCAGGACTTGGTCCGAGACGCGGAACTGCTCGGGGACGTGGTTCGGGTCCTTGTCTGACCGTTCACAGATGAACTCACATGGTTCCCAGACTCTCGAGCAGATCCCGGAGCAGGAGCTTCCATGTGGAAACGGGTCTGGGGGTCCCACCTTGATTGATGCCTCTACTGGGAAGTGTTTTCCACACTTACTGCAGGCAAACGTGAAAGTCATCATCCAGCTTATTCTCCGCGACCGCAGGGCTTGTTGCAAGGCTTTCAACCGAACCTGGGATCCTGGGGGGCCTTGATCACCCGGGACCACTTGCAGCGCAGACAGTGGAGGGTCCACCGGATCCGCCTCACCTCAAATTGAAGAAGGCGGCCACACCGCGGACAGCGATGCGGCCGCCTTCTAGTCACCGGTTACCCCTAGGAGGGGTCGGTGTCGGCGCCGTCGATGAAGCCGATGGCGTTGGGGGCGAGGACTTCGAGGCAGCCCTCCCACTCGACCATACCCTTGGTGGACGAGCCGACCTTGGCCAGCTCGACGGCCAGGACGGGCCGCAGCACCGCGATGCGGAGCTTGTTGACCTCGGCGAACGACGCCCGATCCTGGACCTGGTAGCGATGCAGAAGGATCTGCTGGCTTCCGAAGTCGGACTGGTAGAAGTCCACCGTGTTGATCACGGTCCGGTCGGCGACCGGGATGTTGTAGCGGACCTGGGAGTTGGGGTTCAGCGTCAGCTGGGAGATGATCCGCTTCTGCTTGCTGTTGACCCACACCGTGTCCGTCATGGCGCCCTTGACCCACATGGCCTCCAGGTGCGCGTTCAGGTTCTCGGCGTCGATCTCGACGGCCGGGGAGGCCGTAAGGTCGGTCACCGTGCCCCGCTCCTCGGAGCCTAGGCCCAGCGTGGTCGCGCAGGTCGGATCCGTGGCGGAGGCGAAGGCGTAGAAGCCGTCCATCTTGCGAGGGAGGACCGCGCCGTTGTTGCCGGACACCGTCTGGTTCTGCCGCTCTGAGTGCAGTAGCGCGAACTCGATGTTTCGAGCCAGCTCCATCGACGCCTTCCTCAACTGGTAGACGTATTCGTCGCGGAGGCCGGCGGTGTTGATGTCCCGCTGGGTATCCGTGACGTCGAACGTCTTGCGGAGGATGTGCGTCAGGTTACACAGCCGCTTGCGCGGGACCAGGGTCGCGAACGTAGCGTCCGCACCCTCGGCCGTCGCCTGGACGTCCGTGTTTCCGTTGGCCGGGTCGCCGAAGCTCGCCAGGGTGTCCACCAGCCACTCGTGGATGATGTTGCTCGCCGGGACCTTCTCGAGGCCTGACAGGAGCAGCGTGTCCATCGGAGCGATGTTGGTGATGATGTCCAGCAGATCTTCACGGTTTCCCGTGCCGACGCCAAACGAGTGAAGTGCAGTGAGATTGCCTACGAAGGCCATGGGTCTAGTTTCCTTGGTTGTTGACTGACCCGGCTCCGATAAGCGCCATCAAGTTCAGGAAGCGAAGATCCTCTTCGCCAGGTTCGCGTCGATCCCCCTCATTCCAGCCTTGTGGTCGGCGGAGTCCTTGGAGCGCATCAGCTTGAAGGCTGCGGCGGCTTCCACGGCGATCTCGTCGTCCGGAGTGGTGTGGGGGTGGGACACTTGCTGGGTTGGGATTGACTTCGGAATGCCTGAGTGGTTGGGGGCGAGACTCGGGGGGACCGGGTTAGCGGCGCGTGCGCGGCCAACTCCCAATTCGTCGTCTGTCGCAACAGCACGGAACGCCAGCTCCACCGAGCAGTTGGGGTTTTGAGCCCTGAACTGCTTGATTAGCTCTGGATGGACACGGGGGTCGAAGCCCTCCGGGTATCGGGCGGCGACGCTCTCATACTCTCTGGCGAGAGAGTGCTCGTCAATCCGGGCCAGACGTGGCTCGAGTGTGGCGAGTAGGCGTGCTTCCGCTTCCCTTACCGCGGTTTGAACTTGCTCTGCCCCGACCGCCGCGATCCGCTCTTCTGGGCTCATTTCATCCAGCCGCTGCGCGAGGAAAGCCTCGTGCTGAGCACGAAGCGTCTCGGCAGCCTGCGTCAGGTCAGCGATTCGCGAGTCAGACGTTGACTGTGAAGCCTGAAGCTGCTGGAATTCTTGGTCCTTGAGGCGGAGCTTGTCGATCAAGTCCTGGATCCGTTCTGCTGCTTTGTCGGAAATTTCGGGAGAGAACTGCTCTCGCGGCGACGGTTGGTCGGGCACGGGTGCGGCTGCCTGTGCAACTGCCTCCGCCTGGGCGATGCGAGCTTGCGCGGCTTGTGCTTCATCGAAGCTGCCTCGCATGTAGCTCCCCTCCGGGGGCGGTGGGGCAGCGGGCCTGCCGTTCGCGTCGACCTCTACCTGAGATGGTTCCAGGCCCATGGCCTGTTTCAACTGTTGTGCCGCGTTGTCGCTCCGCTCTGAAAAAGAGGCGGGAGCGGGCTCGGGTTGTTTTTCTTGCTCGGTCATGTTGTTGTCTCGCTGGTGCTCGATCTCCAGCTCATGTGTTCAGAGCGTGCGGGCCCAAACCGCGTTCATGGGTAATGGACCCGGGTGATCACGGCTCGCCCAGGTGAGGCCGATGGGGCCTAGCTGTCGCCATACCCCTTGAGATTGTCGTTGCTGGAGTTGTCGCCCTTGTCCTCCCAGCGGTTGTGCTTGTCGCTGCCCTGGTGTGGCGAGCGGGTCTTTGACTTGCAAGCCTCCATCGTTGCCTGGTAGCCGGCCGACCGGGAGAGTGCCTTGCGGTTGTCGCCCTTTTTGGGCTTGGCCGCTCCGTATCCGTCCACGTGTGCCATGGTTTTTTTTCTATCCTTGCTGGTTGACTTTTCCGTCTGGGCGCAACATCGCTGAACGCTCATCTTGCAGCCTAGCCAGCTGAGAGTCAAGCTCCGTTATGCGGTGCTCCGCATTCGTCATGATGTTGCGGATGTCCCGGAACGTGTTGACCCGCCCTTGGAGGCGCCAGATTGCCTCTGGCGTCGAGGCGTTCAAGAGCTGAGTGTTCGCCGCCGACTCGAGTTCCCCTATAGCGTTGACCATCTGGTCATAGCCTGGGCTGCCATTAAGCGCGGTCATCGTCTTGGCCAGGGTGATGGCCCGCTCGGTGGCGTCGATCTGAAGGTTGAAGTGTTCCGCGACCGCCTTCTCCTGGGCCTTGATGTCCCAGAACGTGCCGGACGACTTCAGCTTGTCCGTGATCATGGTGTTCTCTCCTGGTTACATGGCGCCCGGATTGGGCGCACCCTGCATCGCTGGACCTTGAGCGGGTGCTCCCCCGCCGCCGCTGCGGTCGATCTCGTTGCTTCGGAAGTTCGGGGAGTCCGGTGCGTTACCCGGGCCGGCGGCGCCGGGGACGCTGCCGTTCTGTTGCTCCTGGCCGAGACCTGCGCCCTGCAGGTCGACCTCCTCGAGTCCAGGCGGGACCTGGATGCCCTGCTCGGCGGCCATCTGGGCGAAGTTCATCAAGCGGAACTCCTGGCGGTCCTGGGTGAGCGCCAACTTCCGGATGTGCTCGGCGATGTGCGCTCTGACCTTGGCCGTGGTCTGAGGGTCGGACTTGTCCAGCGCCTGGAAGCGCTCCTCCTCCATCTCCTCCATGTGGCCCATGACGTGGCGGAGGTCGTTGTCGTCCGCCCGACGGACCGGGACGTAGCCGTGATACCACAGCTCGTGCTCCTCGATGGAGGTCAGGAGCGAAGATTCGCTCTCGGGGATCGTGACGAACTCGTCCGCGTTCCGGATGTCGAACCCCTGCTCCAGGATATAGGCCAGGAGCTTGGGCATGTTGACCGCATTAGGGCCATACATCTGATTGATGACCGGCGCGCGGTCGAGGAGGTTGGTGAGCTGCTGGACGATGGTCTGCTTGGTCAGGAGCTTGTAGCTCGAGAGCGGCTGAACCAAGAACTTCCCGATCAGGTCTTCGGGGTTGATGGTGTATCTGTCCCGGAACCCAACGCCGACGGGCCCGATGTCGCGCACGACGCGGGCGTAGGAGGCGAACTGCTGGTTGTTCCAGATCATCTGGTGGAGCATCGGGACCGCCACCTGGTGCTCGTAGTTCGAGACCATGTCCGCGATGCGGAGGTTGGTCATGTCGATCTCGGAGGTGTGCTGCGTGGCCGTTTTAGCCTTGCCGAACGGATCCTGAGCACCCATGGACGGGCTGTTGGTCCCGGCCGTCTCCCGGATGTCCACGGTCAGGATGTTCTCCGCCTTGAGCGCGGCGTCACTGACCTGTGGGACGTGGATCGGTGCGATGCTGTTGTTGATGTCCGGCACACGGAAGATAGATCCCGGGTGGAGGAGGAACTGGCCCGCGGGGATGTTCGCCTGGTCGGAGACCTGCCAACAAGGGTTCGCCTCCAGCTGCGTCGCGGCCATCAGGAGCTGGCGCTTGACGTCCTTCTCGCGGGAGAGGCGCGCGATCATCTCGATTGCTCCGATCCCGTAGAACTCGTTCCGTAGGTCGATCGGCTTCCAGACCTGGTAGGGCTTCTTCTGGTGCCAGAACGGGTTCTCGGTGATACGGACGACTAACTGCGGACCTTCCGGGCCCACCATCACCACGTTACATTCGCGGGTCTCGTAATGTCCGTCCTTGGACTTGATGACCAGAGGACCCCAGTAGTCGAGGATCTGGTAGTGGGGGATGTGAGGCGATACGCCGGCCTCTCGTGGGTCGAAGATGCCGTAAGCGTAGCTCTTGCGCTCCTTGAACTCGTCCCCGTAGGTGGAGTCGTGGTCGCCCTGGTAGTCCTCGAGCTTGTCGAGATGGAGCCAGTGACCGGCCTCCCCCATGGCCTTGACCTTGTAGTCCGCCCAGATGGTCCGGTCCATGCACCACTCCGCCTCGTCGACATCGTTGGCTGTCGGGGAGGTGAGGAAGTCGAAGATCTCGACCTCCTGGACCGCGTTGGCGTCGTAGACCATCTCGACCTGGTCGACTTCCTCCATCTTGGTCCTGGTCGCGCCCGGGATCGAAGGGTGAGGCACCTTCTTCGTCTTCCGGTAGCGCATGTGCTTCTTTTCCTGCTTCCACCAGGTCTTCTGGATGGCGGTCCCGTAGATGAGACCGTTGCGGATGAAGGTGCTTGAGGTGGAGTGGAACTTGCCCTCCCGTAACTGGTTCCGGCACAGCGCCTCCTGCGCGACCGCGTTTTGGTCGTGGTCGGTCTGCTCGCCGTAGAACTTGAACCACTTGTCGGACCCAAACAAGGTCCGCATGAGCTTCGGGTGGAGAGTCTCGACTATCTTGTAGGGCTCCGGGCTGTGCAGTTGCAGGCGGCCGTATGTGACCTCGTTCAAGGTCTCGCCACGGTAGAGCCGGTAGAGGATCAGCCACTTATTCCTCAGGAATTCCATCGTGTTGAACACGTCCTTGAGGGACGACAACACGGCGTAGCGGGCCTGCTGGAGGACGAACGCATCATTGGCGAGGTTGGGGAGGTCGACGCTCTCCTCATACATCCGCGCCATGAACTCGGCGTCGCGGTTGTCCTCGTAGTGCTGGGTCAGGGTGTGCGCGCCGGGGATTCGGTCCGTGTCCTTGCCCCTGACGAACTTCCCCATCCCCCTGGCGGTGTGTCCACCAGACGAACCGGCTCGCGACATCGGTGGGTTGGTCGTGTTCCCGAGCGAAGCGCGGTCACCCATCAGCGCTTGGCCTTCTTCTTGCCCTGCTTCAGGGCCTCGAGCGCGGCCTGTTCAGCCTTCTTGCTGTTGGCCAACTGCGTCTTGACTTGACGCTCCGTGTTGGCCTTTGAATCTTGGGACAAGTTCCTCAGGTAGCTCATCGTATAGCGGTCCTCCGAAAGTGGCGTCTAGATGGAGCTTACCTGGGAAGGCCTTGGAATACCAGCCTAACCATGCGAGTGGACGCTTGATGTCCCCGTAGCGCGCGGTCTCGCATCTGGTGGCCGGGTTTCCCCCTTGATGCTGGTAGCGGGAGCCGCTCTTCAGGGTGAAGCCGACGGCGATGATCTCGGACGCCCCCATCCGATGGGACAGCTGGATGGCGTAGCAGAGCGAGTTGCCTCCCGGGTGGAAGGGATGGGCCATGGTCTCGGGGATCCGGCCGGGCTTGATCTGGGCGTGGCTGCAGGCCTCAATCTCGATCTCGAACCGGCGGGCCTCCCCCTTGCCGATCATCCTGAGGTGTCTCGAGTGGGTGGGGGACATGATCCCGCCCCCGAAGACCTTCTTGTTCACAACTGCCAGGCAGTGCGAGCATCCGTCGAGGTGCCCCCGTTCGGCAATCCAGACGTCCCTGTCGACGACCTGCCAGAGGGTGGGTTCCACCGTGCGGAGCGTCCAGTTTGTTCCGATGACGATCTCGCCGTGAGCTGCTCGAAATCCTGGGGAGTCAACCAGCCCTCCGGCGCCCCCAAAGAGGAACACTTTTCGTCCTTTAGCCACTCCCTCAAGCCAACACGGATCAAGACTTCGGCCGCTCGGTGCTGGTAGGTGTGCCGCTTGAAAATCTGGGTCCTGCATCGTTGTCCGATCTCCTCTGCCTCGTCCAGGTGACCGAGATAGTATTGGATCAGTTCGATCAGGTGGGCCGGGTCCTTGGCCTGTGGCACGTAGTCGAACTCTCTAGCCAGCTCGGTCCGGCTGTCGTCGTTGATCACGAGGGTTCCACAGGTCGCCATCTCAAGGAAGCGCGGGTTCCAGTGGTGCGCGTCCAGGTTGTAGTCGTTCCAGAAGCCGGTCCCACGGCCGCGCTCTTTCGAGGTGTTAGTCGCATCGGGGATCTCCTGGCCCTTCACCCATGGGAAGTTGGGGGGTCGCTTGATGATCCTCTTGTTCCAGCAGTTCTTGTCGGCCCACGGCGAACGGTGGACGTTTAGCCCTATTAGGCAGTTGCCGTAGTGCCTCGGGTGATCCTCGTATGAGACCCACCGGTCTTTGCCCTTGATCGTCGCGGACATAAAGCGGATATCCGACTTCGGGATGATGCGCTCGACCGCTTCCAGGTATGGCTTGCGCGGGTGTAAGCTGCCGTTCCCCAGGAAGAACGTATTGGGTCCCGTTCTGTCCTTGTAGGGCTTGGTTTTGAAGTGTCGGACGTTGCAGCCGGGCGGCAGGTAGAAGACGTTCTTGCGCTCGTTGCGCGCCCGCTCGTGGAGCTTCATCGTGGATGGGTCCATGGTGAAGACGGTCCCGAACTTCGGGGAGTAGAGCGAGGTCTCCCCGCACTCGTAGGGTTCGTCGCACAGGTAGACGGCCGTGCGGATCCCCTTACCGCGCAGGGTAGCGAGGAACATATCGGCCGATGCACCGCGACCGTGGTGGCAGAAGACCAGATCGGGGTTCATGTTGACGACGTTCTGCGCCAACAGCTTCGGCAGCGGTGACCGCATGGACAGCATCGACTCGCGCCCGCCCAGTTTGACGTAGTTTCGCATGGGCGAGATGTCGATCACGGTCACGCGGCAGCCAATCCCTTCGAACCCTTCCTTCCACCCGGCGCGGTAGTCGTCCGAGAAGATCAGACCCGAGTCGTCGGCGATGACGATGTGTGGTGTCTTACCGCGAAGCCCAAGAGGCCGATTCATTCATCACCTCGAAGTTCACGCCGGGGTGTGACCACCGGGTGGCCCCTTGAGCCACGAGACGCGCCTGGAACTCCGAGCAGAAGGAGTTGCCGTTGGGCATCGGCCGGGTCATCTCGATATGCGCACGGGTCGTGAGGAACGCGGGACTCTCGTAGATCCTGGTCGGCTCGTTGATCGGGTTCGGATCGAGGGTCGCACTGCCCTGGAAGACCGGCGGGAGGAACACTCCGCCCACGTAGGGCGCGATCATGATCGGGCTGTTCATCTTCCCGAACCACAACTTGTCCTTGAGCCGGATGTTGGAGCGCATGATGAACACGTAATCGTGCTTGATCAGATCAAGGACCCCGTTCACCGCCTGCCAGGAGTTGCCGACGGCGGCCTCCGTGGCCAGGAGTCCGTAGTGAAGCCCTTCTTCGTCGCGAAGAGAGTCGAGGAAAGTTCGGATGATCTCCCAGTCGTCACTGGCGCCACCGCGGCCGGCGATGATGAAGCGAATCGGAACGTCCGTGCTGTCCGCGATGGCGGGCAGCGTATACATGGCGGCCTGCACCGCGTTCCGGTAGTGCAGCGGGACAATGACATCGATCATTCTTGGTTCTCCAGTCTCTCCAACAGTTCTTTCATCTGTTTCTCTTGGTCTGTCCTGCCCTCCTTCTCGATGAAGGAGAAGTTACAGGACCTCGAGCAGAACAGCACGATTCGGCCGTCCTTGTATTTCTCTGCCACCTTGAAGAGGGCGTTCGGCACCCGGAAGGTGCGGCTACAGCCGAGGCATGGAGCCTCAGAATACCCATCCATCATTCACCTTCTTCGGGATGATGATCTCACCGGGAGCGTCCGGGGAGACCTGGTTCACGAGTGCCGCCAGGTCGGCGGCCATGCCGTCGGTGTTGGCCTTCTGCCCTGCTGGGACTTGTGTCTCGGATCCAACGGACTCGCGCAGCTCAGCCGCGGTCCGGGCGGCGTGGGTGTAACCTTCCGGTCTCGGCGGTTGCCCGCCTCCGTTCGCTGTCAGCTGAGTGATAGCGGTGTCGACTGCCTCGCGGACCATGTCCGACACTTGGAGGCAGATGTCCGGCGGCAACGCAAAGTTCACGAGGACTTGCTTCACCACTTGGGCGGAGGCATCCGCCGATTCCAGATATCCTCGCCTTGCTGTTGAGGTGTTCCGAGCCCGCGGCTTTCCTGGTTCGTAGATCTCTGCTGCCGCCATATTTCGTCCTTGTCTCGATTGATGTCCTCTGCCCTGATCTTCGTTCTCGGGTCCCAGTTGCATTCTGGGTTGTAGGTTCCATTGATGGTCTCGGGCGTGACGCGCCCGCTCATCGCCGGTTGCCACCCAGGAGGTGGACCAGGTAGGTAAAGCCTATCGTCTGTGTCTCGCTTGTCCAAGTCCGAAATGGCGTCTGGCACGTCATCGTGAGTGCTAAATGGCCACTCCATCATCTCGGTGATCATGGGGTCCCACTTGGATGCGTATTCGTTCTCGAGCGAGGCAGCGAAGAAGATGTCCCCCCGGCGGAACCGCGGCTCGATCGACTCGATCCGCATGTCCTTCATCTCCTGGGACCGGCCTCCGATGAGGATGAGCTTCGGCCGGATCATCGTGTCACGGCGGACCTCCTCCAACAAGCCCTGAATAAGTTCGTTGTAGGTCGCGGTCTTCTCGAGAGAGATCCCCTTCATGTCCACCCTCTGGGACCACTTGTCCCAGACGTTGCAGAGGAGGTGGACGGAGTCACTCGGTTTCCATCGGCCCAGGTAGAAGTCGACCACGTAGGCCACACGGTTGGCGTCGACCAGCACGACCCAGAAGCACGTCCGGTCCGCCCGGGCGTTCCGCTTCTCGTCGGCGATGAATGCGAAGTCCGTGAGGATGTAGCCCCAACACCCACGGGGGATGTTCGAGTCCGGGATCACCCGGAAATACTCGCGCCGGAACATCTGCTGTTCGTCCGTGGTCGGCCGGTTCTCGTAGAAGCAGGCGAACAGGCGCGGCGGCATTATGGACTTTTGGTTCGCGATGAACCGACGGGTCAGGCGGTCCGGGAAGAAGAGGGTGACGCCCTCCGGCAACTCCTCTTCGGGGTCGACGCCGACCCTCGAGCACCACCCATACTGGCTGATGTCGAACATAGCCCGAATCTTCGGGTCCTTCATGATCCGGCAGTAGATGTCGGCGTAGTGGTGGAGTGTGCCGAGGATGAAGAGCTTGCAGCCGGGGTCGAGCTGGGCGATTGTCTCTCCGAACCAGTGCCATAGCGAGTCGATGGACTCTGGGGTGCGCGTGTTCTCCTGGGAGCACATATCGTCGATCAGGACGAAGTCCCAGTGCGAGCCCGTCTGCACCTCACCCACCCCTGAACAGGCCAGGGTCGGGTCCTTGATGCCCTTCCGGGTCCTCTGGGAGTCCTCGAACGAGCCGGCGCCGAGCTTCCAGCTACCGCCCTTACGAACCCCGAACCTCTCGGTGAACCACTCGGACTCGACGATCTTCATCGTCTCTTGAACGAACTTCTTCGCCTGTCGGTTGGTTTCGGAGCAGACGAGGATACGGATGTTCGGGTCCTTGGCGATCAACCACGCGCACTGGCCAACGGTGAACACCTGGCTCTTGAACGAGCCACGGGGCCACAGGCCCATCTTCCACTTGTAGAGAATGCGATCCGGCTTGTCAGGATCGGGTTCCCCTTTCCAGCAGATCATGTCCTGCGCGTGCTTCCCGTGCGGCTCGTAGACAGCGTCTGGAGCGGCCCCGCTGTCCCTGACGAAATCGAGGAACCCGTCGTCAGACAGGTAGTATTCGCGCTCCTTGTTGAGTCGGAAGTTCCGGATGTCGTCTACCGACAGACCCTCTAAATCACTTTCTGAGAGGGGAGGTGGAGCCTGGTAGGGCCTCGCTTCATCACCCATTTGTGCCAACTCCCTTTGAAGTCCTTCCTGACTTGCTCTCGGTGCATGGCATGGGTTCGTAGATTAGTCTTCACTTCGCGATCCAAGGAGGTGACGGCAGCGTCACTTAGCTCCCTGGATCGCCGGTAGAAGTCCACCGTGAGTTTCTTATCTTGCCGCACCTTGTAGGCAGAATCAAGGACATGCATGAGTTCTACGTCGCTCCAGCCCTTGTGACCGGCGAAACACTCGTTGTAGCCGTGGACTTTCTCGAAGTCATTCTTCGCGATGATCCAGCAATTCGGCGAGGACACGTTGACCTTGCCGTTCATGCCCTTCTTGGGGTGGTTGACCTCCTTGAGGCAGAACCGGACGACGTGGAGCGTTGGGAGCTTGTCAGCAGTCTCGACGAACCGCAAGGCGTCCTTGGGGTTCAGGATCATGTCCGGGTCCACCATGATCAACACGCGGCCCCGTGCGTGGGTCGATGCGAGGTTGCGGCAGCATGGCTGGGCCCACGGCACGTCTCGAGTGTGCCGCAGTAGCTGGACCCCCATGGGCCCCAGGCCGTCAAGCTCGCCCTTCCCAACGGGGGGTGCTCCGCAGTCGTCTATGACCACTAATTCGCACTCTCGCGCCGCCTCGGTCGGCCAGCCGCGCAGGGCGTCCGCGAACAGTTTGAGGATCTTGGGCTGCCCGTAGACCTGGGTGAGGATGGATACCTTCACAGATTCCATTCGTCCTTGAACCAGGACAACTTTTTGACAGCAGCGATCCTGTCCACTGGTAGCTTCTTCCAGCTTCCGCGACCTTGATTTACTTTTCGGTCGAGGATCCCCTGGGTAACTGGGCAATCAGTGACTCCCAGTTTCGCGGCGATCTCCTGGAAGGTATCCATCTTGAACATATCGTGAAACTTGAACGTGACGAAGTCTGACAGTTTAGCCATCCAATCCAGACGACGATAGTCGTGCTCGCAACACTTCAAGAAGTTCTCCCAGTTACCACGATTATGGACCGATAGGGCGACCTCAAACGGACACCGGAGGATAATCGCCTTGATATCTACTGGAGCATGGTGTCCATGTGTCCGCATGTAACCGTTTACCATCCCGTAGTTGCCTGATTTCGAGTTGAACCAGGCCTTGACCATGTCGGGAGTAATGAGGTCTCGGTGTGCTACAGAGCTAGCTGGTCCACTTGGAGCAAGTGCCTCATGGTCAACAGACCATGTCGGTGATAAATTCAGGGTCCTAGCCAGGAACATAGTTCCCGATCGACCATGCCCCGTGACCATGAATTTCATCGCCAGGCGTAGGTGTGGATGCCTGACCAGTTGGACGCACGCTTGTAGTTGAAGGGTTTGAGGAGTTTCTCGAAGTCGGTCAGCTGTTTCTCGCTGTGCCGTTCCGCGACGATCACCGGGTGGTCGTAGCGTAAGACGCGCTGGGCCCCCATGATGACCTCCTCCTCCACATCCTCCACATCGATCTTCAGTAGAACCACCTTGCCTTGGTCGGACAGGTGGTCGATGGTCTCTGCCGGGACTGGGGTCCCTCCCTTGTCGGTGAGCTTGGTGTGGCCGGCGTTGTTGTGCGGGATAGACCCGATGTTGACGATGCCTGATTCCTTCCAGACCGCGGCGTTGTGCAGGTAGAACGGCTTCTTGTGCGGGCCTGGTGGCGGGATGTTACACATGGCGAAAGTGTTCCGGTCCATGTTCCGCTCGAGCAACCGGAAGATTTTGGGGTGTGCCTCCACGGAGATCACCGCGGTCGACGGGCAGAACGAGTGGAAGAAGATGCTGTGGTTACCTACGTGCGCTCCCGCGTCGAAGTAAACGCCCTTGAGATTGAGGCTCTTGACCCACTCGAGGACCGGCACCTCCTGGAACTGTCCGGCACGAGAGGCCCGTAACGCAGCGATTTCCGCCTTGAAGACGTATTCCATGTGGAACTTTCGCCCATCGTATCGAATCTCGTGCATGGAGTCGTGCGTTGGTTGTGTCATAGGTATTGCTCGATGGCCTTCATGATCTTACCGACCCCAGGGGACCAGCTAGGAGAAACAAAGGTAGTCGGTGAGTCGAAGTGATTCCAGACTTCCTTGTAGCGCGGTTTGTCTTTGCGCGCGTTCCCGGACCACACGGCGATCGGTGCCTCGCACGCCTGCGCCAGGTGCATCGGGCCGCTGGACGCGCCCACGACGACCTTCGCCGTCCGCATGTAGCTAATGGTTTCTTCGAGTGTGCAACCGCGTCGGTCCAGGCAGAGCCGTGGGAGGTAGTCGTCCTTGGATCCGATCACCAACGGAGGATCGAGTCCTTCCGCGTCCATTATGGCCACAAGGGCTTCCCACCTCTCCGGCGTCATATTGCGCTCGGGACACTTGTAGATCCCGCGGCAGTGGAGCACCACGAACCGTCGCGCCTCCGCGCAGGCCGGGAAGATCGGGATCGGCAGGAGCTTCGAGTCAATGACCGGGACGCCCTTGACGAGCTTGATCTTGAGGTCGACCGGCTTGACCTGTGGAGTCCCTCTGAGCCAGCCGTGATTCTCCATGTCGCATCCCATCATGTCTGGGACGGCCTGATCCGGCCGGGGGTAGCCGTCGTTGGATACGATGTCCGTGCCGTAGAGTTCGTAGTGCCCTGGCTGACAGAGGAGGACGTCGCCCTCGTTCGTCAGCGCGTTCGTCATCGCGTTCACGTAGGGTGCCCACTGCGCGATCTCCCACCCGAACTCTCCCCAGAACGGCCCAAAGACCCGTTTCTTGGTCCTGATCACGGCTTGTTCCACTGGTAGCGGGACAAGTCGAACTCTGGGTCCGAACCTTCTGCCACCGTGAGGTCCTTGTCGAGACCCATCTCTGTCCTCAATTTGTCGACGGCCTCGTCCATGTTCTTGACGTTGGGCGTCTTTGTCGGTAGCGCCGCCTGGTCCCGCGCGAAACGGGCGAACGTCGACAGCATCTCGTCGATGAGCCGTTGCTTACCCTGGAGAGCCAGGCCCAGCTGGAACGACTCCCGGCGTGCCGCCGTCACCTCCGCTTGTGCGCGGCGATCCGCCCTCACCACTCTGTCGTCGGCCAACCTCCGGTAATCCTGCATCATCTGTGATACCAACTTCCGGCGCATCCACGGAAATACGATCTTCTTCATCTTGGTTCTCTCTTGAAAGGGTGATCTCGAGTCGACGTCGTTCGCCCTGAGCCGCCAGGCGCAGGATCTTGTCTAATTCGGCTTGTTTCTCTTCGACTCCCACCGAGATGTGGGAGTCTACTTCGATCTTCTGGGCCGCGCGCTCGACGATGCCCATGCTCTGGAGGAGCCCGACGACTTCCTTCTGGATCCGCCAGAACGTGCTCCAGTCGGAGGCTTCCATCGCCCCCTGCTGGGCCCTCTCCGCCGCCAGCATCATGTGGCCGGCGAGCGTGGAGAGCCTGATGTTAATGACGTTCTTGCCGAGCTGGTCGGCGAACTTGTTGTGCGCGGCGACGACCGCCATTGGGTCGAGGTCATACTCCTGGGCGATGGTCGCGGTCGCGTAGCCGCGCTCGCGGAGCACCGTCAGGAGGGCTTGCTGCTGGGTGGGGACCAGCCCACGGAACCAGGAAGCCCTCTCGCCCCGGGATTTGGTGCAAGAGAGGTTGTGGAGTCGGGCGCCGAGGTCTTTGAGCGTGAGGACTTCCGTGATCTCATCCGGCGGCTTTGCGGCGAGTAGTCCCGAGTCGGAGACAAGGCTAACGAGGTCTTCGGTAGATAACCCGACCGCTCCAGCAGCCGCCTCAATCTTCCTCGCCGCCTCGCTGTCCACCAAAGGTGAAGCGGCCACGCGAGCACGAGCCCTAGTGCGAGTCCGCTTCCGAACAGGATCTCCTGACTCATCTTTCACCTCGCGGTCCGGGTCTTGAACGCCATCTCGACGGTCGGGTTAGTCGCCACCTGGACGGCGATGAAGTCGCAGAAGCGGACGACCGCGATCTGGAAGTTCTTCAGCTGGTCGCCGCTGTTCTTCACCCACGCCACAGCCCGGCGGTAGGAGTCGAAACCGGGAACGTCGGGTAGGAAGGTGAAGCTGCCGTCCTCGCGGATGGCCAGGATACGGAAGTCACCCTGGCCGTCGTCGAAGAGTGAGGGCTTACCCTGGACTGACGTCTCTATTTCGTCGGGTAGCAAGGGTTTTGTTACCCTCATCGTTGGGGTTACTCCTGACGTCCTTGTTTCGTCGGGCTGCGCGGGCTTTTCGCCGCTTGCCTGCGCGGGCGCGGTCTGGGTATTTGAGGTAGAAGTCGAGTCGCTCACGGGTTTTCTCCTTGCGTTTGCGGATGGTTTCGTTGATGCGGTCGCTGATCATCCGCTCGTTGTGGGCAGTCGGCAAACCGTTCTTGGTTGACCAGGTCGGGAGGTTGCTCGGTTTCCGGGAGTCACGGGTCTTCGGCCGCCAGGTCCACGGGTTCAGCCTTGGGTCTCTCATCTTGGCCACCAACCACTCTACCACAGCTGAGTCGCTGACGTCCCAAGGAACCTCCATTTCCAGCAGATCTAGTTTTGCCTGCAGGTAGGCCGCCGCCGCGTGCGCGCTCATCCCGATGTTGTGCCGGCCCGGCTGAGTCTTCGATCCCATCTCCCGGTAATCGTCGGTCTCAGCCATGGAAGTCCTCCTCGAGAGGACTGCCAGCGAATGAGCCCGGGTTCAAGCGCTCCGAGTTGGGGTAGCCGACGACTCGGGTCTTCCATTCTTTGAGGAAGTCGTTCTGTCGCTCGAGCGAGAAGTTGAACCAGAACTGGAGGAGGAGGTCGATCGCGATCATGGAGCCGGGCTTCCGTTTGCAGCCCAGGTCGGTGTGGATCGTGGCCCGAACCAGCTCCAGATCCTTCATCATGTCCGCGTTGGTGACCTTGATGACCTTGTGTTTTCTCTTCATGCTGACGTTCTACCACATCCTGACCCGGTTGTCAAGGAAACATACACACTTCCGTGCCCTACTTTACCACGGGGGGTTACCAAAGGGGAGAGTGCCATACTCCTACTCACTCACTTTCACTACACATAGAGGAGGGAAGTAGGGAGAGAGAGTAGTTGTAGTGTAATGGGGTTTATGGGTTAGGGGTGATACTGCTTTCCCATTCATGGTGGTCCACCCCGAACGTAGTTGGGTTCAGATTTTTTGGGGGATTACGTGGGGTCGTGATTTACCCGTGACACAGCATGGGACCCGCGACCGATCGCCCCTCGCGTGCGGCGGAGATGGC
>SDBT01006165.1_pt1 | contig 19967 bp, 23 predicted proteins | sample 2277101 | NCBI WGS metagenome assembly SDBT01 (sample SAMN10404973, study PRJNA504765) | marine sediment metagenome | isolation source: marine sediment core GS10_PC15, 103 cmbsf | place: Arctic Ocean: Southern Knipovich Ridge | collected 2010 | reverse complement strand
TCCAACATCGTCAGGCTCACAAAGAAGTCGGCGGGCGTGTGCCCGATGCGGTTTTCGATCGGCTTTCGTCCGAAGTGAAACCGAAAGAACGAAAGACGGTTTTTCTGTTTGCTCTTCTGGAGCTCCAAGAGGTCACGATCGAGAATGAAGACGGAAGCATTGAAAAGGATCATCAGCCCATCCTGAAGTTCATTCGACCGGTTGGAGATAAGAGCCCGGAGCTTTTGAAAACCGGGGCTTGGGCCCGGATCGCTGAGGCCGAAGGCTCAACGTACGAAGAAGCCCTGAAAAACCTTAGAGATTTCGTCGAGGTCTCATATCGCTGGCTCATGCCTTTTATTGAATGGGGAGAATGACTTTTCGGAACTGCGCTCGTAATGTGGCATCGACCTTCGTTTGGTTGACGGGGGCCCGGGGCTGGAAATCAGATGTGCCATCCGACGGTCCCGGGCCTTCGAAGTTACTGCGGATTATCGCCGGACTTACCCTGCCGATAGTTGTGATCGCGATTGCGATTCCGATTGGTAGTGCGATCGGAATGGTCCGGCGCGTTAGGCGCTGGCGGCGATCTTAGCTTTTGGAAATTCGATCAGCTGATCACAGCCCTCGAGAGCCATCTCCGCCATGTCGATCACACGAACCTCTGCCGCGTTGTCTTTGATCGTCTGCAACCATGCGCGGAGTCGGATGTTTTCGGCTTCGAGATCTTCCATGCGTCAGCCCCTGTAGAGCAGTCCGCCGCTGAACTTGAGAGCTCTGCACTCGAGCAATTCCATGATCGCTTTTCGGACTCGTTCGGATTTGTAGAGATGGATCGAACAGACACGTTCGCGGAGCTCGCTCAGAGGTGTTCCGCCGTTTTGATCTCGAAGCGTATCGATCACCGCTTCTTTGACTTCCTTGAGTCGATCCCTTTTCACGGAGCGGGGGACCTACAGCGTCAAGGGTGACGGGTCAAGTTATTCCCATGCGATGATCCCGTTGCCGAGTTCGTCACACAGAGCCATCAGCTGGCGAAGATTGTCTTTGAGTTTCGATCGAGCGAACGGGCTTTTGGTTTTGGGGTCTGGGATCCTCATGACGCGCGAACAGCGGCGGCGGAATTCCGAGGCTGTTATTTGCGTTTCAGTGCCGAGGTTCAACGCCAAGAAGATACGGCCGCCTTCTTCGTTGTCGAAGGGTAGGAAGCTCGCCGGCTCGGCGAGTGAGAAGCCTTTTGCTTGGTTGAAGAAATAGATCAAGAGCGCTCCTCTTTGTTTTGGTCGAGATGGCTTAGCGTTTTGGTTCTCTGCTCGCCAGACATTGCCGCGAGCTCTTTGTCAGAGATGCGGTTTGCGCGGTCATGCCAGCGCTGCTCATAGACGCTCCAATAGGTGACCGTCCCGTCTCGATGGTAGGTGTGTTTTTTGTTGGCCATTGTTCGTCCCTTTCGATTTTAGTCGACCACTATTTCTGCGCCGTCCGGTTTGCCGTAACGCGCCTCAGGAAAAGCTGCCATGATTGCCGCATGCGCTTCGCGCGTTTGCTCGGTTCTATCTTTCTGACATGCTGCGATCCGCTCCTCTGAGCCGCCGGTCAAAGCTTCAATCTCGGGACCGATGCGACGCGTGCCAACCTGACCGAGGCATTCACCGTCTTCGGTGGTGATTGTATGATGGGGACCCATGATGCTCGAGGGCTCCCAAGCGGAAAAGACTGTCCGGGCCGTTCCGAGGATCTTCGTCCCCCAAACCTTCAGGTTGTTCGCTTCGCGTACGTCGTTTCGGTTCGTCATTGCTTTTGCCTTTCTATCGCACGCCGATGATCAGGGTGCGGCTCTTTGCGGTGTGGGTAACGCGGGGGAGGGCGCCGGTGCCGGAGAGCGCCAGGGTGATTGTCAGGGTCAGGGTCAGAATCCGTCGCGTCATCGTGTTATGACTATATCCTGAACATATTCAGATTGCAAGCATAAAGATGAACTTTCTGAGAAAGCCACTATTTGGCCTTACTAATGGCCAAGTTAGAGACTAGACTCCCCGCCTATGGACCCGCGTGTAAAACTGATTCTGATAGGCCTCGCGGGGATTGTCGTCCTGACGACAATCATCCTCCTGATGCGTCAGGAGCGCGGCTTCATAGTTCGGGAGTGTTCAAAAGGCGAAGGGAACTGGGAGCAACTTCGCTGGGCTAAGTCCGATCTGCCAGCGCCGGTCTATCTCGCACAGAGCGAATCGAGGCTCGAGCCGGACGTGAAAAAAGCGATCAAGTTCTGGAGCCCTTATCTCCGATGGGCGGGCTATGCCAAGCCCCTACAAGAGCCGGCGGATCCAGCGATCATTGTCGATTCGACCCCGTTCGATTCGGATAGCCTCTCGCGTGGCCATACAGCTCCGAAGTGGATCGGATCGTGTCAGATCAGGCGTGTCGAGGTGTCGATCCCCATGCCTCAGCTCGAAGGGCGTCCCCGGGAATGTCGAGTCGCGCATGAGCTCGGTCATGCGCTTGGACTCGACCACGATGACGATGAGGATTCCGTTATGAAGGGGGTGCGTGATTCAAAATTCGAATGTCAGATCACAGACAATGATCGGGAGCTACTTCTTTCAGCCTACGGCAAATGAGATCCTCTAAGCGAGGATCGTCACTAGATGAACATGGACCGGTTCCGGTTTTTTGCGTAGGGTCGGCCGGTGATTCGTGTGAGCGAACATCCTTTGACGATCCGAGCACTCGGTATTCTTGGGATCGATTTGGGAGAGCTTTGCGCGATCGAGCGTCGACCTCCGAATGCTGAAGCATGTCTTGACGCGTTCAAAGCCAAGGTCAAATCTGGATTCAAGAGCGCCGTGTTAAAGCACCATCCAGACAAAGGCGGCAATCCGGAGACGTTCATTCTTCTTCGGAAGTTTTGTGAATGGGTCGAAGGGTGGACGATTCGACCGAAACCTATCGGACCGGTTAGCGCTCAAAGACAAACGAGACAAAAACAAAGGAGAGAGGTCATTCAGTTTGTCGATCTGGTGACCGGTTCTCGCGGTGACTTATTCGAGGCAATGCGGTTGGTTTTGGAAAGACTCGAACGAGACGAGGAATCTGAGCGTCAGCGTGAAGAATTCGAATGGCAACGCCAAGAGTCAGAGCGGCTCGGCCGAATTGGTCGTCGGCAACAAAAGGCATGGCCTTATGAGATTTATTCGACTCTCGATCGGAATGGACGGACGATCATTCGCGTCAGACGTCGCAGGAGCCTATGAGGCTTGCGCAAAGCGGAACCGTCTGACAACGTGGGCCCGATGGCAACGAAGCCCAAGACGACTCCTCAGGCCCCGGAGACGCCCGAACAGAAGCAAGCGCGGCGGTGGCTTCGCCGATTCGCAACACGAGCACTGGTGATCGACCCACCGCTTCAGACTGTCCCGCTAGGGGAGGACGGTTGGGTTCAGGGAACGAAAGTTTTGGCAGCCGCACGAGGTCTCGAAGACGCCCCCGGCAAGCTCACAATGGAGACGCTCATCGCGGTGATCCAAACTTCGGGAGCTCGGCTCGAAAAGAAGCATGACAAGACAACGGGGATCTCGGTCCGGGCAACATCGCGTCAGCGGATTGAAACCGACGAAGAGAAGAAGGTTTTTGAGAAGGACACTCAAAAGCTCTTGGCTCAGGTCAAGCGTGAGACGCGAAAGAAGATGGGCAAAAAGCATGAGGAAAACCGAGCTCGTCGCGAAGCTTTGGTGAAGCGACAACAGGAAGCAGCGACGTTGCGAGCCGCTGCTCGTGAAAAGCGTTTGAGAGCAGCCCATGAGCGAGCGCTGAAAGATCCATCAAATGCAAGAAGGATTGCAGATCCGAACGATCACAAAAAGCTTGCGAAGATCGCGCCACCGCTGAAACGGATCGGGCGTGGAACGACCACCGCAGACGCTCGTCAGGCGGTACAAGACCGTAAGCGGTGAGCGACGAAAGCCAGACTCAACCGACGCCAATCAAAGGCGATTGGTCAGACGTTGATCCACGCTGGGGGATTCGAACTACACCAGCGATGGTGATGCAGCTGGAGCTTGCTGAAGACGAATACATAACGGGTGAAGAGTTTGATCACCGTCGTGATGGGTCATTCATGCGATTCTATCCGTCGGTCGAACGAGCCGCAAAAAAGTACGGTGTTCCTGTTCGATTGCTCGAAGAAATCGCTGTTCGAAATCAATGGGAGCAGCATCGAAAACGATTTCAGGAGATGCTTACTTCTGAGCTTCGTTCGATTCAGGCAAAGGTTCAGGCTCAAACAAGCGAACGCTTGGTTGAGATGATCGACAAGGCGCTGCACGACTTTGGAAAGTGCGTTCTCGACGAGCAGATTGCGATCGGTTCTTTTCAGGAATTTGAACGCCTCATCAGGTTGCGTTCTTTCGTTGAGGGCAAAGCGGATAAACGGATCGAACACCAGCACGGAGTCATGTCGTTCGCTGAGATTCAGGCGCGCTATCGTGGTGTTCAGGCCGAAATAGCGGAAGAGACGCTCCAGATGACTGGTTTGCTTGTTGATGAATCGGCGATCGATTCCGGTGATAAAGTTCCGCCCCCAGATCTGATCAAAGACGAAGCAGTCGAGGTCGATTAGGCTTCGACGATGCCGATATGCCTGAGGATGGTTGCAGGACTTTTTACGCGGCTCCGTTTCGCAACCTCTTGAACGTCGCGTGTTTGTTCCCACAGATTGCGGATGAATGTTGCTCGCAGAGAGTGAAAGCTCATGTCATCGATGCTTGCTCTTTCCGAAATCTTGACGAGCGATTTTCTCAAAGCGCGCTGAGTGAGCCGCGTCAGCGATTGAGACAGAATCAACGGGGCATCATCGAGGATGAATTCCGGATTTCCTTCTACGAGCTCGATTCGTTCCGAGAGGTATTGTTTGAGTACGGATCGAAACTGGTCGTCGGTTTCGATCATGGGTGTGGTCTTGTCGCTTTCCGGGATGATGATCATCTTCGATGGCGCGCGTCTCTTCCATACTTTGTGCTGGTAGCTGACGTGTCTCAGGTCGAGTTTTTCGATCTCGTTTTCGCGCAAGCCGAGTCGCATCGAGAGCTCCAGAACGACCCGAGCGCGAAGACCGAAAAAATCTTGTCCGCACGCTGTCAGGATTGCTCTTTGCTGACGGGGTTCGAGCGGCTTCGAGGTCGCTTCAGGCATTGCGGCGGGAGTGTGACGATCATTCCTGTTACCGTCAAGAAGAGGAACCGGCTTTGACTGGATTCATCGTCAAGAAGAATGAGCAAGAATTTGCTGACTTCGTCGCTACAGAGCGCGGTTTCATGTCGATCTTCGGTCGGTTCAACGAAGAACGTCTGAAGTTTGAGCATTACCAGGCAGTATTTTTGGATACGCGTGCGCGGTTTCGCTGTGCTGAGAAGGGCCGTCAGACGGGTTATTCTTTCATCTTCGCCGCTGAACAGATCGCACGGACACACCTCAAGGATACGCAGACCGGGATTTTCGTCAGCTACAATCTCGACGACGCCAAAGAGAAAATCAATTACGCCAACCAGCTCCATGAGGAGCTGCCCCTTGGCTACCAAAAGAAAAAGATCACGGATAGCAAAACCGAGATCTCGTTTCAGTCCAACAGCCAAAGCAAACGCATCTCTCGTATCATCAGCCACCCTTCGAAAGCGCCTCGCGGAAAGAGCGGTGACATCTATCTCGACGAGCTCGCGCACTATCGAAACGATCGCGAAGTCTACAAAGGATCTACTGCGCTCATTCTTCGAAGCAAAGGGCAGCTCACGATCTGTTCTTCGCCTCTCGGTCGTCGCGGTCTCTTTTGGGAAATCGCTCGACAGGAGCATGTGCGTTATCGGGGCTTTTGGCGTCAGAGTATTCCGTGGTGGCTCTGCTCATTTTTCAGCAATGACGTTCGAACAGCTGCACGTGTCGCGCCTACGCTCGGCAGCGAAGAGCGCGTTAGACGGTTCGCTTCGCTTGGGGCTCACGGCATTGCTGGAATGTTCGAGTCGATGGCGCTCGAAGATTTCCAAGAAGAATTCGAGGTCATTTATTCCGATGAGATCTTGGCATTCTTCCCGTTTGGCCTGATCAAAAAATGCACTGACCATGATCTCCAGTTAGCCGAAGATCTTTACGAGCTCTCAAAATGTACCGGTCGACTGATCGCCGGGTTCGATGTCGGTAGGCGAAAAGATGTTTCCGAGCTCGTGGTTCTTGAGGAACATGAAAAGACCAAAAAGAAGACGATGCGATTTGCGATGACTTTGGAAAAAACGCCATTCCATGAACAAGAGGACGCGCTTCGCGAGCTCTTGAATCAAGTTCCGATTTCTCGGCTGTCGCTCGACGGGACCGGCATGGGCGCACAGCTCGGCGAAAATCTGGGGCTCGAATGGCCCGACATCGTTGTCGTTGAAAACTTCAATCTGCAGACAAAAGAGCGGTGGGCGAACGATATGAAGATCGCGCTTCAGAAAGAAAACCTGACGATCCCTGCGGATCGAAAGCTGGTCCGCCAAATCCACGCGATCAAAAAACGATTGACCAGTCATGGGAATTCAGTCTTCGAGGTTGACACCAGCGGTCACGCAAAAGATGTCGGCCACGGCGACAAATTCTGGGCACTGGCTTTAGCCAACCAGAAAGAACGGGGATTTTTGGGGGTGGGTCCGACCGAAGTTGGGGTGACCGTTTTGGGTTGAGCCGTGCTAGGGTCCCGCTATGGCACGACAGGAACGGATCGAGCTCGCCATTCCAGATGCTGTTGGTGCGGGTGCGCCTCAGGTGGTGGATCGCCATCGGGATAAAACGCTTTTGCTTACAGCGGCAAACCTAAACGGTGGAAACGTCAATGTCCTCGGATCTCTTGATGGGACAGATTTTCTTCAAATCGGAGCGACCGTGTCAGCACCTGGTTTCGTGAACATTGTCGAGACGGTGGCGCAACTTCGAATTGATCGAGCGACGGGCTCTTCGACTGGCCAAGTGGCAGATCTTCTCGCGTTCGACGAACGTACGCAGTAAACAGAGCTATGACCGAAGGCGCTGGCATCGGTATCGCGGAGGAGGTCGAGCGCCTTGGCGCAGACGATGGCGAATTCGTAACGCTGGTCAAAGCGCACGTCATCGGTACAGGCGGAAGCATTGAATCGAGCCGAGTTTTAGAACCAACCGGCGAAGTAAATAGCGGCTTCATGTCGGGTGTCGATTCTCTTGAGTGGCCGTACGAGCCTCGTCTCCTTTGTCAGCTGTTTGAGATGAGTTCGAATCTTCGTCCGAACATCGACAGCTACGTCACCAACATTGACGCTTTTGGTCATATGTTTGAGCCGACGATTGATCTCCAATCCGATGATGCGCGCGACGTGATTTCGAATGCGATGCTTCTTGATCGATTTCATATCCACGATCGTGATCCAGAAGCAGCTTCACCCACCCCGCCAAGCGATCAGGAAATCGACGCGACAATCGAAGAGCTTCGAATGACTATGCGGCTCGAGCTCGCCACGCTCAAAAGTTTTTACAATTCCTGTTGTGTTGGGATGGATTTCGTTCGCCTTCGCAGAAAGACGCGACAAGATAAAGAAGTTTTGGGGAATGCGTTTTGGGAGATCATTCGACAGGCCGAAGGTCGCATGGTGCTCTTCAATTACGTTCCGTCATTCACTGTGAAACTCGGACGGTTAGCGCCACCGATCGATGTTCCTGTTCGCGTGCAAGCATCGGAGCTGTCATTTGAAGAGGTGATAGTTTCTGTTCGTTTTCGCAAATATGTTCAAAGCCTCACGCCTGAACACGGCAGTAAAAGGACTTGGTTCAAAGAGTTTGGCGATCCTCGCATCATGTCGGCGGCGACTGGTAAGTTTTACGAAAAGATTGAGGAGATGAGGGCCGACGAGCCGGAAGCGAGAGTAGCGACAGAGCTCATTCATTACAACATCGACAGTCCGCGTACGCCGTACGGGATCCCGCGCTGGATCGGCACACTGATTTCGGTGGTTGGGTCGCGTCAGGCGGAAGAGATCAATTTCATTTACTTCGAAAACAAAAGCGTTCCGCCGCTCGCAATCATCGTGTCAGGCGGAAGGCTCGCGCCGCAGGCGACCCAGAAAATCAAGGAATATCTTTCGGAAGACATAAAGGGAAAAAAGAACTTCCATAAGGTTTTGGTGATCGAAGCTGAGCCGGCCGGAAAGCATCAGGAAGGCGCTGGTCGATTCAAGATTGAGATTAAGCCGCTGACGCAAGCGATTCATTCCGACGCGCTTTTCCAAAAATATGACGAGCGTAATTCCGACAAGGTTGGCCAGCAGTTCCGGCTTCCGAGAATGCTGCGCGGCGATATCCGAGACTTCAATAAGTCTTGCTATTCAGCGGACACGGAGACTCTGACGGAGAATGGCTGGAAGCTTCACAGCGAGATTGCGCCCGACGAAAAGATCGCAGCGTTTGATCCGAAGACAGGCGAGATTGTCTTTCGGGTTCCCGAATCGAAGCACGTCTACCACGTAGATGAAGACCTCTACTGGTTCAAATCACCCACGGTCGACTGTCTGGTGACTGACAATCACCGCATGCTTGTGCGGAATGCTGATGCGCGTTGGAAAGGTCACGACCCGGCTTTTGAGGTTCACGAGGCAGCCAAGATCCCGTGGGGAGCTATCGACGTAGTTTCAGCTGCTTCTCGCTGGACAGGTCCTGAGATGGAATCTTTTCATCTGCCTAAAACGGACCGGTGCCAGATTGAAAGAGGCCATCGGCATGATGTGTCGGTGAGAGGCGACGACTGGATCGAGTTTCTTGGATACTTCATTTCTGAGGGTGGCCTTTTGACAACAGATCATTCTGCGGCCCCTTATCTCGTCTACGTCGATCAGGCGAAAGAGGAAGACAAGATCAAGATCAAGGCCTGTCTCGATCGGCTCGGCTGGACCTACAGCACCCAAGAGGGCAAGCCGCTGCCGTCCGGACTTCACAACACGAGATTTCTTTTCTCGAACCGGTGTCTTCGGGATTGGCTTTTGAAGAATTGCGGTTCTCACTCTCACGATAAAAAGATCCCCGACGATTGCTTGTCGCTGAGCGAACGTCAGCTCCGAATCCTTTTGGATGCTCTGATGCTTGGTGATGGTTCTTGGGAAAAAAGAATCGATCGGAAAGAGGGCGGATCGTATTACAGCTCTTCGTCGGTGCTGATTGGTCAGGTCCAAAGGCTTTTGATTCAGCTCGGTTTTAGAACTTCTCTTACTGCACGAGAGAACGACACCGAAGCATTCACGCCGAGCGGATATCGGCAGCCGGAAGGGATCGGCTACCGCGTTTCTTTCTGCAACAAGAAGACTTCGCATCTTCGAATCAAAAATGGTGTGAACCTTGTGAAGGTTCCGTACGTAGGCGAGGTCTATTGCTACTCAGTTCCAGGCTATGGATTCTTCGTGACGCGCAGAAATGGGAAGGTAAACTTTCAGGGCAACACCGCTTTCGCAGCCCTTATGTTCACGGAAATGCAGGTCTTTCAGCCTGAGCGTGAGGATTTCGATACCGACCAGAACCGAAAAATCCTTCCCGATCTCGGGATCAAGTTCTGGCGCTTCAAGTCTTTGGCTCCGGTTACGCGCGATCCGAAAACGCTTTCGGACATGGTGCGTGATTTGGTTCGCGCCGGCGTCATCACGCCGAGCGAGGGGCGGGTCATCGCTGGCGATATCTTCAATCGCGAATTTGCGAAGCTCGATGTGAGGTGGGCTCAGCAGCCTCTAATGCTAACGCTTGCCGAAACCAATCTTGCAGCCAAGGGAATCATTGAAATGCCCGGCTCGGAACGGACGGGGACAGCGAAACGCCTGCTTCCTATTGCGAAGCTCTTTATGGATCTTCACCATGAGCTCGACGGTGCCGACGCTGATAAGACTTTCGCGATAGCCAAGGCTGAGCTCGAAGAGTCCAGGATTAAAGCGATCGCCAAGTCGACAACCGATCCCACTCAAGTCGTTGCCGATATAGAAGGTGAGGACGGCGAGATTCAGACGATTCGGATTCCGGAAGAGAAGCTGCTCGAATGGATTATTCCACACGACACGGAGGACTGATCCGAGCCGGTGCTGATGCATCGGCAGCCATCTTGTTTGACGTTTTTCGGATTGATGTCGCCAAAGCTGTTGATCCTCTGACCGTAACCGGGTTCGTTCGCCTTCAGAACCAGTTTGCTCGCAAGCTCACCAAGATCAGCACGCCATTTGAAAAGCGCGCCCTGGTTGCTGCCCTCGACGAACTGGATGTCGATTGGCCTAACCTGACAGCGGCGCAGCGGACCAAAGCGTTTCAGGCCGCAAATCGAGCGCTCCTTCCGCTAGAAAAGCGTGTACCAGCATCAGTAGAACCCACGGTTGAGGTTCAGGTTGAAGGTACGGTGAGGCGAACGCGTGGCTCAGCTCGAAAAAAGTTCAAGCTCGAGATACCGGTCAAGCTGAATGAGACCGACAAACGGATCGCGAATTTTGTTGCGAGCAGCCAGAACAACTTCATTCGTGACGAATTCGGCCGCAGGCGGAAAAGTTTTAGCCGACAAGCAAGATCAATTGTTTCAGAGGGTGTTTCGCAGGGACTTGGTCAGAACCAAATCGCTGAAGATTTAGACCGTCGCCTTGGCTTTTCTGTGAAGAAATCAGAATCGTATTGGACGATTGTCGCAAATGCGTTCGCCAATCGTGCTCGGACCTGGACTCAGCTGTCCAGCTTCGACGAAGCCGGGATCGAGCGGTATCGATTCGAGGCGGTGCTTGACGAGGTGACGACCGAGACCTGTCGCTTTTTGCACGGAAAGATCTTTTCGGTTCAGCGTGGACTCGATAAGTTCAAGGAAGTGGAGCGCAAGAAAAGCCCCGAAGCGATCAGGGACGTGACTCCCTGGGTTCGTACGACGACGAATGAGGATGGCGATAGGGTCTTGGCCTTCGAACGAGAAGGGGAGCAGGTCGAAGTGGCGCAGATTGTAGAGTCGGCTGTCGGTCAAAAGGATGAGGTCGGAAAGTTCTCAAAAGCGATGTCAAACGAGAATCTTCAGGAGAACGGTTTGACATTGCCTCCCCTTCACGGGTTATGCAGGTCTACAGTGCTGGCGGTGGTTTGATGGCAGGTGAGCTCTTCAATCTGGATCGAGGCCAACTGCGAAAGCTTTCCGAGGCGGTTTATCGTGCGGTACGGGAGTCTTTCGAAGAAGATCAAAAACGAATCGGGCGGCCCCGGTCGGTTCGTGTCACGCAATCCGAGGTCAAGCGGCGAACCCAGATCTGCCAAAAAATATTCGCCGTGCTTCGCGGCGATATGAATTGGGGCCTTCAGCGTGCAATCGATCATATTTCCCGGTATCTTCGGCTTGAGCTCGATGGGGTTTCGTGGGAGCCCGATCAGCGGAAAATGTGGACACCTGGCGACGGAGCCTAGGAGGTAGACAGCAATGACAGATCTCAATTCAACACTCACCGAGATCGAACGAATCGAAAAAGTGGCGGGAACAGGGCTTCCGCCGGCGACCTTCGATGCCGAATCGGTGAAAGAATTTACGGAAGCGGCAACAATTTTCAAAGCGGCGCTCGAGAAGGTCGAGAAAGCTCAGTCGGAAGCGGTCCAAAAGACAGACCCCGGACGCGCTGTCGCTGTCGCACGGGCTGTGATGCTGAATCTCGACGGTGTTATGTCGCTCTTGTTTCAGTCGAACACCGTTGACGACGTAATCAGGGGGCAGTTTCAGAACGCGATCAATCTGCTTCAGCCTATGACGGTGGCATCAACCGAGAAGAAGGCTGGCGATCAACCGGCCGATCCTCCGGCTGAGACACCAGCAGCGACCGCAAAAGGCGATCAGCCTAATGCAGATCCGAAGCCGAACGCAGCGGATCAAGCGGCGGCGGGCGACAAGAATACGCCCGAGAACCACAAGCCGGGCAACGGATCTCCGGCAAATCCTGATGATCCCGTATGGCCTGCCGACATGAACACGAAGGCGTTTCGCGAGAAACCGAATGAACCGCCTTCGCCGACATGGGGTAATGACGGTGAACAGTCGCCCACCTGAGGTGACCGGGTGCCGTGCCGTTTTCGACCGAGCATCGAGCGCGGCAACGCGATCCAAAAGACTTCGTTGAGATCTTAGGGCGGACAACGCCGGAGGGATGGCCCGCCGGCGTTGAAGCCTTGATCGGTCGTTTGCCGAACGGCGATACTGAGATTCAGACGGTTATCTTCGACGCCACCAAGTGGACGCCGAGCCGTGCTAAAGCCTGGCTAAAGCGAAAGGGGTTCAAGGTGGGCAGCTTCGAACCGGCAAAGAAGACCAAAAAATCGGAAAGCGAAAAGGCTTTTCATCCGCAGAAGCCAAAGAAAAAACCCGAGAAGGCTGCCCATCCTGTTCGGTGTCCGCCAAACAGAAAGCCTAGGAAAAAGTTTGTGATCGAATCAGACGGAGAGGTTCTCGCGGAGCTCGACAACGAACACGCAGCAGAACGCCTGGCTGAAGATCTGGAATCCCTCGGAGACAGAGGGCTCGATCTTGATCAGATCGAAGGAACGATCGAGCTCTCCGAACAAGCCGCCACCGCGCTCTGTCGATCAACTACTCTGGCAAAAGCTGCACTCATTAGCGTTCCGTCATTCCTTCCCCATGTCTACAGTCTAGATCTTCCGGTTGCGGTTAAGAATGTGATCGCGAAGGCAACTGGATCGATTTGGAATCTTGTTTCCGAGCTCGGTCGAGTTGTCCAGGACCCAGAACCCGTCAACGGCGGACTGTCGTTTGTCTCGAAAGCTGCCTCGCTTCGATACTACCTAAACATTCTCGCTCCCGAGATCGAAGGTTGTCCTCTCGCTGATCCGGTGAACAAAGCAATCGAATCACTGTGTGCGTTTGAGACGATCGCTATCGATCGAAGTCTTGGCCTGATCAAAAAAAGAGGTCTCGCGACAGATCCAGAGGGCGGTATTCATGTTCATGCGACCGAACGTGAAAACAAAGAAACGAAAAACGATGGGGCGCATCCTCACCTATTTCTTTTGACTGATGGTCGCATGGTCGTGACCAATGAAGACGGCCAACACGCTCATGAGCTAGATCAAGAAGAAGCCAACTGGACTCAGGAGGAGCCGGACGGTGAGCATCTTCATTCGATTTCGATTGACGATGAGGAGCTCGACACCGGCGCGGGCGTCAGTACTCATCGGCATGAGCTTTTGACCGAGACGACTACGTTCGGCGGTCTTCATCGACACACGTTGAAGATTGGCGATGATGAGCTCGTCTCGCTTTTGCCGGGTCAGTTCTGGGATCTAATCGGGAGGCCAGACCAAGAAGACAACGAACCATCAAACCCGGCGACGGAAATCCTTCGGGATCAGGTTCCTGAGACAGTCAAAAAATTCTTGGGTTCTAAGATTAGGCTCTGCAAATCTACCTCGGAAGATGAGCAAATCGTCATCGGAATTGTTCTCGAGCCAAACGACGGCGGCGAAGTCTCGACCGACGCAGAGGATGGCACCGCACCTTTCAATCCAGACACCCAGAACGATGTTTATTCCGCAGAGGATATTCAGTCGACGTGTCACAAATTCAACGCCGAATTTCAGAACATCGGCTTGATGCACACTTCCTTGATCAATGGCGATGTTCAGATTTTGGAGTCATACATCGCTCAAACCGATTTCGAGATCGGTGGACAGGCCGTTCGCAAAGGTTCTTGGATCATGGCGTTGAAGGTGCTTTCTGCGACACTCTGGGCTGACATCAAGGCGGGCAAGCTGACCGGGCTGAGCATCGGTGGTGACGCGTTTAGGAGCCCACTGGCGGCGGCGTAAGACCTGATATATAGGCAAGAAGTCTTGAAGCCGCTGCCGGGATCATGCTACGGGTCAGGGAAAGCCGGATTGTTTAGCGATGGGCAAAGCCAAAGACGACAAGAAGAAGAACAAGGGTGTCCATCGCCTCAGCTCAATTGGAACCAAGGAAGTTTCGATCGTTGATCGTGCGGCGAACAAGCGTCGCTTTTTGGTCGTGAAAAAGGATGAAGAGATGAGTGGAACTGCTGCTGCCACGAAAAACAATGCCGGCGACGTCCAGCCCGAGCCTCCGCCTGGCGATGCTCAGCCGCCCGCTGGCGCAACCCCAGAGCCCGCGCCAGCCCCCGCAGCGACGGATCCGAGTGCTGGGTCTGCAGCAGCACCCGAAGCTTCCGCCACCCCTCCGGCCGATCCTGCGGCAGCCGCGGCCCCGGCGGCCCCGGCGGCCCCGGCGGCGACTCCGGCCCCGGCAGATCCTCCGGCTGATCCGGCGGCAGCTGCTGGCGATGCACCTTCCGAGCTCGATGCTCTGGCAGTCAGCCCAGAGGTTCAGAAGGCGCTCGCCGATGTAGGTAAACAGATGTCCGAGCTCGCCAAATCTAACGATGCGGGCGAGCTCCAGATGCAACTCCTCGATCTTGGCGATACGCTCAAGCAGCTCGCCGAAGGCAAGGTGCCCACGGAGAAGGCTGGCTCGAAAATGGCCGGCAAGCGGATGTCGATGCTGCTTGCCGCCACGAAGACGCTCAATGCGCTTGTCAAGGAACTCAAGGGCGCACAGAGAGCACAAAAGGGCGACACACCCGAGACACCACCGATTCCTAATCAACCCAGTACGGCGCCGGCCACACCGCCGGCGCCACAGACCGATCCTGTTTTGCTCGAAACGTTGAAGGGCATTCAGGGCACCCAAGACAAGACCGCTTCGGCGATCGAAGGCTTGACCCGGGTCGTCGGAAAGCATGGCGATCGCATCGATTCGATTTCTAAAAACTTCGGGGGAGGCAATCAAGAGCCGTTCGACGGTGATGATGATTCCCCAGCAATCGACCCGGTCTCCTGGCCGATGGACCTGAACAGTCCGCTAGCGCCCCGTGCAGCTGTGGAAAAGAAGGGTACTTCTTTTTATGGCGACTGAGGGAACCAGAAGACAAAGGAGCAAGTGATGTCTGACGTTGGTAACCTGATGAACAACAGGTCGATCCTGCGCAAGGCTGACTTGGCCCTTTCCGATCTCACGACGGATGGTGGCCTTCTTCAGCCTGCACAGGCGATAAAATTCATGCGTATTTTGATCGAGCACTCGGTCGTGATGGGCTTATCCACGGTCGTTCCGATGCGTTCACCGAAGCAGCTGATCGAAAAGATTCGTTTCGCTTCACGTATCTTGCGCGCCGGTACGGAGGCGACCGCGCTCTCCGCCGCTGATCGAGCGAAGCCAGATCTCGGCAGAGTTGAGCTGGATGCGCAGCTCTTTAAGGCCGAGGTGAGGCTCGACAATGAGGTGCTTGAAGACAGTATAGAAAGGGGTGCGCTTCGTCAGACCATCATGACGATCATGGCTGAAGCGATCAGTCGTGACATGGATGAGGTGATCGTTCAGGGCGATACCGCGAGCGCTGATCCGTTCCTCGCTAAGTTCGACGGAATTCTCATTCAGGCGACAAGCAACATCGTTGACGCGGCAGGAACTGTGACCAACAAGAATCAGTTCCGCGACGCGATCAAATCGATGCCGAACGAGTTCCTTCGGAACAAGAAAGTGTTGAGGTTCTTGACCTCCATCGACGCTGAAATTGACTACCGCGATTCGCTCGCGGAGCGGGCAACCATTGGCGGCGATCGGTTCCTTTTGACTGATGCCCCTGTCATGTACGGTGGCGTTCCGGTTTCGAGCGTTCCGCTCTTCCCTGAAGATCTCGGCGCTGGTTCGAATTTCACGAACCACATTCTCACCGATCCCAAGAATATCAATGTTGGAATCTGGAGAAATGTTCGACTCGAAGTCGACAAAGATATCAGCGCTGGCGTGCTGATCATCGTGGCGACGCTCCGGTTCGACACCAAGTACGCAGAGGAGACGGCGGTCGTCAAAGTCACGAATGTGAGAGTTGCCGCCTAAGTATTTGCGCTGAATCGTTCGGGGCGGCGGGATGGCCTGTCGCCTCGTTTGCCGGCCAGAAAAACCGAGCTCTTCACGCACCCGCTATAACGACAGCGGGTCAGTCGAGTCTTGGGTTCGAAGTCAACTTTTTTCGTTTCAGATAATTACGCAAAGAATCAACTTTTGATCGGACGACCTGTTCGACTTGGTTGATTTTTATTTCTCAAGCAGTAATGTTCGGATTCATGGTTATCGATCGTGATCGTTTGCAGGGCACATCTGTTTCACCCGCTCACAACCCAGAGCTGTTGGAGACATTGGATGGTGCGCTCGCTCTCATGTTCATCATCAAGATGGATGGCGCAGAGGACGTAACCGGAGGGGGCACGACGCAAACCGTCGGATTTCAGCTCCAGGATACGAACAGAGTAGATGTGGCTGCGATACGAATTTTAGAATTCGTGGCACTAAAAAATGGAGTGCCCGCAAACGCTACTCTCGCTTCCGAGAGTGACGGGGACATCCTAGGCGGTGGCGGGAGTGCGGCACTCAGGGTCGAAACGGACGCAACCGGCAAGTTCACTTGCATTTTGACCAACCCCGACGACGATACGGTTGAGCTTACCTGCGGGCCTTCTTTAGGCAGTCCGTTGCTTGACTGCACCGAAGTTGATTTGGTGGCCTTTTCTGCCTGAGGAGTTTTGCGATGACGATGGTGTTTTTGACGGTTCAGAATCAGTCGCAAATTACTGAACAGGCCGCTCTGCAGACCCAAGCGGCCGATGCGTTGACCCAGGTTGGTGCAGGGGCGGCCGACGCCGACGAGGTAGATTCGCGTTTGGCCGTGCTCGAAGGCCAAACCGCGTTGATCGACCCGATAAAGACTGCCCTGGCAGAGAGCCTTGAGCAGGTTCTTGATTCGGCCGCGGAGAACATCACTGCTGCGGAGCTCAACGCTGCACCGGCGGGGACGTTGAAACGTTCCTTCACCGTTGAGCTTCAGACACTGGGAGGAGCTGCCCTTCTCCATGCGTGGGCCAACTTAGAACCCGCCATCGTCCCCGCGATAAACACCGCCGGGTCCGCTACCGCACCGACGCTCGACAACACGCCTTTCTACAGCGGCGGCAAGATGACCGTCTTCATCACGTTCATCACAGGGGGCGGCATCACCTACATGGCTGGTGAGGACGCTACAGTTCCCATCGACGTGAGCGGCTTCCCCGTGCTGGCCGGTGTCGCGACCGTCACCAAGACCTACGACGTCACCTAAGGAGCAGCAAAGATGGCCCCATCCCTGAATCCCGACTCCCAATACTTCGACATCGATGCTGCCAATAACGTGGCGATCGTCCGCCCCTCCGGAAACGACCTGATTGACTGGGACAACACCCAGACGGTCATGAACGACTCAGACATCGCGGGCAACCCAAACGCCTTGGTTCGCATCGTTGGGACCCACCGCTGGCGCTATCCACAGGTATATTGCCAGGACTTCTCTGGAAAGATCCGGGGAGCTGGCAAGGATGGAACGACCATCTTCCCCAACCTGCCGGGCGTTCGGCAGGAGCTCCTTGACCTCGCGGATCGAAACGCCTTCGGGATGCCGAACGCGTGGCCGAGCCTCTTTCGCTTCTCCGAGGCCAAAGGAGGGGGGACGCCGATCGTTGCCGACTTTGATTGTATGACCCTGAGGGGATCGGACGCGCCCGGGTATCAGGGCTTGGCGTTCGGAGGTCTCACGCACCTCAACATCGGGCTCGAGTCATTGATCCTCGCCACGCCGTCCGAGTCCACTGTCGGGCGATTCGATATCCCATTGGTGATGAACACCAACGGCACCGATCCCACACCCACTGGGTTCGCGGACATCAGTCGAGTGTTCGTGCAGGAAGAGACCAATCACACGGGCGTCGAGTTTGTCGAAGGGGTTGATTATTCCGTAGACCTTGCAGCCAGTTCGATCACTCGTTTGGTCGGCGGTGGAGCATCTATTCCCAGCGGCGCGACCATCTTCGCTTCGTTCTCCGTCCGGGCAGACGCTGTTGTCGTGTCGGTGAGCAACGTGAAGATCGGCTCAGACATGCGGCTCGCCGGGGGCATCCTGGAGAAGGACGGCATCCGGTATCCGAACGTCGACGTCGGAGTCAGGAATCGGGCGTCTCTCGGCATCCGAGCTCGGTCGAGCGCAAGTGGGGTTTTCAACTCGGTTGTGATCACTGAGATTTTTCCAAGCCAGCGATTTGATCAAGATTTTTTCAGGCCCAACCAACCGGGAGCGGGATCTCTAATCCTTGAGGATGGCGGCGAGTACGAAGACATGTCGACCGTTTGGACTAACCAGGGCGGTTGCGAAGGAACGCCGATCGCAGATGGTGGGCACACCTATCCTGCGTCGGTGCCTGCCAGAGGGCGCATCAAGATCGGTGCGATCAAGTGTACTAGGATTGGGTTTGACAACTTGGGTTTCTTCACGGGTTTTCAGGCCTTCAGCCAGGGCATCGACGTCGAGCTGAACAAAGGCGAATACATCGACTGTCCGTCTCTTGTGAAAAGCAGCCACGAATCGAACATGGCTTTCATAGCCGGATTCAGTCGTTTTGCCGGCTGGGTCGGCGCGGATCAGTCCTTCTCGGGGAGCGCTGCTAAGATGCGCGGCATTCGCCCACCGCCGACAGAGTTCGGGCCCTTCGCGTTTGAGATCGTAGACTTCGACGACGCGGGCGGCTCCGACGACGGAACCACCCCCTTCGACGCTCGCAACGCCTCCCTCGTCGATTGCGACTTCGAGGTCAACGGGGTCATGGGGCGCGCCGCCGTGAACTTGGAGCAGCAGGTTCGAGCCTACATCGCCGGCAACACGTTCCGGACCGTGGGCGACGGGATTGGACGAGAAGCCGTCAACGTCGTAGGTCGATCGGCTAACGGCAGCGCTGAAATCATGGAGACCAACGACTTCAGCCAGTGGAAGAAGCAGGAGGGGAGGTCGGACATCCGGATCGACTCTGGTTCCAACGCCGTGCGCGTTCACGCGGACGAGGACACTCTGATCGAGGACCAAGGGACCCTCACCGAGAGGGTGGGCGGCACCCTCAGCACGATCGTCAACTAGGAGGAAACGATGGCTGCACAAGCAAACTACGACGCGCTGGTCACCGCACTGGCGGCCAACAGCGAATCTGGAATTTCCGACTCTGGGGGGAAGCTACTCGAGGAGCTGAGGAACGGAGATCCACTCCCGACCGGTGGCGTCCTAGTACCCACTGGGGCGCTCGATCGCGGAGGGACGAATCTCGTCCGTGGGATCAACAGCTTCCTGGATTGACCCGCTCTCCTTTACTCGGAGACTTGGCGCGCATGTAAGCGCGTGCTCCGGGGCGTTTCAGCTTCTTCGATGAGCCAGTCCTGTGGCGTCGAATTCTAGTTCTACCTACGGAAAAAACAGGAACCGGGCTTGACCTAACCCCCTGAGGCGCGAGAAACAGAAGGCATGTCAAGTCCTTCTGATCCGTTCAAAGGGATCCAAGACAACGCAGCTGTCCAGGCTCCGGTAATGGATCCAGATCCCGATGCTATCGCTCGTCAGATTGGCGAGCTCCAACCACCTCCCCCGGCAGAGTCTCAAGCTCCCCTCCAGCATACGCCTGCCACGGCAGAGCCTCGAGCTCCGCCCCGGCAGGCGTTGGGTACGGCAACGAATCCAAAGCCTGCCACTCAGAGCATATCCCCTCAGACGCGTCTTGTTCGGATCAAGCCGTACAACAAGCGACGACGGCAGCTCACTCGACGCTACACGGTTCACGGCGTGAAGTTCGAAGTCGAAAAAGGCTGGTATCGTGTGCAGCTTCCAGTGGCGGAATTCCTTCGTGCGGTGACGCCTGACGGTGACGAGGATTCACCGCTGATTTTCGATGTGTGTACCGAGGATCAAGCGATCGAGATCGAACGCGTGGAACGTCGGCGTGCGATGGAGCGTGCTGGTGGTCGTCCTCACGGAGCCGCAGATCCCCGCGACATGGGTGATCAGGGCCTCGAGCGCATGGGTGTCGTA
>SDBT01006164.1_pt1 | contig 19968 bp, 19 predicted proteins | sample 2277101 | NCBI WGS metagenome assembly SDBT01 (sample SAMN10404973, study PRJNA504765) | marine sediment metagenome | isolation source: marine sediment core GS10_PC15, 103 cmbsf | place: Arctic Ocean: Southern Knipovich Ridge | collected 2010 | reverse complement strand
AGAGATGGTAGAATCTCTCCGCGGCGTGGAAGTTGAAGCTGTTAAAAGGTGGTGATAGTACAGATGTTGAGTCACGAAATAACTTCCATAGTAGGTAAGAATAAGTCTCGTAAACGAGTAGGCAGAGGCAACGGTAGTGGTTACGGCAAGACTTGCGGCCGAGGTCATAAGGGCGCGGGTAGTCGAGCCGGTTCTGTGTCACGGACTCTTTATGAAGGTGGACAGATGCCCTTGTTCAGGCGTCTTCCCAAGCGTGGTTTTAGCAATTACAGATTTGCTAACCGTTACGAGATAGTCAATGTGTTGCAGTTGGAGCGTTTTGCCGACGGTGATACTGTTGGAGTCGAGCAGTTGTGTGTTGCCGGCTTAGTTGATAATACCAGTAGTAAGGTAAAGATTCTTGGCAGTGGCGTGCTTACGAAGAAGCTCGAGGTGACTGCTCATAAATTCAGTAGAAGTGCCGAAGAGAAGATTGTAGGTTGCGGAGGCATAGCCAATGTTATCGAATAGTGTTCGTTATGGATTTGAGAAGGTAATATGTTAGGTACAATAATAAATATATTCAGGGTTCCGGATCTGCGAAACAAGATCCTGTTCACAGTTGCACTACTGGTCATTTACCGGGTTGGTTTCCATATTCCCAATCCCTGTTTTGACCACGAGAAGATCGCGGCTATTACACAAAACAGGAGTTCAGAAACACCCTTGGGCCGCGCGGCCGAGTATATGCAGATGTTTACGGGTGGTACGTTAGACAAAAGCAGCTTGTTTGGTCTTGGTATCATGCCTTACATAACATCTTCTATTATTCTAATGCTTCTCGGGGAGGTTCTTCCGGCACTGAAGAAACTTCGTCAGGAGGGCCAAAGCGGACACAAGAAGATTCAGGAATATACACGTTATTTGACAGTTGTGATATGCGTTGTACAGTCAGTAATGTTCTTAAAGATGTTTGGTTTAAGTGGTTATACTTACGCCGGGATGGGAAGAGAGGCCATGGTAATGGGTGTTGTTGGAATGACAGCCGGTACCGTATTCCTGATGTGGCTTGGCGAGCAGATAGATGAGTATGGTATCGGTAACGGGATCAGCCTGATAATCATGGCTGGTATCATTTCCAGAATGCCGTATGCAGTTATCAATCTCTGGAAGACAGTGGATCTCAAAGTCGGCAGGCAGCCTGGAACGACGGGCCCTGCGGAATTGTTTTTCCTTGTTGCTGCGTTTGTTTTTGTTGTGGCCGGTGCGATACTGATAACTCAAGGTCAGCGTCGAATACCCATTCAACAGGCCAAGCAGATGCGCGGTCGCCGGATGTACGGTGGCGCGAGGCATTACCTTCCTCTTCGGGTTAATCATGGTGGAGTTATGCCGATTATCTTTGCTTCGGCGTTTATGATGTTCCCCCCGATAATAGTCGGTCAACTATTAGCAAAATTTCCCGATTCCACAATTCTTAGCACCTTGGATGGCGCTTTGTCTCCTGGTGCCTACAGCTATAATCTTTTTTATATGTTACTAATATTTGCGTTCGCTTATTTCTGGACAACGGTGCAATTTCAACCGCGAGAGATGGCCAAGAACCTTCGTGATTCCGGTAGTTTCATACCCGGTCTTCGTCCCGGTCGAAGAACAGCAGAATACCTTGAAACGGTCATGACCAGGATAACTTATTTTGGTGCCTCGTTTTTGGCAATAATCGCAGTCGTACCGACCCTGATCAACGTTCTTTTGGGTATTGATTTGCGGATTGCAATGTATCTTGGTGGTACTGGTTTACTGATTGTTGTTAGTGTTTCCCTTGATCTGGTTCAGAAGATAGAAGCTAATCTGCTGATGCGAAGCTATGAAGGTTTCAGCGAGAGTGGCAGGATAAAAGGAGCTTACGGATGAGAGTGGTATTATTGGGAGCTCCCGGTGCAGGCAAAGGAACGCAATGCAAGCGGGTGGTCGATAAATATGGTATTGTTCATCTGTCAAGTGGTGATATTCTCAGACAGAACAGGTCAGACGGAACCCAGTTGGGCAAAGAGGCCCAGAGCTACATGGATTCCGGTGGGCTTGTCCCAGATGAGTTGATTGTTGAAATGATGTCCGATGCAATAAAGGAACAAGGCAATACGGGTTTTGTACTGGATGGTTTTCCCAGGACGGTTAATCAGGCCCGCGAACTTGATGAAGCCCTGGCTTCTGACGGACAGAAGATAGATATTGTTTTGAATCTTATGATAGATGAAGAGACTATTATGGATCGCATGGCTGGCAGAAGAAGCTGCCCCAAGTGCGGTGCGGTCTATCATATAAAGAACCTTAAGCCGAAAGTTGAAGGGAAATGTGATAATGACGGAGCCGAATTGATTCAGAGGCCTGATGATGCTCCTGATGTTGTGACAAATCGTCTGAAGACTTATCATGAACAAACCGAACCTGTAGTTGGTTACTACAAAGAGAATAACACGGTGCTTGATATTGATGCGAGCAGGGATGCCGATGAGGCGAGTGTTTTGGTTTTTGAACAGTTGGAAACTCTTGTCCAGACATAAATAATGAAATGAAAGTTCTCCCTGGTTTTTGTTTTTTGACCTTGGAGTTGGTTAGTGAGATATGAAATTAAATGGCTATAACGCTTCGCAGCCGAAGAGAAATTGAGTTGATTCGAGAAGCGAGCTTGATTGTAGCCGATGTTCTTTCAAAATTAAAAGAGATTGCCGAGCCTGGAATTACAACGAGTCAATTGGATTCGGTGGCAGCAGAAATGACCGCAGTCGCCGGTGCCGAGGCCCTGTTCAAAGGAGTTCGCAGCCCACTTGCTCGAAAGGCATTTCCGGCGTGCATTTGTGCTTCTGTCAATGAGCAGGTTGTTCATGGGATTCCAACTGATGAACATGTGCTTAATGAAGGTGATATCCTGAGTGTAGATTTTGGTGTACGGCAGAACGGTTATTGTGGCGATGCGGCTTTTACTATGGGCATAGGTGAGATTTCGGACCAGAACCAAAAGCTGCTGAAAGTAACGAAGGAGCTTTTAGATATTGCCATTTCCGGTTCGGCGCCTTCTGTCAAATGGAGCCAGATAGCAGGCCGGATGCAGAAACATGCCGAGTCTGCAGGCTTTTCCGTGGTTCGGGATTTTGTCGGTCACGGTATTGGCAGAAAGATGCATGAAGAGCCGCGTGTGCCCAATTTTGTCAGTGAAGATTTGTTAACTGACGATATTGTTCTTGCAGAGGGCATGATTTTAGCAGTTGAGCCGATGATTAATTCCGGAACCTGCGAAGTTCGAACTCTTCGGAACGGCTGGACCGTCGTAACACAGGATGGTAAATGCTCGGCACATTTTGAACATACGATCGCCATAGTAGATGGCGGTTGTGAGGTTCTGACAGAAAGAAAGTAAAGTTCGGTGCCTGATGGTACCGAAAAAGTATATTGTTAATATAAGTATATTGTTAATATTTTGAAGACGCATATGGTAAAGAAAGAAGCTATAAGAGTACAGGCTACGGTTATCGAGGCTTTGCCGAATGCTGTTTTTAAAGTTGAATTAGAAGGTGGCCATAAGATATTGGCCCATGTATCTGGTAAGATGCGGATGCATTATATTCGGATCTTGTCTGGGGATGTTGTTACGGTAGAAATGTCGCCGTATGACCTGAACCGTGGTCGGATAGTTCTGCGACATTAAAAGGACCGTTTGAAAGAATTGGTTTAGAAGATATGAAAGTACGAGCTTCAGTAAAACGTATATGTGAAAGTTGTAAGATTGTACGCCGCAAAGGTGTTGTGCGTGTTGTATGTACTAATCCGCGACACAAACAGCGACAGGGGTAATATCCTTGAAGATTGCGGCGGTTTACTTTTTGTTTTTTTTGTTGGTTTGAAGGAGCTGAAATGCCTCGAATCGTTGGTGTTGATATTCCGAATGATAAATCCATATGGATTTCTCTGACTTATATCTTTGGTATAGGCAAACATACGTCCGAACAGATTCTCAAGGAAGCACGAATCGAGAAGATCGTCAAGGCTAACAAGCTCACTGAGGACGATTTGAGCCGGATAACACAGATTATAGACCGTAACTATATAGTTGGAGGTCAGCTTCGCAGGCAGGTGACACAGAATATTGCCCGTTTGCGAGATATCGCATGTTACCGTGGTATTCGTCATCGAAGAGGCCTTCCTGTTCACGGTCAGTGTACTCAAAGTAATGCCCGCACTCGTAAGGGTCCCAGAAAGACAGTTGCCGGCAAGAAGGGTATAAAGGAGAAACGTTAAGTTTTTCTCTCCGGGTTAGCCGGAGCAGTTAAATATATTCAAGGATATTCGAGTTATGGCAAAAAGTACCAAACGAAAAGTCAGAAAAAATATTGCACGTGGGATTGTGCATATCAAGGCTACATTTAATAACACACTTATAACGATCACTGATGTGAACGGCGATACCGTATGCTGGGGTTCTTCAGGTTGTGTCGGATTTAAGGGCTCTCGTAAGAGTACGCCTTTTGCGGCTCAGCAGGCTGCTCAACGTTGTGCTCAGACAGCGATGCGAAACGGTATTAGAGAAGTTGAGATCAGGGTTAAAGGTCCAGGTTCGGGTCGCGAATCGGCGATTTCCGCACTGCAGCAGGCCGGTTTACGTATATCTTCGATAGAGGATGTTACATCTTTACCGCATAATGGTTGCCGCCCTCCAAAGAGAAGGCGTGTATAGGGTAATTAAAATTGTTTTGTAAGTATATATTCGGAGACAGAAAATAAGATGGGACGTTATCTCGGTTCATCCTGTAAACATTGTCGTCGCGAGGGCATGAAACTGATGCTCAAGGGTATTCGGTGTGAAACCGCCAAGTGTCCGGTTGAGAAAAAACAGCGTAATTTGGCACCAGGCATGCACGGCTGGCGCCGAGGCAGAGCGAGTGACTATTGCGTTCGGTTGCGCGAAAAGCAGAAAGTGAAAAGGTATTACGGTCTGTTCGAGGCTCAGTTTATGATATATTTTCATAAAGCCGAGCGTATGAAAGGCAATACAGGTGAGATTCTGTTGCAGCTTTTGGAAAGACGTTTGGATAATGTGGTTTATAAGTTGAATTTTGCTCCTTCTCGCAAGTCGGCCAGGCAGTTGATTTCTCACGGTCATGTTTATGTAAACGGACGCAAGGTCAACATAAGTGACTATACCACGAGAGTGGGCGATAAGATGTCTGTTAAGGTTTCAGATAAAAGTGTAAAACGAATCAAGGAACAGTTGGGAAGTAATCCTAACTATACGACACAAAGCTGGTTGCAGTTGGATCGAGAAAGACCGCAGGCGACAGTTGTTGCGCTTCCGACCAGAGACGATGTCCAAATTCCAGTTGAAGAGCAGTTGGTTGTAGAATTCTGTTCGAGGTAATGTTGGTATTGGCGGTACAAAAGAAGGATCAAAGTTGGTCTTTAAGGTTTATTATGCCGTTAATGATAGGAGGCATATATGCGAGTTAAATGGCGTGGTTTGGAATTGCCGACCCGTGTCGAAAAAGACACAAGGTCATCAACAGATAAATATGGCCGATTTTTTATCGAGCCTTTTGAGCGAGGTTTTGGGACTACAATTGGCAATAGTCTCAGACGCGTATTGCTTTCGTCGTTGGAGGGCAGCGCAGTAACATCAGTCAATGTTGCCGATGTCAGTCATGAGTTTACCTCGCTTAAGGGCGTGATGGAGGATATGACAGATATTGTTCTGAACATAAAGAACCTGGTTGTCAGACTTCAGGGTGAAGAGCCCAGGACAATGAAGATCTCGGTAAACAAAACCGGTGTTATCACTGCGGCCGATATCGAACCGGATCCTTCGATAGAAATTGTCAATAAAGATGAAGTGATAGCAACTCTTACGGAAAAAGTAAAGTTTGAAATGGAAATGGTGGTTGAGAATGGTCGAGGTTACTTACCGGCCAGCGAAAGAATCGCCGAAATGGACCGATTCGACCAGGAGGTTGGAGTAATCCTGATTGATGCTGTATTTTCTCCTGTTATACGCGTCCGCTATTCGACCGAAAACACCCGGGTTGGTCAGCGGACCAACTATGACAAGCTGATTCTTGAGATATGGACCGACGGGACCGTTACTCCGGAGATGGCTCTTGTCGAAGCAGCAAAGATATTACGCAAGCATATCAATCCCTTTGTTCAGTATTTCGAGTTGGGAGAACAAACGGTTACAGAACAGGTTGTTACCATCGAAGAGAGTGAAGAGGAAGCTATTGACGAGGAATTAGCTGAAAAACTAAAGACGCCAATCCAGGAACTGGAATTGTCAGTACGAGCAAACAATTGCCTGGAATCCATAAAAATTGACACAATCGGTGAATTAGTGTCAATACCCGAAGCAGATTTGTTGAAAGTACGCAGTTTTGGCAAGACCAGCCTCCGAGAGGTTAGGAGGAAACTTGCCGATATTGGCATGACTTTGGGGATGACGAGCGGTAGTTAGTAAAAACAAATTATAAAGTAATTAGAGAATTAGAATTGAGGTTTTTTGAGATATGCGTCACAGAGTTGCAGGACGTCGTTTAGGTCGCACCAGGGAACATCGACTGGCTTTGCGCCGTAATCTTGTGGCTTCTCTTTTCGAGCACGAAACCGTTTCGACGACGATGGAGAAGGCCAAAGAAGTTAAGTCTTTTGCCGAGAAGCTGATTACACTTGCGAAAAAAGGTACTTTGGCCGCCAGGCGAAGAGCTATCGCTCAACTTGGAAATCGGGATATTGTCGAAAACGAAGATGGTAAAACCGTTAAGAAGGGCACCATCATTGGCAAGCTCTTTAGCGAACTGGGACCACGATATCTTGACCGTCCAGGTGGTTATACGAGAATTATTCGTTTATCTTTGCGACGGTTGGGTGATAACGGTCAGTTGGTTCTACTTCAGCTTATCGGTGAGGATGAGGCTCAAACACCAAAACAGCACAAAGCCAAGCCTGAAGAGGTCACTACTATAGAGACCGAGCAGGCCGTTGAGGTAGAGGCTACAGACCAAACCAGTGATGTTGATGAGCCCGAGACAGAAAAGAACCAGGATGAACCACAGGCAGCAGGTGCAGAAGACGAAGCCAATCAGGATGAAGATACAGACCAGCAGCAAGCAAAGCCATCGGTCGAATAGGAAAGTTAACAATGGGTGGTAATGACTGCGTATTCTGTAAAATGGTGGCCGGAGAAATTCCTGTTACAAAGATATTTGAAGATGACGTGGTTCTTTCTTTTTTGGATATTGGACCTGTAAGTGACGGTCACGTCTTGGTAATTCCCAAGCAGCATTTTAACAGGTTGGATGAATGCCCGAGTGATTTGTTGTCAAAAGTTGCTTCGAGGCTTGGTCCAATCGCCGGTGCTGTAATGAAGGCTATGGAATGTGAAGGATATAACGTTCTTTGTAATAACGCAAGAGCAGCAGGTCAGATTGTGGAGCATTTGCATTTTCACATAATTCCGCGTATGATGGCCGATGGTGTATTTAACAGATGGCCATCGTATGAGTATAAGAAGGGCAAAATGGAAGCGATTGCAGAAAAGATTCGTAAGTGTTTATAATTTTTTTAGTATTACTTGAAAGCTTGGATAGTTTTTGTTATTATTATGAATAATTGACCGCGGGGTAGAGCAGTCTGGTAGCTCGTCGGGCCCATAACCCGGAGGTCGGAGGTTCGAATCCTCCCCCCGCTAGTGAGTTATGAAGCTAAGTCCTTATTAAGTAAGGGCTTAGCTTCTTTTGATTTGTGGAAAAATTCATCCGTTAAGTGCCTCCGACCTTGCATTTTTGCGGCCATAATTTTGGGCGTGATTTGTTGTGATCGTAGGTATGAGACGAACCCCCGCTAACCGCGGGCAGGACTATATCTGCGAAGAAGAGGCAGGATACCACAACCGCGATAAGAACCGTTTTTTCGATAACATTTTTTGCAAATTCCTTAAGTCTTTGATATTTCTAATCTTATGATTTTAGGCTTTCTTCAGTTTATGGATCTATTCTTCCCGAATGTTTGCCTGGTCCTAATTGTAGCGTTACAAAACGATTCCCCAGCTTTGTTTTTGCCTGCACGATTCCATTTGCGACCAGGGTCTTTGAGTCCACAATTAAGGTTGGCTTATCGGAAACCTTAGGTATAGATATCTTTGCCTGTACGCCTGGAGGTATCTCGAAACTAAAATTCAATGCCCGGCCGTTGTTGTCCCTGGTCCATGATACGGGGACCGGGCCGTGCTCGGTGACCACGACGCCCCGGGCATATTCGAGGTCAGCTAGTCCTGGTTTAATGATGATGCGTTTTTCCCAGACGGGTCCGTCCGTGCGGACTCCCAGGACGTAGGTACTTAGAAAGTAAGCGGGGACCGAACCAAAATTATGACAACTGCTGCCGCCGCGTCCGAACTTAAATTTCTCGATTAGGGTTCCGGGATCCTTGTTCTCAACCATGTCCCGCCATCGCTTGCGGATCACATTGAGGACATCGAGTTCCTGTTGAGCCGAATCGATCTTGTATAATTCTTCAAAGAGAAAAAAGTGCGTGTAAGGATTGTTGAGCTTGTGGTAATTTTTCAGCAAATACGCCCGAACCGAATGGAGGCGGTCGGCCGGTACAATACCGCGATCAAGGGCCAGTAGAGCGGCCTGGACCGTGGGTGGATATTCTTTGGCTTGGCCGATGCGCTGCCAATATACCTTTGTTACGGGGTCCACCCATCGTGTGGGAGGGATCTTTGGGCCCTGCTTGATACCGGCGTAGTAGGTCTGAGAGTTCGGATCCCACAGATGTTGATTGAAACTGGCAGCGAGCAGATCGGCATAAGAACTATATTCGCTGGATTCTTTCTTACGGCCCAGGGCTTTAGCAAGATAAGCGCTGTCGCACAGGGCCCGGAAGACAAAAGCGTTCAAGGTTGCACCTTCGCAGTCGGTCTGATGATGTAGAGGATTGTCCATATGGAGCAGGAACTCGCGGGCCTTGATCAGACCTTTTTCGGTGCGGCGTTCAAGAAACCATTTCATTTGCTTATCCAGCACGGGCCAGAGCTGTCGTACAAAGTCGATGTCACCGGTGTTGTCGTAATACTGACGAAGCGACTGTACCCACAGGCAGCAATAGTCCTCGATAAAAGAATGCATGTCCCAAAAATCCGAGCAGGTATTCGCCCTTATTCTACCGTCGGGCTTTTGCGTAAAAGCGATGCGCTCCAGCATTACGCGAATCAGTCGCGGATCACTATAGGTATAATCGTGTCCCTGGCCTGGTCCTGCAAAGGCAACACGTGAAATCGGATATGTCACGACGGCGCCGTCGCCCATCCATTCTGACCTCTCGCGCAGTACACAGTCAACATAGGAATCCTCACTGCAGACCTGAACCGTATAGGTCGCCATCTTCCATAGTTCGTTGAGCAATCGGTCGTTGCATTCGAATCGACCGAGATTAACGAAGGGGTAAGTGACATCGACAAACCTTGCACTTTGTAGTCGAATCGCCCCGGAAGTAAGTTGAAGGTGCATATACCTGAAGCCATAGGTGTCGCTGCTCATATATTGCTGATAGCCCGAACGGGCTTTATAAACGTTGACCACTGAATAATTGTTCTCAGGTTTTTTGTTTTCCCTGAATCTCTGGCAAGGCTTTACAGTAAACTCGCTGCCCTGATCGGCGTCGAAATCGAGTACCCAATAAGCCTGTGCCATTTGCCCGATATCAACGACAATCTCTGCCGGCGCCTTTATCTGCAGAGGCAGGATATCGCGCAGTGTCCGCACAGTGTTGTCGGTCTTTTGGTTCTGAACGATTTGGACAATTGCTGTCTCAGAAAGCTCGGTCTCACGCAGCAAAGGAATAGACCGCTGATGGAATGGCCCCCACTGGCCAGGGTCGATGGCCTCCGCGAATTGCCAATCCGAATCGTCGAACCGGCCCAGTCGCCAATCGCCGCCAATACGCGTCGCGTCCACGTTGTCACGGATTGTGCCCCCTGAGGCAGTAGGCTCCAGGAATTCAATGTTGCTGCTGCAGCTCCACGTCTTATCGGTGGAAGCGGCAAACATGTTGCCATCATTATCAGTCACTTCCAATTTTACGGCCAAGCCGGGAGCGTGCATCATGATCCGTCCGTTGGTGATGCGCCCGGTGACCAGGACAGCCAGGGTATTACGACCCTTATTCAGAAACCGCTCGACGTTGACTGTATCGTACTGAGGATGTTTTGGATCGAAGCGGCAAGGCCCGCGCAGAACATATCGACCGTTAATCCAAAGAAGGTAACTCGAATCCGCAAAGATATGAAGCCGCGCTCGGCTTGCTTCGCCGGACAGATCGAAACTCTTGCGAAAAGCGGCACAGATTCCTTTTTTTTCCTGCCCGCCACTTTCTGGAATCCAAATCATAGAACGCTGCAGAAGCCAGCCAACTGCATCGGCAGATACTTCACCAAGCGGCTTTACGATTTCATGCTTCTGTCGGTCAGTCGAATTGTTGGCTGCCCCAGTTAGTGAGGTGACAACCAGACAAATAATGCATAATGCAAGAATCGTGTGGAATCCTGATCTGTTAGTTTTCTGACCTGTTACTCTCATAAGCCATCAAAGATAGCAGAAGCAGGCACTTGCCGCAAGTATTCTAATAAAAACCATCGGATTTGTGGGATTATTCATGATACTTACCTGTTTATTCGCAGTGAAAAACCTCTTGCATTTCTGTCCACCACTGGCCCTGCGCACGATCGGGCAGCGGAACCTGGCATGGTTTGCACAGTTCCCACCATTTCTGTGTAGTCTCATCCGCCGCCATCATGGCCATATCCGCATCGAAATCGGCACCGGTGTACTCGAAATAACTGAACAGGTAATACTTTCCTTCGGGCAGTTTCTGCAGATAAATGGAATAATTCTGAATATTGCATTTTTTAATCATGTCCAGCACACCCGGCCAAACCTCGGTGTGCAATTGCTTATACTCATCGATCTTATCTTCGTTTACTCCGATCACACTTCCAAAACGTTTCATTTTCTATACCTCCATTCAGCAATACAATCCATATTCATAAATCGTATCGAACATCGCCATGACATTGGCGACTGAAGTTTCTTCGAGTATCGTATCATGACTGGCGCCGGCGATGTATCCGCTGCCAGGCATCATGGTATCGAGAACTTTGCGTGTATCTTCTTCTACTCCGCCAGGGTCTTTGAGGATCAAAGTTTGGTGCGAATCAATAGCCCCGTTGAAGACGATCCTGTCGCCGAACTCGGACTTGAGTCTTTTAAGGTCCATGCCTGTGCATGAAGGCTGAACAGCATGAAGGGCATCAATACCGGATTCGATCATGCTCGGTATCAATTCATATATCCCACCACAGCAGTGCATCTGGACTTTTAGACCGTAAGAATGCCCCAGATCGGATAATCTTTTCAGATGATGAGCCATGAACCTGTCGAACATCTTCGGGCTCATCAAAGGACCTCTTTGACTTCCGAAATCGTTGCCGATGAAAAAGACGTCGATAACATCGGCTGCTGCATCAAATATCCTTTTGTTAACTTCAAAATAGTAATCGACCATATGTTGTATAATCGCATCCACAACCTCCAGATCAGTGTACATCTTGATATAAAGTTCCTCCATGCCGACAAGGTCGATCAGGTCATGCCAGAACGCAGACCAGTCACCTCCAAGGATCGCATACTGACCGTCAAAGGCAAATGCTTGGGACTTGATCTTTGAAACATCCATCCACGAAGGGTCCGGCCAGGAGTATTCATGAACCTGCTTAATCGTTGCATCGGCTAAAGGATGACTGGTGGGTTGTCCATAACCATAGCCTATGCGTTCTATGCCAAAGACCGTCCTGTATGTAGCCTGCTTGTGTTCTAAAGGAAAATCAGGTCCGGCATATTCAGCGAAGACTCGTCTGAAGTCATCGCGAAAACGAAGACGAAGTCCTTCGTCATCAAGGCTAAGTTCCTTCTTTGCTTTTTCCCAGAACTCGACAGACGCACCGCACCAGCAGGGAACTCTGTCCGGCAACTCATGTTCATAAACAGCCATGACTCTTTGTCGTGAAGTGAACGACATTCTATTTCTCCATATAAGTTAAACTATTTTTCAACTTCTTCGGTCGCTATTTTGGCCCATTCCCAAAGCCGTTGAGGTTCGTATCGTACGGTTGAAATATCTTTCATGATAAATTCTATATGACATTTTCCATCGGCTTTTTCAAGCACCTTGCGAATATCTGCACGAGCCTTATCCGCCTGAAATTCGTTCTCAGCGAATACTGCCGGACTCGGCTTGTAGCTGATAACATACTCGCTGCCGATCTGACTGATTGCGCGTTCGATATCGCACCAGGGGCTGATAGAAATTTTTCTAAGGTTCGGTATCTTACGCAGTAAGTCTATTTTCTTATCAAGCGGTTCGCAGCAGCCGTAATATGTCAGACCGAAACGCTCAAGCCATCTCATATCGTGCTTAAGAGCAAATTCCCAATGCATCTGAGGGGAGACTTCCGAGAATATCTGCGCGTTCGAACAGCCCCATGTGTTGTGTGGCCTTACATGATCAGGGTCATAGTTGTCACCGGGTAACTGGCTGGTATATCCATAACCTCCGGAACCAATGCGCTCATTGGCATTATCCAGCGACAGAAGATTCTTCTGTTCGAACTGATCGAGTTCTACCATCCAGGCATCGACCATGCGAGATACTGCCGCGTTAACCATATCAGGGCGAGTGATCATATCCATCATCGCTTCCTCGATGCCCCACCAGCGGATAAGGTAATCCCACGGAGTAAACCAGATGTGCGTCTGACCGACCTTTCTAACCGGCATAATCCCATTATACAGGTCGCACATCGCCTGATAGCCGAGTTCAGTTGCCTCTTCATTGTGAGTGATGATCGGCATCTTGATCTTTTCAATATCTTCGAGTTCTTTGATCTGAACATTAAAATGTCTCGAAACAACATCACTGGTTTGATCTGTCCTGACAATATCCACATCCTCAATAATCCCGAAATCCGTGCTATGAATAGCCAGTGGACAGGAAAGAAAATCGCTTACAACCATATCGCCGGGCAGGTGTTTCCACTGGTAAATTGTTCTTCGCAACTTCTCTTCCTGGTCCCTTGCCCAGGGATGTTCGGTTGTCAGGGCCAGTTCATCATTGACATCCATCTCGTTCCAGCATATTTCATTGATCCAAACCATCGGTCTGTCCGAGCTAAGATCATTTAGGTTTGTCCATAAGCGAGCTTTTTCCTTATGTCCGTCGAGAGATGCAATCTCGGCAACCTCGCCAGCCAAACTGCGGAGTATATCTGTATCTCTTTGTGACAGATTGATCTCGCTCGCTACCGCCGGATGTGTATGATGGCTCGGATCATGCAACATTCAATTACCTCTGTTAAAATTACTATAATACTTTACTACCATTGCGCGGGCATGAATTCATCTACATCGGTTTGTGTGATAATATGCTTGGGCAAATACCGCACAGGCTCGATTTTCTTTCCTTCAAACCACTCGGCTGCGGCGTGCACTGCAATTGCACCATCGCCTTCGGCCGACTGGTATGTTATTGCAAGCGCATCGCCGGACTTGATCGAGTCCATTCCGGTTTTACTATTACCCGCCGCGACGATCACGACATCTTTTCGGCCCGCGTTTTTTATCGCTTCCAGTGCTCCGGTCATCGTAAAGCCATCGCCGGCAAGCACCAACCCGTTCAATTTATCGCCGTATTTTATCAACCATGCCGAGACCAGTTGCATCGTTCCTTCCGTTTCGAGGTTGGCCGTATCCATTACGAGCAGTTTCATATCGGGTGCATATTCGGCTAATTCGGTAATAGGAGAATAGGTGCGCGCGAAAAACGGTGAACTGCCGGGCATGTGACGGACGATGGCGTAGCCGCCTTTTTTGCCCAATGCATCGGCAAATTTCCTCGCCAGCATTCGAAACTGGCCCCAGTCGTCAGGGCCTGTCCATGCCAGACAGTATTTCATCGCCTTGTCACAGGGTATGGTATTGGATGTAATGCAGGGGATACCAGCCTTGTTGATACGCCGAAGCAGCAACGTACACGCCGTGGCATCGACTGGCGCGAAAACGATCATGTCGGGCCGCTCATTTATAGCCTGATCCGTCTGCTGAGCTTGCAGATCCACGTTCCAGTTGCTGTTGTATATCTTTACTTTCATCTCATAGGCTTTGGCCATGACTTTGAAACCATTGACATACGCGGTCCAGTAGGGATGATCGCCGGCCTTGAGAAGTACGATGCGTTTGCCTTTCGGACCGTCTTTCGCAGATACGGGCATGTTGACTTTCTCGACATTCCATCCGGCATACTCAATATCCCACCAGTGCCCTTTATCGGTTCGCCCAAGTGCCTGGGTATCTACCGGACGTTCAGGAACAGTAACCGACTCAGTGCGCGGTAAAATATACGGCTGGCCGTCGGTGCCCCTTAACGCATAGACATCCAATTCGCCCTTGGCGTCACCTTCGACAATTCTTTGCTGCTCCGAAATCGTCTGAACAGGCGCACTTGTAAGCATAAAGTACATCGCGAAAATCACCACGACACCTGCGATTGCCGCGATCATGGCACAGGTGATGGCAAAAAGGTTCTTGTCACTTCCTATATCTTTTTCACTCGTCGCAGGAGGCCGCGCTTTCATAGCCCTGGCCTCTTCCAACAAGTCCGGTCTCTGTCCTTTCAGCAGATCATGCTTATATATCACAAAGGCTTCGTAGAGAACGACCAGTGCGAGAATTATTCCATTGACGAATATCTGCACCTCAAATCCCATTCCGAAGCAGCCGATACCATTGAAAAGCGTTGTCAACATTAGTACGGCAAAGTAACTTTTCAACACACTTCCTTTGCCTCCGCTCATAAGAGCACCGCCAATGATCGCTGCCGAGAGTACTGTCATAAGCGTGCGGTTTCCCAGCACCGCTGCCGAGGTCATCGAACCGAGGCTGACGGAAAAAAGTACTCCTCCGATCGCGGCAGTTACCCCGCAAATGACAAACCCTGCGATTAGATAGCGGTCTCGCTTGAGACCAGCCTGCCATGCGGTTTCAGCATTGCCGCCGACAATGAAAAACGCACGACCCAGCGAGGTGCGATTGAGAAACACTGTGAACGCAAGAATCAGGACAAGCGTTACGATGACAATCGGAGGAAAGAAAGGGACCAGCGGTGTTTCGAGCCAATCAGCCAAGCGAAAATCATCAATCGCCTTTGATCCGCCCTTGCTGTACAGATGCATCAGGCCGGTTACCACCGTCATTGTTCCGAGCGTGACGATAAATGAATTGATCCTGGCTTTTACAACCAGCACACCGTTGACCAGTCCCACTAATGCACCGGACAGGATAGCCAATGTGATCGACCCGGCCCAGCCAAACTGCGGCTGTAAACCAATCGTCAACATGCCGCAAAGCATTACCACCGCACCGATGGACAGATCAAGTTGGCCAAGGATGAAGATAACGGTAAAACCTATCGCAACAATTCCGTTAAGACTGGCGCCTTTCAAAATCGTCGTGACATTATACTGTGAGAAGAAATTGGGGGCAGACACCGACAGGACCGCAAAAAGCAATACGAACATCAGAAGTGCCCGGTTGTTATTGAGAAACCCCGACAGGTTGTGACCGTCGAACCGATTGCCGATTATACTTTTTCCCTGACCAGTGGCGTCTCTATGCATAATCCTTACCCCTCTTACGCAACTGGTATTGGTGCAATCCGACAACGACAATGAATATCGCACCGGTCACGATATTCTGCTGGAACGTGTTTATCCCCATGAAGTTCATGATGTTGGACAAAAGCCCGATCACAAGGACTCCTCCCAGAACTCCGAGCATATTGCCTCGTCCGCCGCTGAGCATCATACCTCCTATTACAACAGCGGTAACCGACTTGAAGTCATAGCCTTTTCCCAGATAGAAGACGCCCAGTTTATTCATTGAGGTAAAGAATATACCGGCGATCGAAGCACAAAACGCGGCGGCAAGAAAGTTGGTCAGAACCACGCGGGGAACTTTGATACCCGTCGTCCTTGCAGTTGCCCTGGCCGAACCCACCAGTTTGGATTCGATCCCGAACCGTGTCCGGGTCATCACAAAGTGCCCTGTAACGAACATCATTACCATTGCCACAATGATCAACGGTATTGGACCGATGCTAACGCGATAAATGTCTATAAAAGCCGCACCAGCGGTACCAGGTTCTATGTCGGGATAGACCTGGCTGTTGCTCCACGTAAAACGCATAAAGCCTTCCAGAAAGAACGCAACGGCCAAAGTCCATAGGATCGGGTTGGCATTGAATTTCCCCACCACAAAACCGTTCATCGCACCGATCAGCAATCCCGCAACTATTCCGAGAATCACCGCAGGGATCAAACCAAGAGGCAACGCCGCCACAGAGATGATGCCCGAAAATGCCATTATCGATGGAATTGAAAGGTCTGCCATGTTACCAGAATAGGTCACAAACGCCATTCCGCATGCAACTATGCCAAGCAGCGCGATGGCGTTGAGGATACTCATCAGGTTCTTGGGTGTAAGAAATTCCTCTGAAACGAACGCTCCAGCTATCATTAGCAGCAGGCCAATCAGGTAAATACCGACATAATCGTATATTAACGAAAACCGAGATAAACTTCTTGTCCTGTCAGCCGATTTCATTGAGATCTCCATTCATTGCCAACAGCACCGATTCCTCTAAGAGCCGATCTTTACGCATTTCGCCGATCAGGTGACCGTTACGCATCACGACTACACGGTCCGACATCCCGACCAGTTCCGGCAGGTCTGAACTGATAAGAACGATAGTCTTGCCGGCATCTGCCAATTCCATCACGGCTTGGTGGATTTTCATTTTGGCTTTGACATCTACACCGCGGGAGGGTTCGTCAAGAATCAATACCGTCGGATCGGCAGCGAGCCACTTGGCCAAAAGAACCTTCTGCTGGTTACCGCCGGACAGGTTGCTGGCCTCTGCCGACGCTGATGAGGCAACGATGTCAAGCCTGTTGATCAAATCTGCTGTTGTCGTGTTCTCGTGCCGTGGCGAATATACACCCCAGCGTGTATGGCGAGATATTATTGCAGAGACAATGTTCTGCTTTACACCAAGCCGAAGGAAGAGACCATCGGTTTTGCGATCCTCCGATAGATACAGCAGACCGTGTTCCATTGCCGCAGCATAAGAACATCTCCTGAGTTTTTTTCCGGCCACCTCGACTGTCCCGCCATCAATGGGATCCAATCCGCAAATCGAACGTGCCATCTCGCTCCTGCCCGCACCGGTCAGACCGGCCACGCCAAGTATCTCCCCCTTGCTGGCATGGAACGAAACATCGTGAAAGAAACCCTTTCGGGTAAGGTTGCGGACATCCAGAACAGTCTCACCGATATTCGGTTTACGCTGAATATAGAACTGATCTATCGTCTGACCCACCATCATCTTCACTATCGTAGTGGGTGTCACCTCGTTTATGGATTTAGTGTCGATTTTCCGGCCGTCACGCAGGACAGTGACACGGTCGGCAATCGCAAAAACTTCGGGTAGATGGTGTGAAATATAAATGATCGTTATCCCGCTTTTCTTAAGTTGCCGAATGATCTCGAACAATCGCCTCACCTCTTCACGAGACAATGCTGACGTCGGCTCGTCCATTACCAGTACGCATGGGTTACTGCCCAAAACTTTGGCGATCTCGACAAGCTGCATCTGGTGCTGGCTTATCTCTTCGATTGTCTTAAGCGGGTCCAGGTCCAGCCCAACCCTGTCGAGCATGCGATAAGCCTGCTGAACCATTGCTTTTCTATCGAGCCAGAAACCGTACTTGCGGGGCAAACGGCCAACAAGCAGGTTTTCTGCGATACTGATGGGACGCGCGAGGTTCAGTTCCTGGTAGATCATGCCGATACCGTAGGCTTTGGCAACAGACGGACAATGCAGTGCGACCTCTTTGGCTCCAATGAAGATGTTGCCGGTGTAGTCGTCGAAGGAACCCGCCAATATCTTCATCAGAGTGGATTTACCGGCACCGTTTTCACCTATGAGCGCGTGAACCTCTCCTACCCGCGCCTCAAAATCAACGTTGTCAACCGCTAATGTACCAGGGTAGCGCTTCGAAACACCTTTCATCCTCAGAGCAATACCAATATTATCAGACATCTTACCTACCTGTTTCTTTCGTCTCCGTGAGCGGATTAGTGATCACCGTTCTATCTGCTCGTCATACTCCTCAAGTTTCAGCGGATAACGCCCAAACTTACGAACAAGCTTTACAATATAGTCATATGTATGACCGGAGATATTGCCGGCAACCGAATGATCAGACGCAAAGATATAGCCGCCGCCCCTGGCTGCATTTAATTTCCTAAGTATTTCTTTGCGAATCAGTTTCTTATCGCCGCTCTGCCATACCTGGATATTACTATTACCGCAGATGCCAAGCTTATGACCGAATTTATGTCGCAGTTCAACTGCGTCCAGATCCGCCTTGGCTTCGAGAGGATTCATCGCGTCAATCCCGATCTCAATATAATCATCCAGTATCTTGTTAATATTGCCACAGCCATGATATATCACCATCAAACCCCTCGAATGGGAATAATCGGTGATCGCCTTGACCCATGGCTTGAAATACTCTCGCCAGTAATCCGGTGAAAAGAACATATCATTCTTATAAGCCACGTCACCCCAGATCACAAAACCGTCCAGTAAACCATCTGACGCATCGATCTGCGCCATCGCGCAATCCAGGTAGAACTGTCCGATACGTTCGATAACCTTGCCCATGCGTTCAGGATACAATCCGATCCAGAGCATATTATTCTGCGGTCCGATCAGCCGGGTCAAACACTCGTTGCACTCAATCATGCTCCCAAACACCGGAAAATCAGGATTCAAAGATTTGACGGTTTCAATCCAGGCAGGCGAGTTCCGCTCGAAACCGTCACCAACACCTGCGATCTGGTTGTCCCCAGACTCAAAATAACGGCGTCTGTCTCTCGGATCATCGAACTCTAATGCTTCGAGCTTCTCGATCGTATCCGTTTCGAAATCAACAAACTCCGGCATGGGAGAATCAAACTTCTTTCGCATGATCGCACCAAAACCGGTCTTGACGACGACTTCATTGCTGTCTTCTTTCAACATCTCAAAAGAACGAATAAACGGGTCCATATTCGGAACTGTCACTATCCAGTCAAGATCATAGTGGTAGTATGGATTTGCATCTTCGCCTAATCCGAGGTCCTTTTGCCATTGCTTGATGAAACTTCCCCAGAAAAAATCACTGATCGGTACACGATCCGGTTCCTGGTGCGCAAGCGTTTTCTTCATGCGATCAAGCTTCTTTACTGTGCTTTCTTGTCGCTTTTGACCGGAATTATGCTTGCCAGTAGTATCAAACATTCCCATCTTTGTCCTCTTGTTCGACTATCCCGATTCATCGGGACCAAGCCTTCTTTGTAATAGAATATATTTTTAATAGACTATCAGAACTGTCTTAAACAATCAAGCCATATGGCCATTAAAGCCGACAAGAACAAGTACGAATACACGCTAAGACCAACTGGCGAACCTCCGGAAAATGCAAAGATAGCATCGAGTTTCGGGGGTACAGCAACTGCGGCAATAACTTAATAACTCAACTTGACGGACTTTTTAGTTGTCATGCTGAGCGAAGCGAAGTCGAAGACGCGCTCTGGTGGGCATCTGGCCTTAGAACATGATTTTTGTCCCATTCCAGATGTGAGATTCTTCGCGGAGCCTGTCCTCGAGCGAAGAGGCTGTGTCGCAATTCCTTTTGGTGGCTCCTATGCGGCGAGAGCGGTTTGGGTTTGGGCTGATTTTTTGTGGATTTCAATTATTTGCCGGACATGAACTATTTTTTCTGTGATTGTC
>SDBT01006163.1_pt1 | contig 19968 bp, 22 predicted proteins | sample 2277101 | NCBI WGS metagenome assembly SDBT01 (sample SAMN10404973, study PRJNA504765) | marine sediment metagenome | isolation source: marine sediment core GS10_PC15, 103 cmbsf | place: Arctic Ocean: Southern Knipovich Ridge | collected 2010 | reverse complement strand
TATCTCCCCCACCTGGGACGACAAGTCGGCAATCTCTTCTTCGTCAAGCTGAGGATTCAATAATTCTACAAAATCCTTATCACCGCCAACTACACGCAAACGCCATATCTCATTACCCCCCTCGGTCTTCGTCGAATCGTACTTGAGACGACGCTTGCGCATCAGGATCAGGCCCAGTACGAAACGGAAGTTCACCTTTTCGGGTTCCGTCTCCTGGGCAAGACGTTCAAAAAATGATACCAGCATCTCCTCATCGACAAAAAGCTCCTTCTTCTTACCAGGCTCAGGAAGTTTCGTCTTCCAGTAACAAAAAACCTCAGGTTTTTCACGTTCCCAGTAATCGAAGCTAAAATCACGCCGCACCAGACCTTCTTCGCCTTCCACTAATGCCGCAAAATACTCCTGACCATGTTCGATTTGTTCTCCGGTACCAAAGCACTCACCTGCAGAACGCGATATTTCCCAATCACTCATTACTGTTTCCTGTAACTATACTAATCTCAATTGAATTTTCACGTTTATCCGCCTGCTGCGACGAGCGAAGCACGGCGAGCGGGTAACTTGTGCCATAGGTAGTAACTTAAAAACAAGCAGTTACAGTTTTATTCGCGGACTTTTACTACCCTTAAGGGCATACTATACTGATCTCGATTGAATTTTCCCGTTTATCCGCGGGTAAGTAACTTAAGAACAATCAGTTACGGTTTTATTCGCGGACTTTTACTACCCTTAAGGGTATAACAACTGCTTACTCAAACTTCAGCCAAACAGAAAGTCGCTCGACTGTTTTAGAACCTATACCAGAGACCTTTTCAAGATCCTCATCACTGCAAAACGCCACGCTCCCAGGCCGGCTCCTGGACCAAGCACCTCGATACTCTATTATCGAAACAGCTTTCGATATCCCCACACCCGGAAGTCTTACCAGACTTGCCAATGGGGCATGATTAGGATTAACACGGTCTTCGGTCTCGATAGAAACGCCAGAAGAAACGCTCAACAAACGAACACCTGAAAAAAAAATGCCAAGAACCACACAGACTGAGACGACAATAACAAAAGCCGCACACTGAATCCGTTCGGTCATAAAAACTGTTTGTCCGATTCTGCTATCGCCGGCCATAGTTCGTTGTCACTTCGTTGACGCTTTTTTGTTGTACATCAATTCCTGTAATTTCTTGAGAGCCCGAAAAGACTCCTTAGCCTCCAACTCGGCCGTCATCAGACCGCTGTTGGGGATTACACTGTTCTTAACATCCGCAAGATTAGACCACGTCACGTTCTCTACAAAAGGCTTGCTAAGTGCGATCTTGTAAAACTGCTCGATCCATTCTCCCTGACGCCACTGGTCCCACTGATCATGCCAGATACCCGCCGACTCTCCATTATCAGAGCCTTTACCGGCTTGGCTCGGAACTTCAATACCCGTTAGGTAAAGAGGTTTGCCAACGGATCCGAAATAATCCATCACTGATGATATCTGCATCATGTCCCTGACATGCATACCGGGTTGGTTCTTTCCGAAGTGAATCTGAAGTCCGAACGCATCGAAATGAATACCGCTCTGGACAACCATATCCACATATACAAGAGGAGGAATCGTATTAGGTAGCTTCGAATAGTACTCTCCCCATGGGTTGAAAACCTCCACGATCTTTACCGCACGCTCGCCGCCGCGTTTAACCGCCATATTCGCCGCCCGTGTCATCTCAAGAATCTGCTCGAAGTTGAATCCGAAATGATTAAAAACATTAAGACCGCTTATAACACGCCAAACATGGATCGTCCCCCAGTACCGACTAACTATACGGGCTACAAAACGATACGCCGCCTCACGGATCTTCTCGAAACCAGCACCACTGTCAACTAACCATTTCGGAAGATAATCCTTGGAAAATCTCAGTAACGGACCAGTACAAAGAGCCAAACGCTTCTTACTAAAAGCAGCTATGCAAACATCGACTGACGAAAAATCATAAACTCCACGCGAACGCTCTATCATGCCCCAGTTCACAGGAACGGTAATAAAACCAAAAAGCTCCTTAACACGTTCAAGATACGCAGAATCAGACATCCTCGCTGGTTCGACACAACAACCCAGGCTGCCCCGACCGAAACCACGACCCTTACCACGATTCTCAAACATACGATCGGCATGTTTAAGAGAAAGTTTTTCTGATACGAACATCCCCTTTTTCAAGGCTTCGTCAGCAAATTTCGAGCTTTCGGGAAAGTTCGATATATTCTGAATACCACGTACAAGAAGTTCGCGGGCTTCCTTTGACATCCCTTCCAATTCATCTAACGTGTTGAAGAATGACCAGTCCTCACGCTTATTCACAATACGCATTAGTTTTCCGCGGGCTATCTCAAGGTTCAGATTATAAGGCTCCTCACGATCAGGAAGACATGTCGTAGAAAGCATAATCTTACCGAAACCCTCAACAGGCCACAACAAAGAAAGACCCGCTGTCTCAAGGTTCGGCTTACGGCAATCTAAAACTCCATCCTTAAAAGTGATTTCAGCACGTCGGATCGCTATGCCGTCTGTACCAAACATATAAGCGCCATACAAGCCGAAGTCCTTGACAAGTACGCCGTTCTTAAAAACCTTAAATTTCACTTATGACCTCAATTATGACTTTTCTCTTTTGATCTTTAACTTTTCAAACTGACAAATCGACCAGTTTGAGTTAATTATATCGGCTCTACGACCAAAAACAATACAATCTTCTTCGCCGCAAGGCATATCTACAACAAATCTGCTAAAATCCGACAGATCACAAACATGCCCCCCCATTATTGACTCAAACTGACCGAATATGCTTTCTGTTTTAACGTAAGTTATTGCAATATATTACGTCACAAAAAAACAATAAAATAGTCTCGGCCGTAGGACGAATCCACAAATAATCAATAATCAATAATCAATGTAAAAGCCCAACTTCGGCATCTGAACCATCACTTACAGATGTCTCTGCCTTGACCTTGAGCAAATCCTCGAACTTCGCCATAAGATTCTTCGCCTTCCACTCGGAAAGCTCGTAAATCCACCCATTGTGCCTTTGGGCAAACTTCCTCGCATTACCGCTGGTTTCGATTTTAGCTGCCGTCTCCGCGATTTTAGTCGGGTCTTCAACGATGAGCCTGTCACCAGAGTAATTCGCTGTGCACTTGAAAAAGCTCTTACCCTCGGATTGTGCTATATCAAAACTATATATCACAGAATCATGCAACTCGCTGACATAACTGCGATCGAATTTCAAATCGGGCATCGAAGATACAGAAGCCAAATCACTAAAGGAAAAGGAAGACAACGCTGATAACACAGATTCGCAGTTGGAATCATGAATCTCCCGCCCTTCTGGGAGCCCATCCAATATGATCTTCGAATCGTTCGCGTCATCGAAACGCAATACATAACTACCCTCTGGAGAACTCACCGTAACATTCTTAACTTTCTCTTTGTTGATATTAACTATTTCCTTTTCAACATAGTCTAAAGAGGATTTGCGAACCACAGGAGCCGTTTTAACGGTATAAACCGTATCGGATTCGGCTAAGCGAACATAAACCTGTTTAGTTTGCGTTTCGGTCTTGCCGACAACAACTCCGGTTACAAGCTGCTCACCCTCATTCGGATCTGCACTGAACCTGAAAAACTTCACTAATGTACGGGCCTTATCTTCTACAACCTCAAGATCAGAATGATTCGATGCATCGCTCGTAACCTCACTTACAGTACGAATATCAAAACACGTACGAATCACTTCATTAACCTTACTCATCACCGCCGGATAGTCGTACTTGCTGGCCACTACAAAACCATTGACCTTACGTTCGAGTTTTATCGCATCAACACCTCTGCCTATCAAGATACTCGATACTTGCGACGGATCGAGTCCCTGGATCAAATAAGAACCCGACATATATTCACGTTCAGGAACTTGATTCTCATGGATACGCTGAGTCACCGTAAGAAGAACCATCACTCCGGCTACAATACTTAATATCATCAGTTTCCTGTTACTCATTACTTACTCCTCGATATACCAATCGAAAATTCCGACACTCTCTTTAAGAATCACTGGAATGACTTACATAATAACGACGTAAGACACCCCGACGAATACTTAGGACAATCGCTATCAATAATATCACCGCTGGTGCAAGCCACATATTCAAATTCTGAAGACGACTGCCCATCTGCTCTATTTCAATGCGCTCATGCATCCGAACCTGACGAAGCATACGCTGGGTCTGGAGCTTGTCAAGCTCAAGGGCTCGCTGCTGCTTGATTATTTCGTTTGCTATAAGCCGTTCATCTCCCTGTTTCGCAGAAGATATTATCTTTTGAAGTTCCTGGTCAATCTGAGTTATTCTCGCATTGATCAGTGCGATCTTCTCTGCCGTCTCACTCTCGGCACGCTTGCGAATCTCATCGACTCGATCAAATGGACGCTGGAAGTTACCTCGTGTACGGACACCGATAAGATCGCCCGATCCGCCAAGACGGTCTATTGTGTTGAACATCAAATCGCTGTTATTGCCAACAGGAGTCTTCATTCCAAAAACCGTATTCTGGTACGCTGCCATATCGCTGATAAAATCAACATCCGCAAATACCGCTACCGCACAATCGATACCCTCACTCAGACCCGTTATCTGCTTGGGCTCGTTAGCATCGGTGATCTCTATACCATCGGGAAAATTGCTCTTGAAGTTGCCCGTCACCATACAACCTATCATCACCGGAGAAGTCCCCTTGATAAAATAATTCATCATCGTATCGGCATTTATCCGAATCCAGTCCCACGGACCGGCAACACTCCAGGTATTACCCTCAGACGTTGTCTGTAATAACGGTATTACCTGGGTCTGACTATTGGCATCGGCTATCGCTCGAAGAGCACCGCTAAAAAACACACGGACCTGGTTGAGATTCGCCGTGATTACGCTTTGGTCATTAAAGCAACCTCCATCATGGGTTAAATTCAGATAGCCTATCAATTGCTTGGCACGTTCATTTCGGTCAACCTGAGTGTACAAAGCCAGATTTTTATCACCCGCAAAAGATCCGGCAAGCATCTCGACGCCCCAGCCCCTAAGAAGAATATTCAAATCAGATACAGGCTGACCGCTCTGACGACCCATCGGATCTCGAGGATCATCCGCAAAGCACCGGGGATCAACGCATATAATCGCTCGACCTCCCTTGAGAACAAACTGATCGATGGCAAAAAGTGTCTTGTCCTCGAGGTTCTTGGGATGAACCACCAAAAGAATATCAACGTCCGTGATTTCGTTGGCATCATTCTCTATTTTCGTTATCTCATATTTCTGCCCAAGATGAGTAATTATCGTCCACGCAGGCTTTGGAGCCTTACCCTGCTGACGCAGAATCATGGCCATATAACCGGATATATCCTCACCCGTAATAGGTAGTGAACTAAGAACACCTATACGCTTCTTCTGGCGAGTCATAGCCGTATCGATCAGATAGCTGATGTCATATTCAATAAAATTCTGACGGTCTGGTGAAAAAAATGGAATATTTTTAACAACGCCGAATTCCGTCTGAAGAACCAATCCGAAAAAGAAATTCTCATCTGCAGTGATAGGAAAACGCTTCAAACCGAAACGAAGCGCCGCTTCTTCCTCTTCGGAATACGGCCTCGGATCAATGATTTCAAACTTGATCATACCATTCGAGGCCCGCTCATATTCATTCAAAAGCGACTCCACGAAATAATAGTAATTGTTATAAAAACGAATCTGGTCCGGAGCCTTACGAGTTGCCGTCTTCGTATAATAAAGAGTCATATGGACAGGCTGATTCAGCTTGCCCAATATCGACTTGGTTCCGTCAGAAAGCGTATAAAGCTTCTGCTCGGTAATATCAAGCCTGAAACCCGAACCTACTCCCTGGCAAAGACTGATCGCACAAAACGTAATTATGGCTATCAGAAGTACCGCAGTTATCGCTCTTAATGTCCTGTTCATTAACCGGCCTTCCTTTCATCCAATACTACACAACACCCAAACACCCAACCCGCAATCAAAAGAAGAAAATAAGATATATCCTTAAATTCCACCACTCCGCGCTGAAGCGACTCGAAGTGGGTCTGCAAACTTATACTCTCAACTGCATCAAGCATACCGTTCGACAAAAATCCAGATAGATAATTAAGCGTCGTCGGCATACCCGCATAAACTAATACCGCACAAGCAACAACCGAAAGAATAAAGCTTATAACCTGGCTCTTGCTCAATGCAGAAAAAAAACATCCTATCGCCAGAAAAGCCCCTGCCATCAGAAAACTGCCAATATAACCCGTAACAATAAGACCTATATCAGGGCTGCCAAGATAGCATACGGTTATCGGCATCGGAAACGTCAACAACAATGCTATACCTATAAACAGCCACGCCGCGATAAACTTACCCAAAACCGCCTGGCTAACCGTTATAGGAAGACTCATCAATAGCTCAATAGATCCGCTACGACGCTCCTCCGACCAAAGACGCATCGCCACCGATGGAACCATAAAAACGAACAAAAGAGGAAGATTGCCAAAAAATAGCGACAAGTCAGCCTGCCCTATCTCGAAAAAACCTCGCTTAAACGTCAGGTAACCCGCGAAAAATAAAAAAATTACCAAAAATACGTAAGCTACCGGCGTCGAAAAGTAACCTTTCAATTCCCTTTTGCACACCGTCCAGAAACCATTCATATTAAAACACTCCTAAATGCTTATGAAAATGCAACTTTATGCACTCTTTTTCTTCGTTATCTTACGGAATATCTCATCCAAACTCATCTTATGCTCTTCTTTTAACGCAGCGGGCGTCGAATCAACCAGAATTTTGCCGCGCTCGATTATGATCGTACGATTGCAAACCGCTTCGACTTCCTCAAGAATATGAGTCGAGATCACAATACACTTGTCCTTGGCCATCGTCGATATCAACTGGCGGACCTCATGTTTCTGATTAGGATCAAGTCCGTCGGTAGGCTCATCCAGGACCAATACCGGGGGATCGTGAATCAAGGCCTGTGCAAGACCCACACGACGACGATAACCCTTCGAAAGAGTCTCAACCGTCTGGTGATAAACAGAACCTATCGAGCAAAGAGGAACTATCCGATCAATCGCTTCCTTACGTTTCTTACCGGATATCTCTCTTGCATCGCATACGAAGTTCAAAAAAGAACCAACTGTCATCTCGCCATAAGCCGGAGCATGCTCGGCAAGATACCCCAAAGACTTCCTCACCGAGATGCTATCTGTTAAAATATCATAACCGCAAACCGTCGCTGTACCCCCATCCGGAGCAAGAAAACACGCCAGCATACGCATCGCCGTAGTCTTACCGGCTCCGTTAGGACCTAAGAAACCAAGAACATCACCCTTCTCGGCTTCGAATGATATCCCGTCAACTGCAACTATAGAACCAAATCTTCGACGAAGTCCTTTAACGCTAATCATATTTGCTCTCCAGCAAAATAACCTTAATACTCTAAAACTCAAATACCAAAGAACTCATAACTAACCTCTGGTATCGATTTACTTTTTAGATAGTTTGTGCAATTATTACAATTTTTTCTCATTCGTCAATACTCAATCTGAGGATTTTACAGGCAAAATACGGCTGCAAGGACTTTTTTTACGTCAAATCACAACGATCTGTTCGATAAAAAAATAGCGGGAAAACCAGGAAATGGAACTAATAGAACCAAAATCAAGACGAATTGAACTACTGATTTGAAATATCTAATACTAATTCCAGTTAATTGGAACCGTTTCAGATTCTCAGTTAGCCTGCCGATTTATTCGGCAGGTTGAATTTGCCATAAAAAATACCCGTCTGAATTAACTTTAATTAGTATAATATTACAGCGCTGCTTTGAATCGTTTTGTCTTTATAACTACCTGTATTATAAAGAGTTATGTTGATGTTGTAAAATCCTAAATCCGAATCCCGGCGCGCCGGGAAATCCTAAACTCCAATTACCAAAAGTCAAAATTGTCGGACGGACCGAGTCGGACATTTTGTTTTGAAAATTGGCTTTTGGGGCTTTGTAATTTGTTTGGGATTTAGGGTTTAGCGCTTAGGATTTATAGTCAAAAAACGGTATTTTCATTCTCATGTGGCGCTGTAGTACTAAATACATTCAAAAACTAATTCCTTGACACCTCAGACGCACTTTGTGGCGAGAAATGCTTCATTTGAAGCTCGTAAAGCTGGCTATTCTTTTCAATCAAACGACCAATCAGTGATAACTGGCTAAAAAGCGTCTCAAGAAGACCAATATTGATAAGTGTCGATTCAGGACTGTATTGTTCAAGTGCAATAGCAACATAACCGCAATTCGTTCGCTCCGTCGCCAACTGAATACCAACAACGCTACATTCACCTATTCCAGTAATCACTGGTTCGACGCCGTCATCTATGGTATTCGCAAGATCGTCAAGAAATGATTCGCTGATATTCAATTTCGACCATCGCTCGGAATCGCTGGGCCAAATATGACCCGAACGGTCAAAAATAGCCATTATGGGACCGCCTTCGGGAAGAACCTCGAACAACTGACGAGCTATCTGCTCATTCAAAACACAGGATGTCGAAAACAGTGAATCGTACATATCCATTTCATTCTGCTCCTTAGGGCTTCAAACTAATACGTCCAACAAGACTTTTGCAAAATTGCAGTTTGGCATACATTACATAAGAAAATCATTTTTTCGATTTTCTTAATGTAATCACGTAACATCTTACTGCAAAATGAGTTATCGCCAGGAAAAGAAAAAAGCCAAGCGTCTTTTCTTTTCCAAAAACATGTCAAACTGCAATTTTGCAAAACTTCAAATCTAACTAAGGAATAACTTCGGTATTATCATCACACAACTTTCCTGAGAACTCCATTTTTCCACACTTTTCGGGCAGAAAACAACCACCGAAAAAAACTTATGGAACAAAAAGAATGGACTCTCGTAACTCAAAAACACCCAAAAATGACTTATAACTGGCTCTTAAAAGCCCACACCGGAAAATTACCCGGACATTCCGTCACATGAGCACCGGGACAATTTTTATGACCGTAAATGCGAGACGTCGGGATTCGATAACGCCGTTGGAGAAAACGTACTAATTTTGTTAATGAATCGAACTGCTTCCAGCTGTGACGAGACTTAGTAAAGTCTCCAACAAGGCAAATACCAATGGTATCCTCATTGCCCCAGTTATTCGGAGTCTTTGTATGGGCACCAACAAGCTGCCCACGCCAGCGGTATGTTACCTCAACCTGACCGTCTCTGCTGTCTGTACCATTTCCTATAACAAAATCGTATCCTACACCGTCCCAACCGTTATCACGGTGCCATTTGTCAATGATTACCATATTACCATAAGATGTAGCCGAATGGTGAATTATGATAGCATCCCAGGACTTTTCAACATGCCGAGGAGGAGCCCAACCCCAGGCAACAGGACTTACAGTTCGCGGTGGTTTTTTCCTGCTTGGTGGAGGATAAATGGGACGAGAAGAATAAGTTTTGGGAGGTCTACTGGTTATCTTAGGAATATAGGCATATTCTTCACAGCCGAAAGTGAAAAAAAGTGAAAGTAATAAAACCCCCGTAAAAAACTTCACCCTAATCCTTGCGGTCATTAAACACCTCAAAATAACCTTCATAATTCCGGTTCTAAAAACCGGTTACTGACCAGTACCAGCCAACTTCGGTTTTTCTTTATATCGGACCAAATGGATGCAATTACCACAATCATTATATTCGACCATGTCCATATAACTTCGCATCAGCAAAAGACCCCTGCCGTTGGCCTTGTATATATTCTCACCGCACCGAGGATCGGGAACTTCTTCGGGATCAAATCCAGTACCCTCGTCGGTCATTGAGATATCGACTTTCTCACGGCTTACGCAATAGTCTATCCTGACTTTCTTGCTAATATCCATCTTGTTGCCGTGCTTAAGAGCGTTCACAAAAGCCTCCTGGACAGCAAGATGAACTGCAAATACATCCTCCTGACCAAATGCATTAGCCGATAATTCCGATAATATCTCTTTAAACGCGCCAACTATGGCGCTCGGCTCGCTATCGAGTACTATTGAATGATGACTTGACAACTCTGATGCCATATATTCTTCTCGTAAACAACTGTAAGAAAAGAACTTACAAAACAAGAGCCTTGATCGATCAAAAGCTCGCCAGAAACACTAAAAACAAGCAATAAAACCTATTTGTACTGATCTCAATTGTATTTTTCACGTTTATCCGCGGGTAACTAACTTAAAAACAACCAGTTACGCTTTTCGCGGACTTTTACTACCCTTAAGGGTATGACAAAAAATCGCAAAAACAATATCTTAACGACCAAAACTACCGATCGCTGACTCACGGTCTTTATGAATATCGAAGATTTTCGTCAGTCGCGTTATCTTAAATACCTCAAATATCTTCGAATTTATGTTACAAAGACGCAATTGACCGTCATTTTCGTATATTTTCTTGCTTACACGGATCAAAAGACCTAAAACCGCTGAGGACAAAAAAACTACATTCACGAAATCTATTACAAGGCAAATCTGACTTCCTTCCGATATCACTGACATTAGAGATCTCTGAAGCTCACGGATCGAATCATCCTCTAAAAGCTTCTCATCAACTAAGGTGACGATCGTTGCGTTACCATCATATTCGACTGTTACACCTGGATTTTCTGAACTCATGGTTTACCCCAAATAGCATTAAATATAAATAAATCCTATGCCAGGCAGCTTTATCTGTCAAGTTTTTTGATATTTGAGCGAAAATATAAAAAATTTGCTTTTTTTTGAAAAATCCCTTGCAAATTAATACTTTTCTGACATATTTAATCTTTTCAATAGTATAAATGTCTTTGGAAATAAAAATACTATAAATTGTTCTTTGTCCGTAACGTAAAATAATAACGCTGTGTGGTCTTGGCCTTAACGGACCGCAAACATAAATACCACAGCATGTTAGGGCAACTTTAGGACACCTGTAATTCGGCGTTCTGCATGACAAAATGGGGCTGACTCGTTAGAGTGAAACAGTTGAGCATTCGCTCACTAACAAAAACGTCTTTGGTTATCGTTTTTCGTGATCGACCGATGGGGCTCGATCAATAAGGTAAAATATAAAATATTATGTTGTTAAGGAGTTTGACATGAAAATCAGTAGATCTTCCGGATACGCGCTTCTGGCCGCAAGTTACATCGGCAGGAACCAAAAGAAGGGGATTATTCTCTCACAGGACATTGCTAAAAAGTATAACATTCCGCTTGAATACCTCTTGAAAATTCTACAGCTTCTCGTAAAAGCAAACCTACTCAGAAGCAAAAGAGGTCCAAGAGGTGGATTCTCGATGGGACAGCCACCGACAAAAATTACTATGCTACAGATCATCGAAGCCGTTGATGGGCCAATGGTCAATCAACTGCATCTTGCTGAGCACGCAAAGAGAGAAAAATCGGCCACAAAGATTGAGAAAACATACGATAAGGCAATCGATGCATCAAAGGCCGTCTTCAAGAAGGTAACGCTCTCGCAAATCATGACTAACTAAAAGCAATCTCTTATGCAGCTAAGCCGGTTTCAACAGTTGATTGCCGAAAGGTACCTGGAAAGAGATGCTGATAGGGGAACTCCGGCCACTTTTATGTGGTTCATCGAGGAAGTCGGAGAACTCGCTACCGCTTTAGCAAAAAATGACAAAGAAAATTTGCCCGGAGAATTTGCTGACGTCTTTGCCTGGCTCTGTACACTCGCCAATATTAATGGCGTAGATATAGAAAAGGCATGCGTCAGCAAATACTCTGGAAAAAACGATAAGGGATACAAGTAACCGCTGCCAAAATACTTTTTTTAGCCCACACCATTTTCATGGTCACCAATTTCATCCGGCAGTTGGATTTCAACATCCTTACTCGCCGCAGTAAGAGCCCTATAGAAACACCAGCCAAATCCACATATTATCAATAGAAATACAATACTCAAGATCACGTAAGAAATCGCACTCAATTGATCATGAGTTACCTTCACTACCTCGACTACCTTCTCACGCTGAGTTGAATAGATAAGATATAACGCTATAAAACCGCTCACACCCATAGTCCCCAAAAACCCAGCCCACCTGGCAGACCAGCAAACACTGGTCACACTACTGTTGTATTTATCAAGCAGATAATTACTAACAAAAACCGATCCAAATGCAGGAATCGCCAGCAGCCAGAGAAGAACTTTTACCTGACGACCGCCCATCGCAAGCTTAAGAAGCACTACGACAATAACCACAGAAATAACCGCAAGAACCAGGGCGATCTTACCTCCAGTGCCACCTCTTGTCGGCTGGATGTTCAAGGCCACAACGCTTTTCGACACTTCACTGCGACCCGTCGCCATGCTAATCAGAACGGCAACTAAAGGAGCAAGAACCATAATCCCAAGACCAACGCAATTAGACAATATCCAATGGCCCGAAGCATCACGAATAAAACCACCCTCGGCTGTCAGATCGTCAAACAAACTCCAGATAAAGAGAGAACCAAGAACTACAGGGATAAATATCCTAATAAGGTAATCCCACCAACGACCAAGTTTCCAATCGCTACGGTCATTGGCATGACGACGAAGAAAATCAACTCGCCAAAGCCAACCCAAAATAGAGCACTCCAATAATCCAACGAAAGCTATACCCCACGTACCGTCAATCGAATCGGCTACCACACCAATCCAGTTAAGACCACCCTCTGTAGCATAAAGAAGACCCACCCCAAGACCAACACCACTCATCACTGGAAGTACAATACAACGACGCCAACCGGTCTTATCGACTATCGCGGTCAGGACAGATTCCGTTATCGAAAATGCCGAATCTATACCAAGCGTAACCAACGTAAAGAAGAATACAAAACTCCACCACGCTGAACCAGGCAACTGAGCTAATGCATAAGGAAAAGCAACAAACGCAAGACCGGGACCGCCATCGACAATTTCTTCGACACCAACCGGATTGCCGCTCTGAGCCGTCACAAAAGACATCGCGCCCAATGTCGCAAAAATAGCAAGACCAGCCACAAAACTCGTCGTAAAATCCGCCAATCCTATGATTACCGCGTTATTATTGATATCACTGCGACGGTGAAGAAAACTCGCATATGTAATCATCACGCCGAATGCAAGGCTAAGAGAGAAAAAAGCCTGACCGAAAGCATACTGCCACGTTGACGCATTGGCCAACTGAGACCAGTCAGGATTCAAGTAATAAGCCAGGCCCCTGATACTTCCCGGCAGCATCAAACCATTGACCGTCAGAACAAGAAGCATCAGCCAAGGCAACGGAACCGTCAACCATACAATCTTACCAACTAACTTGACGCCGCGGAATATACAGAAATACATCGCCACCCAAGCCAGAACCAACATATAAACGATGTTAAGTCGCAGCGATCCAGGATTGTAACCATCCTTATAACCTAAATATTCATTGAAGAAATCCTTGGCCTTTTGCACCCCCTCAACCCCTTCACCGGCCCACGGAAGCTCACCGCCGTTAAAAATACCCTCAATGCTGAACCCGAGAAAACTAAAGCAATATGCCAAAATCACCGGATAAAATGTGATGATTATAAAACCAAGAATTATCCCCCACCAACCCAAAAATTCCAGCCTCTTATGACTATGAGCAAAAGCATTCGGTGCCGCACGCTGGGTAAAATGACCCATACTGAATTCCAGAATCAGCATCGGAATACCGATCACAAAAATCGCAATGATGTAAGGGATCAGAAACGCCGCACCGCCGTTGTCATAAAGCTGATAAGGAAATTTCCATAAATTGCCCAGACCGACCGCTGAACCAACTGCCGCTAAAATAAACCCGCCGCGAGTCCCCCAACTCTCTCGCTGCTCTTCCAAAAGCTCCGGCATAGGTTATTAACCCCTATCAAGGATGTAAGTTGAATATTTTAGAACTCATACCGACTAAATAGTTCCTGTTTTAACGCAATTTAACGTGATATATTACGTTAAAACTATCCCCCAAAAACAATAAAACAGGCTCGGCCAAAGGCCGAATCCACAAATAATCAATAATCAATAATCAATAATCAGTAATCAATTCAAACTGACCAACCGGTCAGTTTGAGTGCTATCCTGAATTTACTCTTCTCGCTCGATCCCTAATAGTGACAACGAATCACGCTCGATTATATTCTGAATATTATCCCGAGGTACCGCAGGAAGGGCCGTATCGCCAAGTAGTTTATTGAAACCAAGTAGGGTCTCAATACATTCACTGGCCTTGCCGTATGGAAATCCACTGCCGAAAAGAAGCTTATCCATCACACCGTATTCATACGCCGAAACAACAACATTATAAACCTCCCAGATATTGCTCGGACGGATCGTCAAATCCGCATAAACATTAGCATGCTTCGAAACCATCGTTAGTGTCTGATCTACGAACGGCGCACCCATTGTACCGATGATTATCTTCAGTTCACCAAAACGACGAGCAATCTCATCCAATAGAAAAGGCTGGGCATAATCAAGAATCGCTTCAGGACCAAAGGGACCGCCATTATGAAAAAACACCGGAAGACCTGAATCCGCCGCCAATTCGTAAAAATCCATCGCCTTACTGTGACATGGATGAAATCCACAACTCGAACAATAGACTACCGCGCCCTTAAATCCCTCCTTATTGATCAAGGAAGAAACAACCTTCGAATTCAGCTTCTCACCAGTCGGATCGACAAATGCAAAACCGATCATCTTGTCTCTGTGCTTGCCGACGTATTCGCCGACAGGCTTATTCGCCGCATCACGGGAATCACCGGGCTTGGTCAGAACTATACTGACATCGACCATCTCTGATGCTAACAGATGCTCGCAAGCCTCGGAATCGCTTACTGGGTTATCCAAATGTGTATGGCAGTCAACTTTCATTACATGGCCCCTTCAATTTCGGCCCAATTTCTGCCCAAAATGCACATCGCTGACTAAAATTCAAAATACGACATACGACATACGACATACGATATACGATATAAAATGCCAGTCAAGGGCAAATATCATAACTAATTCTTCGGCATTTGACCTGTATAATGGCCAATTCTCGTTGATTACTACTTTTTAAGGCAAATAGTTTAACTTGACTTCTGACGAACAGCTATATACGATTATCGAATAAATAAAGTTATCGCAATGGAGTAAACGAATGGATTGCCCGGTCTGTGAAAACGCCATGATCACGCTTGAACTTCAGCAGGTCGAAATCGATTTCTGCTCCGAGTGCAGCGGAATATGGCTTGACGCCGGTGAACTCGAAATGCTGCTCCAAAATCCCGGCCAAGCCGCAAAACTGCTCGCTTCATTCACTCCAGACAAAAAATCTACTGAAAAAGCCAGAAAGTGCCCCATTTGCAGAAAAAAAATGCAAAAAGTACTCGTAGGCACATCAGGGGCCAAAATCCTGCTCGACAAGTGCAAAAAAGACCATGGACTATGGTTCGACAAAGGTGAACTTCACGACATACTCAAAAAAGCAACACTTGACAAGGACAACAAAATAACCAAACTATTGGCAGATATGTTTGGAGAAGATTTAAAGACTGAAAAACAATAACTGAGACTTTAGTTAAGGAGAACACGTATGTCGATGCTAAACAATCTTATGGCCCTTTCGATCTTCAATTGGATCGTAATTATAGGCGCCGTTGTCGCTCTGGTCGTCTTGATGATCTTAAAAAAACGTGGCCAATAAAATAAAACTATATAATAATTAAGTTTAAGGAGAGACATTATGCGTACGATCATCATTGTCGCGGTCTTATTCGGCCTGTTTGTTTTGCCAATTCTGTTAATAATCGGCATTTACAACGCACTTATTAGATTGCGAAATCAAGTCGATAACGCCTGGTCACAGATCGACGTCCAGCTAAAAAGACGTCATGACCTTATCCCAAATCTCATCGAAACTGCAAAAGGATACATGAAGCACGAAAGAGAAACTTTCGAAGAAATCACTAAAGCGAGAAGCCAGGCTATGGGGGCAGGTTCCGTCAGTGATGCTGCAAAAGCCGAAGGAATGCTCGGTGAAGCTCTAAGCAAGTTCATGCTCGTCGTCGAAAACTACCCCGACCTAAAGGCAAACCAGAACTTCCTCGCTCTACAGGAAGAGCTTACTGGAACAGAAAATAAAATCTCGTTCTCAAGACAGAGCTACAACGACCAGGTCTTGTTCTTCAACAACAAGACACAGATGTTCCCCTCGAACATCATCGCAAACATGTTCAACTTCACAAAAAGAGATTTCTTCGAAATAGAAGCTCCCGCTGAAAGAGAAGTACCAAAGGTAAGCTTCTCATAAAAAATAGAATATATGAATCAGAATGTTATTGACAAGCAGCGAAGCAATTTCTTGTCATTGCGAAGGAGCGTAGCGACTGTGGCAATCTCAATCTCTACGCAATACGATATACCCAATACGATATACGAGCGGGCTTTACCCCGCCAAAATTGCTAAAAGAAAAACTTAACCATGTGGGAACTAATAAGAGTCAACAAAAGAAACTCAATAATCCTCATGTCAGTAATGGCATTGGTCCTGATGATGCTCGGATACTTCATAGGGCTCGTCTTCTTCGGACCGGAAGCCGGGATTTACGGACTGCTAATTGCAATAGCTATCTGGATCATCCTGACCCTCATAAGTTTCTCCGGTGGAGACCAGATACTACTGGCCGCAAGCGGGGCAAAAGCCGTAACACATGACGTACATCCACAACTATTCAACATCGTCGAAGAGATGAAAATCGCCGCCGCCCTGCCGGCAATGCCAAAAATATATATAATAAACGACCCTGCACCCAACGCGTTCGCAACCGGAAGAAACCCAAAAAACGCCTCAGTTGCCGTTACTGCCGGACTGCTCGCAAGACTAAATCGAGACGAGCTACAGGGCGTAATAGCACACGAAATCTCACACATAATACACAGAGACATCCTATTTGTCACCATGGCAGGAGTAATGCTCGGTTCAATCGTACTGCTCTCCCACGTGTTCCTGAGAAGCTTAATATGGGGATCAGTGGCAGGGTCAAGAAGAAGATATTCTTCCGGACAAGGCGGAGGTGGTAACGCACAGATCATTCTTATTGTCGTCGCTATTATCGCCGCAATCCTCGCTCCAATAATGGCACAACTGCTATATTTTGCCATATCCAGAAAAAGGGAATACCTCGCAGATGCAGGAGCCGCAAGGCTCACACGTTACCCGGAAGGCCTCGCATCGGCACTCGAAAAAATCGCATCAGATCCCTCGCCGCAATTGACCACTGTAAACAAAGTAACGGCACCAATGTACATAGCAAATCCCTTCAAGAAAAAGCCCGGAATGAAACTTTCAAACCTCTCCAGCACACACCCCCCTACTTCCGAGCGAATAAAAATTCTAAGGGCAATGACACACGGGGCGTCATTAAATGATTATTCGAGCGCCTACAGTTCTGTCACTAAAGCTGCGACTATTATCCCCCCAACATCATTGGCAACAAAAGAGAACATCGCACTCAGAAACGCCATTGAAGAACCAAAAAGCAAAGCTAAACGCAGCAGCGAACAAATGAGACAGATCGGAGACATCATGCGACAGGTCAACCAGTTCGTTTTCCTGACATGTCTATGCGGTATAAAACTAAAAATCCCGCCTAACTACAAAGCAAAACAAGTCAAATGCCCAAGATGCAAAAAAACACTACAACTCCCAGACAAAAAAAACAGGTGAAAATACTATTATACTGATCTCGATTGAATTTTCCCGTTTATCCGCGGGTAAGTAACTTAAGAACAATCAGTTACGGTTTTATTCGCGGACTTTTACTACCCTTAAGGGTATACAAAGTTTTTAGATAACCACAGCCCCCCCATCATTCCCGCGCCCCTGTCATTCCCGCGCAGGCGGGAATCCAGAAATAAAACAAGCTGAAGCGTAGCCTCAATCATATTTTGTCTAAAAAAACTCTCACACTTGCAAAATAAAGCTTCTGCCGTTACTCTAATAGCACAAAAGAAACATCATTCTCCCTGATTAGACATAAGGAGTTAATTGTGGAAAAACATGACGAAATTCATCATGACGAATTGGAAGACTTAAAACTGGAACTCGAAAACTTCCAGCAGGAAAAGGAAAGGGTCCGGGCAATACTCGGAAAAGTCGGAGGAGTGCCGAAGTTTCAAGCAAAAATTATTAACATCATTTTCATTGTAATAATTGCCATCTCCATCGTGCTCTCCTTTTGCGTGAATGAGAAATGGCAACTGCACATGGTCGAACTGGCCACTATCGCTCTCTCACTAAAAATCATTTACCTCATTCACCTCCAGATGAAGGTAAACCACTTCCAGTTCTGGATCCTCTCATCACTCGAATGGAGACTAAACGAAATGATGAAACTCATAAAAAACCTAAAAGACGACTAAACCAATCACCCACCCTCAAAGTTTATCCAAACACCTCAGCAGCACTCCGGGAACCAATTAAATGAGAATATTGGGAAAAAGGAGGAAGGAATTTAGTAGATACTGTAATTGGACATGCCCGAAAAATAGGTTACAGCTATATGCAAATCCACACGATCAGTGCGTTGGAGGAAGCAAATCGGCTGTACAACTCTCTTGGCTTTACTAAAATTGCCCTTTATGAAGACACACCAAGAGGGGACTCGGTATTTATGGAGTTGAAATTGGCAGGAAAATAAGAGAAGATGCATTTATGATTGAATTCTATAGCGAAAGTGACATTACAGATATAGATAATAAGAGGTTAATGGAACTTCTTCAATTATGTTTCCCTATGTTAGAATGCCTTAAAAAAAGCAGGTTCTGGTTAGAGCGATCTGACTTCCGATGGTTTATTAGAAATAGTGACAAGATCATTGCAAATGCTGTTGTTCATGACAAAATATTCCTTTCTGATGAAAAAAAAATTAGCATTGCAGGAGTTGCTGAGGTATGTGTACATCCAAACTATAGAGGAAAGGGATTAGGAAGAGAGTTGCTATCTGAAATACATAGTTGGGCCAAAGACCGAGGCTATTCATTTGCTTTTCTATTTGGCAAAACGGAAATATATCAATCAAGTGGATATATTCAGTGCAACAATCTATACTGGATAGGGGCGGCTTAACCACCGCCTTTTCTTCTTATCTATCCAGGTAGCTAAAAGCGATAAACTCCAGCCCGCCCCAAGCGGGCTGATAAAAACAGCAAAGCGTTGCGCTTCAAATTAAAATGCGCCAGTTAAAACTAACGAAGATATTGAAGTTCGTATAAAAATCCGTCCGATACAAAAATATATAGCTGCCCCGAATCGTACTTGAAGTAGACCATATATTCCTGGAAATTCAAAAGGTTATGATAATCTTTTGGTATGAAAGGAGCATCGAATATAAATCCTGGCAATAAATGGTTAATTGTACCAAAACCGCTTAGTATTTTGCGGACTTGACGATTTTATAATCGTAAGAGATGTGAATATTTGTACCTTGCACGCTGGGGTGGCGATCTATTAAAAAAGCATTGCCCGAAGTCATAGACAGAGTTTACCCTCCTCATGCGAACCAGGGCAGAAAGCTTCAATAAAAAATCTCTAATTCAATTAAATAGTGTCCGCCGAAGGCGGCTCAACCAAATAATAAATTAAAAATAATAAATAATAATTCAAAAAGTCCCGCTTGTTTCAACGGGACTTTTATGGTTTTTTACATCCTTGTTTTGGTCTGGGATTAGGTTGGCCGAACATTCTCAGCCTGAGGACCTTTTCTACCCTCTCCAACATCATATTCAACTGCCTGGCCGTCACTTAATGAACGATAACCATCAGCCGTAATATTGGAGTGGTGAACAAACAAATCCTCGC
>SDBT01006162.1_pt1 | contig 19970 bp, 20 predicted proteins | sample 2277101 | NCBI WGS metagenome assembly SDBT01 (sample SAMN10404973, study PRJNA504765) | marine sediment metagenome | isolation source: marine sediment core GS10_PC15, 103 cmbsf | place: Arctic Ocean: Southern Knipovich Ridge | collected 2010 | reverse complement strand
TCCAACAAGTTTTACCATTTTCTGGTGAGCTCCATCTGTTCTTTTGTCAAAACCGTTCATTTTTGTCCCTTTCCTCTCAAATACCTGAAAAATGTTGCAGCAGACTTTGCAATTCTCTTTATTTCTTGCGGATTTTTTACCACTTGTGCCATCTTTGTAGCAATATACTTTGGTCTTAAATAAAATTCTTTTCTTGCCTGGTCGCACAATTCAACAATTTCCTTGTTTGACAGTCCTGGTCTGCTTACCATACAATTATGCCATCCGTTGCCGTCAACCCATTCGCTAAAATTGTCTGAAACAAGCCAGCCCTTTTTCTTAAAGTAATCATAGGAAGCAGTTCCAGGATAAACCATTATTGGAAAAAACTGAGCAGTATCAGGATCAAGTTCTTTTGCAAGCTCTACTGTTGTCTTAACAGTTTCTCTTGAATCGTTAGGATTTCCAACCATAAAGCAGCCGTGAACCAAAATACCTGCCTTTTTTGTATCAAGCATGAATTTTTTTATTCCAGGCAAAGTTGTTCCCTTTCTTACCTCATTCAAAACATGCTGGCTTCCTGATTCAAATCCAACACACAAAAGCCTGCAGCCTGCTTTTTTCATTAATTGTAAGGTTTCAAGCGGAACATCGGCTCTTGCATTGCAACTCCACCTGATTTTAATTTTTTCCTTAATCTTTGATTTGCATAAATCGTTTACGCGCCTGTGATCTGCTGTAAAGGTATCATCTTCCAAAAAAATCTCTTTTACATCCGGAAAATTCTTTTCAATAAACTTAAATTCTTCTATTACATTCTTGACACTTCTTTTCCTGTAAGATCCTGGATTCAAATTTTGCACCCAGTTGCAGAACTTGCAGTTAAAAGGACAGCCTCTTCCTGTAACAATTGCCACCTGTGGCCAAAGGTTTGCGCTGTAAAAATAATCTTTGTAATTCAAATGCTTTTTGTAAACTGCACTGACAAAAGGTAACTCATCCAAATTCTGGATTTTTTCTCTTAACTTATTTTTTACAGCCTTTTTGCCTTTCATGAAAACAATTCCATTTACTTTTGCAAGCGCAGGTTTTTTCTTTCCAAGTTCTTTTGCTAAATCCCTCAAAGTGTAATCATATTCCTGAATGCAAACAGCATCAATTGAATTGCTCATGTCCATTGTTTCGGCAGGCAATGCACTCACATGTGTTCCAACAAGAACACCAAAGCATTTGTGGGCCTTTTTTATCTTTCTTAAAACCTCCACATCATTGTGAATGCTTGCAGTGCTTGTATCAAGCACAACAATATCTGGTTTGAATTGCCTTACAATTGCAAGTACTTTTTTCTCGCTTAACGGTACCGCTGGGGCATCAACCAGTTTTACTTCGTGCCCTTCCTTTTCCAAAACACCTGTTGCATAGGCAAGCCACATTGGGTAATAAATCGTGCCTCCTTTCGTAACCGCTGGAGACCTGCTGCTCCTGCTGTACTTTGGAAAAAATGGCGGGTTCAGCATCAAAATTCGCATGAAATTCACTTTTTTTTCTCGCTTAGTTTTTTTGTTTCAAGATTTGCGTTCAGCAAATCCTCAAAGTCTCCGGCATCAAGCCAGTTTCCCTTAAGCTTTGCAGCGCTTAACTTTTCCTGTTTCAGATAATGCCTTTGCACATCAGTAATTTCTGTTTCGCCTCTTCCACTTGGCTTTAATTCTTTAATTACTTTGAACACACTTGGATTCATGAAATAAATTCCAATAATTATGTTATTGCTTGGTGGTTCTGCAGGCTTTTCAATTACCTTTGTAACTTTTTCTCCTTCAAGAACTGCAACACCGCTTTTTTTTGCTTCTTCTTTTGTTCCATTGTATAAAAGAATCTGCATTTCTGCATCTCCTTTCTCAAACTGGTCTGCAAAAGGTTTTAGTGATTCAAAAACAATGTTGTCGCCGTTGATTGAAATGAACTTGTCATCGCCGACAAAATCTTTTGCAAGTGCAATCGCGCTTGGAATCCCGCCTGCTTCATCCTGCACTCTATAAGTGAATTTTACTCCAAAATCCTTGCCTGAGCCAAGTAGTTGGAATATTGCTCCTGCGTGATGTGTTCCTGTAATAACCAAAATATCTTTCACACCTGCACTCTTAAGCATTTCAATCGGATAATAAATCATTGGCTTATTGTAAACCGGTAACAAGTGCTTGTTTGTAACAGATGTTAAGGGCTTTAACCTTGAACCTGTTCCGCCTGCGAGAATTATTCCTTTCAAAACCATTTTCATCACCTCTTTACAAGCGGCTTCCACCACTTTTCATTTTCTTTATACCATTGTACTGTTTCATGCAGTCCTTCATCAAACTTTGTTTTTGGTTCCCATCCAAGTTTGTTTTTGATTTTGCTGCAATCAAGGCTGTATCTTAAATCATGACCTAATCTGTCTTTAACCTTTTCAATCATTTCTTCGCCCTTGCCTAATTCGGCAAGAATCTTTTTTGTTAATTCAATGTTTTGCAGTTCCTGATTTCCACCAATGTTGTAAACTTCTCCAGGCGTTCCTTTTTTTAGTAAAACTTCAATTGCCTTGCAGTTGTCTAAAACAAAAAGCCAGTCTCTTACATTCTTTCCCTCGCCGTATAATGGAACTTTTTTGCCCTGTAAAAGGTTTGTAACAAACAAAGGAATAACTTTTTCAGGAAATTGATAGGGTCCATAGTTATTGCTTGATCTTGTTACAATGACAGGCAAGTCAAAAGTGGTGTGGTAGGAGATTGCAAGCAGTTCGCCTGCTGCCTTTGCTGCACTGTAGGGGTTGCGTGGCTTTAACATGTCTGTTTCCTTAAAGCTTCCGTTTTTAATCTGTCCATAAACCTCGTCTGTTGAAATTTGCACAAACTTTTCAATGCCTTGTTTTTTTGCCTGGTCACATAATACTTTTACGCCTAAAAAGTTGGTTCTTGCAAACTCGTCAGAATTTTCAATGCTTTTGTCAACATGGCTTTCAGCAGCAAAATTTATTACAGAATCACAGTTTTGCATTGCCTTTTTCACGTCCTTTGGATTACAGATGTCACCTTGTATAAATTCATAATTGGAATTTTCTTCAAGGTCTTGTAAACTTTCTTTCCTGCCGGCATAGGTTAATTTCTTAAGATTTACTATTTTTACATCCGGGTTGTTTTGCATAAAATGCCTTATAAAATTGCTTCCAATAAAACCGGCTCCGCCTGTAACTAGTATTTGTTTCATGTGACTAATTTAGGGTTAAAAATCTTTAAATAAAACTCTGGTACAAGACTCGAAAAAAGTCTTTAATTTGCTATTATTTGGCTTTTTTTCCAACAATTGAAAAATAAGCTGATCCAAGGCGCTTTGGAATCAAATAATCTATTGAATCCCTCCAAAAGAGCTTTTTTTCAACAATTTCAAGGTGAAGCAATTTGAACATTGTTTCAACATGTCCTGGCTGAAACATCATCTTGTGTTGTACTTCAAGTTCTTTGGTTTCCTTGAACCAAAGTTCTGAATGATAGTTTCCAAAAGGCTTGCTTTTTTTGTGAAAACGCCAATAATCTGCATTGTCAACAACAACTTGTACAAAACCCTTTGGTTTTGCATACAAAACACAATTTTTCAAAAACTGCAAAGGGTTTCCCATATGGTCTAAAACACCTGCGCTGTAAACCAAATCATAAGAGTTCCAAAACTTTTTTGGCAAAGGCTTTTCAAGATTCCATTCAAGGTCAGTGCAATCTGTTTTAAAATAGTCAACTCCAAAAGCGCCCTTAAGCTTTTTCAAGCCACAACCAAGGTCAAGTTTTTTTCCCTTAACTTTGAAAACAGGCAGTTCTATTTTTTGAGCCTGCTTTTTGTTATTCAAAATCTTTTTTGGCTTCATGCTTTTTTTGTCACTTCCTTGTCTTTTACATTTTTTGCAAAAATTATCATTCCTTCACTTAAGTTTGTTGGCAAAAAATTTTTGCTATAGTATGAAAAGCCAGTTTTTTTAAACACCTTAAAGCCGTAATTTTCCAAAAATCCAACCATTGCAGGAATTGTAAAAACAGATTTGTGCCATGAAGAATGTTTTACACCAAACAAGGAACCATGCCTCCATTCAGAGGGGTGGTAATTTGTTGGAGCAAAACCAAATAGTAACGAAAAGCGGTTTACTATGCTTGCAAGGTTTGGTGTTGTAATAATGAGAATGCCCTCGTCTTTCAAAACACGGTGCAGTTCAATAACAAGTTTGTCTGGTTCAACTAGGTGTTCAATTACGTCTCCCAAAAAAACAACGTCAAAATAATTTGAAGCAAAGCTTATTTTTTCAGAAAAATCCTCGCATACTTCAATATCGCATCCTTTGATTTGGCTGGCGACCATATTTACTGAAACAATTTCAATGTCTGGAAAGGCTTTTTTAAACAATTTAAAGCTTTGAATTGTTCCGCCAAAATCTCCCATTCTTGAATTCTTTTTCAAAAACTTTGCCATCAATGACAGGACCTTTTTCATTTTTGGCATTCCTGTAATGCCGCCTTCACAAAAATAGTCCTTATACCAAAAATCTTTGTCTTTATATTTGTCAATTTTAACATTAATCATTTCAATCACTTTTAAAAATTGTTTAAATCTCTTTTAAATCATAGAAACACAAAGAGATTTAAATACTATTCATTTAATTGCTTTAAAAGTAATCTGTTTGCTGAATAATAAAAAATATTTATTGGTTATTGCAAATCTTTAAGTCTTTTGATTGGTTCATTACTGAAGAATACAAAGCCGATTGCTGCATTTAAAAGATATCCTGTTGCAAATAACAATACTGAAAAGGCAACTGCTTCTGGTGCAGTAACTCCGAAAATTCCCAAAAGCAGGATGCAAACCGCGTCTCTTGTTCCGATTCCTGAAAAAGAAATTGGAAGCAATTCAATTGTGATAATTGCAGGAAGAAGAATAATTATAAAATAAAACGGAACTGTAAAAATGTTTAAGGAAAGCAGGTAAAACCACAATGCAAAAACTGTAACAATCCAAATCATGATTCCGCAAAAAACTGCGATTGTAAGTTCTTTTTTGTTTTTTACTGCTTTGCCAACAGCTGCATAAAAGTCGTTAAAGCCAATTCTTGTTTTGTGTTTCATTTTTTCAGGTATGATTGCTTTAAAAATTGGCTTTAGGAGTTTTTTTGCAAGATTTTTTCTTGAAGCAAGAACTGCAAGTAAAATAAACAGCACAATTACTATTGCAATTGCTTCAATTGGCAAAATATTGGTTTCTATTGTAAGAGAAAGGAATACTGCTGCAGCAAATCCTGTTGAAAGTAAAATTACAAGGTCTATTGCTCTGTCAACAACAACTGTTGAAAGGCTTTTTCCAAGTGAATGAATTTTTTTGTTGATATAAAATGCTCTTGCAAGCTCTCCAATTTTTCCGGGAGTAACCATGCTTAGAAAAAAGCCAATTCTTGTATATTTTATGCTGTTGGAAAGTGAAATGCTTTCATTGTGTGCCTTTACTACGAACACATATTTGATTCCTTTTATAATAATTGAAACGATTTCAAGCAATACTGCTATTGCAAAAATGGCAAGGTTGATTTGAAGCAGGGTTTGGAAAAGTTGCCTAATGTCAATTGAGCTAAGGATATATGCAAGAAGTATAATTCCAATAATTCCCATATACCATTTTTTTATCTTCATTTTTTTCACGCCATCTGCCTTTTTATATAAGCAATTTCCTAAATTTAATGCTCCCTATTAGTCTGAAAAATTTTATTGCAAAAATGTAAATTATGCCGCAAAAAATTATTGCAATTGCATGCAAGGGGCTTTTATTTTCAATCAAAATAAGTCCTCTTGGAGAACAAAGCTTTAGCTTTTTACTGCTCCCGTTCCATTTGTTGACAACAACATTAAAATCTGATTTGGGACTTACAATAAAGCCAAGTTTCACGTTTAAGAATTTTCCTGCAAGCTTTGGATGCTTTTTGTAAAGCAACACATCATTTTCATGATAATGCAGTCTTTTCAAGACATATTTCATCCATTGCTTTTTTCCCTTTGGAGCAATTTCTTTATGGTCGTGCACATAGTCTGCTTTGACAATTTTATATTGCCAGCCCAAATCCATTATTTTGAAAGTTAAATCAGTGTCTTCCCTGTAATAAAAATAATGCTTGTCATAGCCTCCAACCTTATCCAAAATCTCTTTTCTGAATGCAGTTGAGGTTCCGCCAAAGCTTCCAAAACTGCTTACAACTCCGACTTTTGAATCTTCAAATCCTTTTACTAAATCGCTCAGCCATACCTTGCTTGGAATGCAGTCATGGTCCATATTCACAACAATAGGAAAGCGTGCAAGTTTAATTCCTTCATTTCTCGCCATGCAGACACCTTTGTTGCCACCATATCCTATGATTTTTATCTTTTTGTTTTCTCCAAACTTTTTATGCAGCATTTCAATTGTGCCGTCTTTGCTTCCGTCGTCAACAACAATTACTTCAAATTCGTTTGGATAATCAAGTACCAGCATTGCATCCAAAACCTTTTCAAGAACAACTTTGTTGTTGTAAGATGCAATTACAATGCTTGCTTTTGGAAAATTGAATGTCATAATAATACCTTCATTTTGTTTCCGATGTTTTTTTTGCCAGTTCCTCTTTGTAAATTTTTTCTAGAATGTTTGCGCTTGCCTTAATGCTGTAAAGGTTTTCAACTCTTTTTCTTGCTTTTTTCTCAAGGCTTTTTCTTAACTTTGGATTTTCTATAAGTTTAATGATTCCTTCAGCCATTGCCTTCTCAGTATTTGTTTTTACCACCAATGCAGCATCTCCGACAAAAGGTTTTACATTACCTATATCATTTATTACGCATGCTTTTCCCATTGCCATATATTCAAGTAAGGAAATTGATGTTGAAAACTCGTAAACAAATCCATGTGGTGCAATTTCTGTTGCAGCCCAAACCTTTTTGCAGTCTGTTGGTTTTATTGGTCCTGCAACAATAACTTTTTCTCCCAAATTCTGTTTTTTGACAAATTTTTCAAACTCAAGTCTTTCAGTTCCCTCTCCAAAAATAACATATTTGTATTCGGGGTGTTTTTTGCCGACAATCTTCATTGCTTTAACAATTGGCTTAAGTCCTTTGACATTTGTTCCCCACAATGTTTTGATTGAAGTAATTAAATGTTTGCCATATTTTTGGATTATATCTTTACCGTTTGCATTAAGCGGGTAATTTTCAAGACTTATGGCTGCTGGCATAATTTCTATTTTTTCTTCTTCAATTCCCCATGGCAAAAGAAATTTTTCTTTCATTTGTTCGGTCCAAACAACAAGCCTATCATAATTAAGTCTTGGAAGGAAAAGTTTTTCAGTGGAATGAATAACTTTTGTGTGAATGTTTGCATTCTGTGAACTTAAAAGTTCTATAAGAAGTATGTGTGGGACATTAAGTTTTTTTTTCAACTTGTGACCTATTATTCCCATCATGCTGTTACTATGGCTTTGAATAATATCTGGTTTAAATTCCCTTGCAGCTTTCAGCGCTTTCTTGTATGAAAGCGGTGCCTCAAACTTCCAAAGGGCATGATGTCCTGCTTTGGGTAAAAAAATCATTTTTGCACCCTTTACTTTGTAAGGGTTTGGTGTGCAGACCATTATCTCATGGCCTCTTTTAATCAGTTCTCTTATGAGATCCCTTGTGTAAATCTCGCTTCCGCCGGAATCTCCGAGAACGCTTGTAATGTAAAATATTTTCATGAATGTACAGCTTCAAATTAGGCCTTTTTTCTTTAATTCTTCTGCAGCCTGATCAAACTTGTCTTCCGCCTTCACGTCCTGGCTCCATTCAATTATTTCCTTCATCCCTTCCTCAAAAGAAATACTTGGAGCAAAACCAAGCTTGTTTTTAATTTTTGAAATGTCAGCAAAGCAATGTCTCACGTCACCTTTTCTGAATTTGTTTGTTATTTTAGGCTTGAGGTCTGAACCATAAAGTTTTGCAATTGTTTCGGCAACTCCCTTTATTGAAATTGAATTTCCGCCTCCGACATTTAAAATTTCATAATTTGCGGAATTGTTTTCCATTGCAAGAATATTTGCTTTTGCAATGTCGTGCACTGAAATAAAATCACGGCTTTGAAGACCATCTTCGTAAATAACAGGAGCATTTCCGTTCTTTATTCTGCTCATAAAAATTGCTGCAACTCCTGTGTAAGGATTGCTTAGGCTTTGTCTTGGTCCAAACACATTAAAGTAACGCAATGCAACTGCTTTAATGCCATAAGCCTTACCCATCATTAACACAAGTTCTTCCTGATCTTTTTTTGTTAAAGCATAAACACTGTTACAATCTAAATGTTTTGTTTCAGGTGTTGAAACCGGTTTTAATTCCTGTTTGCATGTTGGGCAAAATTGTTCAAACTTGCATTCTGCCATTTGCTTTTCAGGTCTAAGAGATGGTTCAACCAAGCCACATTTTTCACATTTGTAAAGTCCTTCTCCATATTCACTCATTGAAGCAGCAACCATCATCTTTTTTACATCGTGCTCTTCATTTGCAAGAAATTCAAGAATATTTGCCGTTCCCTTTGTGTTTACATCAACATAATAATTCAGTTCATACATGCTTTGACCAACGCCAACAGCAGCGGCTTCGTGGAACAATACTTCAACTCCTTCCATGGCTTTTCTTACATCATCCTTGTTCCTAACATCTCCTTTCATAAATTCTGCTTTTGAATTAAGCCATTCTGGCTTTTCACCTGTTGGATGCACTTGTTTATCAAGATTGTCCAAAATCACAACTTCGTGGCCTTTTTCCACAAGTTCGTCAACAATAAACGAACCAATAAATCCTGCTCCACCTGTTACCAAAACCTTTGTCATTTTATCACCTACAAATCCTTAAACATTTTTTCATTTTCTTTAACCCAACTGTAAAGTTTTTGTACACCATCTTTTACTCCAATCTTCGGGGTCCATCCTAAAACATTTTCTGCTTTTGAAATATCTGAAACATAAACAGGCTGGTCTCCTGGTCGCCAGTCACTATATTTTACATCTATTTTTTTTCCAAAAAATTCTTCAAGATATGCAAGCAGCTCAAGCAAAGACATTGTGTTTTTAGAACCGCCTCCTATATTGAATATCTGACCTTTTGCTTTTCCTATTTTTTCCGTAGCAATCTTGTATGCTTCTGCAAGGTCATCAATATGAAGCACGTCCCTTACTTGCTTTCCGTCTCCATAAATTGTAAGCTTTTTCCCAAGTGCTGACGCAATAGTAAACCATGCAACCCAGCCCTGATCTTCTATTCCAAACTGCCTTTGACCATAAATGCAGCTTTGTCTAAATACAACTGTGTTCATTCCATAAATTCTTGCATAATCTCTTGTATATTGGTCAGCACATCCTTTACTGCATCCATAAGGGCTGTGAAAATCCAAATTCATTGTTTCAGGAATTCCTTTTGCAAATTTTTCATACTCATATCTGTTGTTTCTTTCAACAACCTTTACTTCTTCCATTCCGCCATAAACTTTGTTTGTACTGCTGTAAAAAAAAGCAGCATTATCAGCATTCTTTCTTACTGCTTCAAGAACATTAAATGTTCCAAGTGCATTTTCTTCAAAATCCTTTCTTGGCTCGCTAACACTTGTTGTAACAGCAACCTGTGCTGCAAAATGATAAACGGCTTTGCTGTCTTTTACAGTTTCTTCAAGCTGCTTTTGGTCTGTTACAATGTCGGCTTTAACAACTTCTATGTTTTCATTCCTTTGCTTAAGCCATTCAACATTTTCTTTACAGCCAGGTCTTGAAAAATTATCAAATATAACTACTTTTTTGCAGCTTTTTGCAAATTTATCTGCAAGGTTGCAGCCAATAAATCCTGCGCCTCCGGTAATAACGATTTTTTCCATTAATTCACCAATTATTTTATTCAACTACTATCAATCTATTGGAAAATTCATCTTAAATACTATTTTGGTGCATTGATTAAATTGTCATTGCATTTTTTTAATGAATTTTTTGCCAACTGCTTTGACCTGTTTTGGCATTCCAAATCTGATATTCGCTTTGCTTACTGTTGTAAAAAAATTTTTAAGAAGCAAAACACGCTTGTTTGCAATCCTTTCCCTTACACTGTTTTTTTCAACCTTTTCAGCAAATGTAATTGAGTCAACAAATCCAATGTTTCTAAAATGTCTTGATTTGAAAACATTATCTTTTACAACCTTTTTTGGTCCATCCACAAGCATTGTGTCATGAAAAGCCATAATGCCATGCTCTCTGACTTTTGGAAACCATAATTCAAAATCCTGCTTTGCATGCTTGTAAGAATGGTCGCCGTCAATGAATACAAGTGCAATTTCTTTGTCAAATTCTTTTACAGCATTTTCAGATGTTTTAACAATTGGATTTATCAAATCAAATAATTTTACTGCTTTAAGGTTTTGTTTAAATTCTTTAAAGCTGTTCCCCTGTGGCATTTCAGGTGAGCTTGTATGCGGGTCAATTGCAACAATTTTTTTTCCTTGCCCGTCTTTGCTTCCTTGAGCAAGCCATATTGTTGACCTTCCCTTCCAGCTTCCAATTTCTACAATTTCTCCCTCTCCATTACATTCTTTGGCAAGTCTGTACAATAGCATTCCTTCTGGTTTTGAAAGAAAACCAGCTGCCTTCATTGCCCATTTTTCAGCTTCTTTTAACGACATTATATCACATTTTTTTAATTTTTTCATTCTTTTTTTTTCTTTATTTTTTTCATTTTCGTTCTTTTATTTAGAACAGCTTTGCTTTTCTTTTCTTCCTTTGCTTTAAAACTTCCGGAAAGTTTGCGATGTTTTCTGCATAGGTTTCAAGCAATTGTATTGTTGTTCCCTGTCCAAAACTGTTTACAAAAATTAATCCGACTCCTGGAACATGTTTTGCCATGTCTGTGAGGGTTAAATTGTAAAGCATTGCTCTGATTCTGTTTCTTTCAAGCAGTTTGTATCTTGCCATTGCTTTAATGCTTTTGGTTGTATCCTGTCCTCCAATATGGTATACTCTGCTTGCATTTGTTTCCACAACTTTAAAGCCGGCGTTTCTTGCCCTGTAACACCAATCCTGTTCTTCTCCATAAATCGAAGACCAGAGTTTTGCATCAAGGTTTCCAACCTTTTTCAATGCAGTTTTTGAATACATCATTGCTGCACCGCAAACTGCAAGCCTTTCTCTGATTTTTTCAGGTTCTTTAAGCCCTTTGCCATAATTTACTTTGCCAACAAGCAAACTTCCAACCGCTCCTGGGTTTTTAATTGCTTCAGCTGCTTCAACAGCTTTTGAAAGCCATTTTTTTTCAACAAGTGTGTCATTATCCAAGTGGTAAATATATTTTCCTTTGCTTTCCTTAAACCCCTGGTTTACTCCGTTACTGTAACCAACATTTTTTTTATTCAAAACAAGCTTTGTTACAATTTTCTTGCGCTTCATCTCCTTCAAGATCTTAACGCTTCCATCAATGCTTCCATTGTCAATAATAATAATTTCATAATTTGGGTAGTTTGTGTTTTTTTGAATTGATTTAATACACTCAGAGGTTAGCTTTTTGCCATTCATATTAAGCAGCATTATGCTGACAATAGGCTTTGAAATTTTTCCTGATTTTTTTACAATAGTCATTTTTCTTCCTCTAAAAAGAGAGAAATTCTTTTTATCAACCTTTCTTTATCTGATGAAAGATTTGGTTTAAATGAAATTGCTTTCAAAATCTTTTCTTCCAATTCATTCATATCAAAAACTGCTATTACTTTGTGTTCTCTTTCAAGCGCATTTGCAAGGTCAAGCTGGTGGTCGTTTGTGTGCTCTCCAAACTTTTTTAAACGAGGAACAACTATCAATGGCTTTTTGTTTAACAATGCGTTTATTATCGTGCCTGCTCCGCCATGGCTTAACACAATATCTGCCCATTGTATTTTTTCATCAAATTGTTTTCCTTTGAGGAATTTTTCAAATTCAAAATTTTTTGGTTTGTATTTTGAATTACCTGCTTGTGCAAAAATTTTAAATTCCGCGTGCTTTGCTGCAATGCTGTCAAGTTCTTTTAGTAAACGGTCAAAAGCCTGTGGGTGTGTTCCGACACTGATAAACACTTTTTTCACGTTCGGCATCAAAATACACTTCCTGCGTATTCTGCTTTTGGAAAAAACTTTTTGTTTTCCGGCCATTGTACAAGAAACAGGTTTGCTTTTTTGTACATTATTTTTCCGCTAAGACTTGGTTCTTTTATTCTGCAAAAGGATTCAATAAATATAATTTTTTTTCCGAAGAATTTTGCAATAAGACAGGTTGGAATTGCAGTGTCTGCTCCTGTGCTTATTACGATTGAGGGTCTTTGCCAAAGAAAAAGCCATAGTGATTGCACAAAGTTGATAGTAAGATTGATTGGATTTCTTCTCGGGCATGAAACAAAAAACACTTTTTCTTTTTTTGCCAAATCAATTGCATTAAGTCTTTTGTCTGATACAAAATAGTGTAGTTTGTCTTGCCATGCTTTTTCAAGCTGTAACAGCTCTGTCAAATGCCCTCCTGCACTGCAGGCGAGACAGATTTTTTCCTGCATTAAAACACCTAGAAAAGTCTAAAGTATGAAACTGAAAATATTATTATACTTAGTATTGCTTGTGTTAGTAAAATTACTCCAACAACTTTTTTTTCAGTAAAGCGTCCCATTCTCATAACAACATGTGTTACGCTTGCGGTATAATTTGGTGCTTTTAAAATTCCTGATTTTGTCGGAATTCCAAATCCCTGTTTTTGCATTCTATATCTTGCTTTAAGTACAAGTTCTACAAAGTATATTGACAAAAGCAATATTCCTATTTTTTCCATGTCTCCAAGAATTGCAGCTGTTGCAATGCTTGCTCCAATCATTAAAGTAAGTGAGTCGCCTCCAAAGACCTTTGCAGGGTTCCAGTTAAAGCGAAGGAATGCTATTAATGCTCCGAGCATTGCAATTGAAACAATTGCTGATTCTATTTGTCCCTGTGTTAGGGCAACTGCAAGCATTGTTGTCAAAATTATTGCACCAAGTCCTGCTTCAAGTCCGTTTAAACCTGCAAGCATATTTGTTGCATTGCTTGCTCCTGTAATTCCAATCGGGACAAAAATAAGGCTGTAAATTACTCCAAAGCTTACTACTCCAATAAAAGGTATGACAATTTCTGCAGGGATAAAGCCAAAAAATGGAATTGATATTGGAGGATTACTTATTTCAATTGCCATAAGTGGTAATGCCGCAAAGACAGGTATAAGTGCGTGCTGCCATTGTTTTATGCCCTTTCTCCAGCCTATTAGGTCGTCTATTACTCCTAAAAAGCCAATCATTACAATTGTGCTGAATCCTGCAAGCAAAAAAGTTAGGTTTATCTGAATCCATTCAAGGTATGAAAATAAAAAAATGCTTGTAATAATTCCTGCGCTGAAGCCAAGCCAAACACATATTCCGCCCATTTCTGGAATTTTTGGCTTGTTAAATTTGTTCATATCAGTGCCGGTAATGTGTCGTTTTTTCATTCTTACAATCAAAAACGGCAAAAATTTGTTTGTCACAACAAATGCAAAGAAAAAGCACAAAAGTAAGGTTGCAATAACAGTGGGCATAGGCATATTTAATCAACTTTAAGGATTTAAAAAGAAACCATTTTATTTTTGTAACAATTGCTTACTAGTTTGCGTAAAGGGCATCCTTGTTGACTTTGAATATTCGCATTCCTTTTGCATTAAAAACTTCATCAAAGTATTTCATTGTCTCGTCTTCATGGAACCAAAGTTTTGCAAGCATGCTTTCGTTTACTGCTGGATTTGTAATATACAATTCTGAATTGTCTTCAGCTCTGTAAATATATAACGGAACACTGTTTTCATACAACTGGTTTGAAACACTGGTCCACTTTGCAGGAATAGTTTCCATTTGCGCTTCAGGAATATGGTTTGAGCCGCATATGTATTCCGCACCGATTTTACTGCATAACATTGCGGCATGCGGCGCGATAAGGAATTTTACTATACGCGGGTCACCGCTGTTCATGGTATCATATCCATAATTTCCATAAGAGCCGATTTTTATAAAGCTGTCACTATCAAGTATAACATAATCAAAATCATATTCTCTTGTAATTCTCAATGCCTCATCAAGGTTGTTTTCAATATTAAATAATGAAAAGTCTCTGTTTCCTTCAAAGCTAGCATTTCTGTTATCTGCGGAAACCGCCCGTTCTCCAATAAAACTAATCCAATGTCCCTCATCCCACCAGTTGAAGAATTTTGCATCCTCTGGTGTATTTGCAGGATCGCTCATCCATTCCAATGTTCCTTTCCAGTCAGGGTAAGGGTTTGAAATATGCGGAACCTTATCAGGGACAAAAATTGTTGCAGACGCAATTCCAACCAAAAGCATAAAGCCAAGGCAAAGCGCAATGATTTTTTGTTCAAGCTCTGTTCTTCCTTTAAGATAATAAAACATTTCTGCAGCAATTACTCCAGCCGCCGCTGCAATTGGCAAACCCAGAGTGTAAGTAAATTTGAGTTTGTACCATGCCATAAAAAAGGTAATTAATATCCAAAAGAAAATTATTATGCTAAGATGCCCTTTTTTCTCCCTGTAAAAAATTATCGGAATTAAAAGCATTGCAATCCACGGGAAAATAATTAATGCGTTATATTTTATTCCAAAAAACTGATGGCCTGTGTTTTCTTCTCCGACAGTAGCTCCGAGCACAGAGGTTTCTTCAAACAATTTAGGAGTTGTCATAAAAGTAAGAGCAAGTGCAACAATTGCAAGGTAAAGTAAAAGCATTGCAATAATGTTAATTGTTTTTACTCCTGATTTTCTTTTTTCAGTTGATTTGTTTGAATATGCGAGATAAACAACAAATGCTAAAAATAATATCACTATAATTGCAGCAAGTGGGATTACCATTGCTTCAGGAAGACCAAAAGCTCCTGCTGCTTTTGAAATGGACTGTGCTGCATAACTCCATGCGCTTTCATACCATCCTGCTCCATAATTTATTGTAGCTATTGTTACAAAAATAACAACCGAAATCGCATAAAGTTTTACAAAATCAATTAATTTTTTGAAACCACTTTTTGTATAAACCCCTATAAAACCGAAGAATGTGTAAAGCCCGAGTACAAGAGGAATCAACAGGAACATATCCCAGGTTATTGCCATTAATCCAAAGAAAATTCCTGAAAGAGCCGCATTAACGATTCCTTTTTTGTTAAACACCGGGTCCTTGATAGCTCTTACTAAGAAAACCAATCCAATTACAAGCCATAAAAATCCAAGACTGTCTTCTTCAAAAAATCCTGCAAGAGTCCTGTAAACAAAACTTGGAACAACTGCCGCAACCAAAGCCATTACATAACCTGCTGATTTGCCATAAATTTCCTTTCCAAAGAAAAACATTGCAACTACTGTCAGTGCGCCAAAAAGCGCTGGCAAAATTTTTACAAACAATATCCACGTGTCTTTATCATAAGGCGCACCCAAGGTTGTAACTCTATAAATTCCTGTAGTAAAATACCAAAAAAACTGATTTTTTGGAGGAGCAACTCCACCTTCAACAAAATAATAAGCATTTGGATCAACAGCTGGAACAATACCTGTTTCCAAAAGCTCTCCAGCCATTCTTGCATGGTAATAGGAGTCAAAACCAAACATATAATCATACTTTAAAAGATGACCTCTTATACCAAAAGCAAGTGCAAAAATTAAAAAAATCAGAAAAAGCTGTTTTCTATCAACATGCTTTATTTTGTTAGAAATATCAGATACAACGTCGGACATTTAAGTTCTCCCCAATAAAAAAAAAGAGCAATAACTTTAAAAAAGAAAGCACTTGGGAATGACAATAAGTTTAATTATTGCCTCTTCCATAGGCTTCAATTCCTTGGTCAGCAATTTCTTTAGCTCCCAAAGTGCTGAATATCTTTGTTCTCTTTCCTTTTTTTGGATAATGCTCTTGTGCAATCTCTCCAAAAATTGTAATCGAAATGTAGTTAAAAAGTGTTCTCTTTGTTTTGAATAAGTACTTGAATCTTGCAGCAGCCATATAAAGTCCTGTGAATGCAAGATCTCTGTTGTGTTCAGTGCCCTTTTTGATAAAATATTCATGGTAAACATTTCTTTGAATTTCTGGCCGGCAAATCTCTTTCAGGTGAAGCAACGCGGTTTCATCTGTTCTTGCAAAAAACAGCAAAGCATTCAAATCATTCACTGATAGGGCTCTCCTACCTTTTTTTGAGAATCGTCGGTAATATACTCTGTTTTACTTGCTGCATGCGCGCTTCGAAGTCTTTCATTTTCTTTTTCTTTTTCAGTTGCTCCCTGATGTAAGCCCTGACACTTTTTGGCTCAAAAAGAAGTCTTCTATTATCCATCCTACTCTTTCTGCCTGTAAGTTTTCCATTGTGGAAATAGTCTCTCACTATTGTATGATCTAAATATAGGCCGTGCTTGACAAGTTCTAGTTGCACTTGCAAAACATTGAGCAAAGAAGATTCTGCTCTGTATATTCCTTGGAGTTTTTTCACTGCTTCTTGAGGAAGATAAAGCTTGTGATTAAACTCAAAAACATCGGCATTAATCTCTGGTAAAAATTTTCTAATCCGAGCGTAAAGTGTGCCAAATGGCGTTCCCGTTTTTTCAGCTATTTGGTGTAATGTTTGTCCTTCAATAGCTTCCCTGGCAACATCTATTAAGCGAAACAGGTCTTTGATGTGAACCTTTTTTTGGCCACCTCCAACCTCTGAAAACAGGCCATTCTTCTTTATCATGTGCCGCAAGTTGGGCACATTGTAGGAAAAGCCTTTGCCAACTCCTTTCTCAAAAATTGGCAAGGCCTCCGGAACAGTCAAGTATGAAGTGTATTTTCTTCTCAGTTTCATAAACTCTGCTTTGGGAATAAATGTTGTCTTCTCCCCGGATTTCATTGGCACACCTTTCGGGTTCCGCTTCCTAACTTTAATGTCTCCGCGCTTAATGGCATTTTTCACTACAGTTATTTCAACTCCAAGCATTTTGGCAGCTCGAAATCTGTCAACAGCTTTTTCAGGAACAGGGAAGTGGGCAATCCTTTTTCTGAATTCCCTTGCTGCACTTGCCTTCAAACGTTTTCTCATCATAAAAACTAGGTTCTTAGAGAATTTAATCCTTCTTCTTTGTTTTTTCCCGGTTAGTTATGAGTTCACTAAACTTATTGTTACTCTGTAAGTGTTTAAATAAGAAACTAAAAAGACAGTTTGGCTTTAAACGCTGTTAATCATTTTTTCTTTGTTTCTTTTTTGCCTGCATCTTTTCCTTCAGGCTTTTTTTCATCTTTTCCTTCAGGTTTTTTCTCTTCTTTTGCATCTTTTCCTTCAGGCTTTTTCGCATCTTTTCCTTTCTTTCCTGTGTCCTTTTCAGCTTCTTCGCCTTCCTTTTCTTCTTCAGCAGTCTTCTTTTCTTCTTCAGCAGTCTTCTGTTCTTCCTTAATAATATCTCTTGTTTTCTTTGGCTTTGTTCCAATGCTTTCAACATCTGTGCCAACCCTAATGCTTATAGGAACACCAAGCTTTGATTTTGCTCTGCCTAAAGCAGTTCTTGCAAATTCAATATGTTCTTCGTCAACCAAAACAGAAATAATCTTTTGACCAGGTCTTACCCTAATAGCACGACCAATATTTTTTCCAAAAGCATGGCTCATTCCCTGAGAAACACGGTCTGCACCTGCTCCCTGTGCAAGTTTGTTTTCTCTCAAAATCTGAAAAGGATAAACCCTAATTTTTATAAAATAGCCGTCTTTTCCAACATTATTATTCAAGACTCTGTTAATTGCCATTCTAATACTTTCCATTGCATTATCTCTAATCTGACCATGTGCTTCAACCTTAAGGTCTAAAATGTGTGAAAAGTCTTTTGTACCATTTCCCATATTAAATTGTCTTGTTCTAAGTCCTGGAATTGCTCCAACATAGCTCTTTCTATGTACTTTAACCGCGTAACGCGTAAATGCTCTTTTATTTTTGCTACTATAGCAGTGCCCTGGCCTCAAACCCATTCAAAATCACTTTAAAAAAAATTACAAAATCCGCAAAAATAGGATTTCAATACAAATAATAGCCCAAGAAAAGCTTTAAAAAGCTTGACTGGCAGAGACTTTCTGCCACTTTGTCTTTTATAAATCATTTATTAAACAATAAATGAATATAACACTATTATGCAATACCTTTTTGTAACCGGAAGGAATCCAGAACTAGCTCTTGCAGAAGCACTTTCATTATTTGAAAAAATGGATATTGACGTAACTCCTTCTGCTTCAAAAACAAACGCATTTATTCTTAATACTCGCAAGGGGCTTAACACAAAACAAATTCTGCGATTGCTTGGTGGAACAATTGCAATTGGAAAAATCTTATGCACTGGTGACATTTCAGAAGTAGAGCGCTTTATTGAAAGTGAGGAAGTATACTTTGGACAAAAAAACAAATTCCTCTACTCTTGTTTAGACTTTGCAGACGAAGACAGTCTTAACATTGTACTCAATGCACTCAAGCAAAAATTCAGGGCAGAAAAAACCAAAGCAAGATTCAAATCCATCAGAGGCACAATCTTAATGCAAACAGGTGATGTTGTAGAAGGAACTCCTTCAAAAATTTCCTCAACAGACATAACATATTTTCTTTTCAAAGACGAAAATTATTCTCTTGGCTTTATTGAAGCATTTTCTGATTCAAAAGAAATGGAGGCAAGAGACATGGGTAAGGCTGTAAGGCGGGAGCATCTTGCAATCTCTCCAAGGCTTTCAAAAATTCTTGTAAATCTTTCCCAGACAAAACAAGGACAAACATTGCTTGATCCATTTTGTGGAATCGGAGTAATACTTCAAGAGGCATTGGTACAGGGAATTAATGTTGTTGGAGTTGACATAAATTCAACAGCAATTGATGGTGCTAAAAAAAACATTGAATGGACTAAGAACAAATATCGTGCAAAAGCAAGTTCCAAAATTTCGGTTGGAGATTCGCGAAAAGTTTCGTTGCAAAATATTGATGGAATTGCAACAGAACCATCTCTTGGAATGCTTCTCAAAAAAATTCCTCACAAAAAAGTAGCAATACAAATGCAGGAACGTTTTGAAAATTTACTGATTCAAGTGCTTAACAATCTGAAAAATTCTCTTACATCAGATGCAAAAATTGCTTTTACAGCTCCATATATTAATACAGGCAAAAGCAGGCTTGGTTGTAATATTCAAAAAATCTGCAATGCAACAGGACTTCAGGTTCATACTCTAAAAAGTCAAACGCCAAAATTTCCTGTTTGTGATTTTAGACCAAATCAAATAGTTGGCAGAGATATTTTTGTGTTGGAAAAAATATAAAAGAAATTGAAAACAATTAGCAGCACCAATAGAAGCAATCTAAAAGCCCTGTCCGAAACAATAAAATGGCGGTTTGGGCTTCTTTAACCCGCCGTCTCTTTTAGCTTATTTCTTTGCTTCCATGTACAAACTTACTTCAGGGACTGTCTGGTCAAAATAGTATTTGTTTCTTAGTACTGGACAGTAACTTTGTAAATATTGCGATTTGTAAACTGTTTTAAAACCAGTTTCCTTTAGCATCTTTGCTAACTTTTCCTCTGTAAACCAGTTCATATGAAACCCTGGATTTTTTCTGTGTGCTTCTATTTGGCATTTGTTTGTGCAGTAGTCTAATGCGTCTTCTAACTTTTTTTCTTGGAATGTTTTTCTTATTTCTTCTGTTGTCATTCTTTCAACTGAACCCTCTGTGCATGATTCAGTAACACTGCTGGCTATTTCCCCCAAAAAGATTTCTTCTAAGCTCATTTGGGTGAATAGCTTGTTTACTTTTACTCTGTCTATTCCTGTTTGTGTACTGAACACGTCTATCCAGTGAAAAAATTCCCAATCTTTATTTTTGTAGGCTTCGTATTCCAGCCTTATAT
>SDBT01006161.1_pt1 | contig 19974 bp, 19 predicted proteins | sample 2277101 | NCBI WGS metagenome assembly SDBT01 (sample SAMN10404973, study PRJNA504765) | marine sediment metagenome | isolation source: marine sediment core GS10_PC15, 103 cmbsf | place: Arctic Ocean: Southern Knipovich Ridge | collected 2010 | reverse complement strand
GTCCCTTAAAGGCCTGCGGAGCTCAGAATCGTGCCAGTAGAAGGACACGACACGTGTGGAGACGATCCGGTTTGTTACCGCCTGGCTGTCGAGGAAGGGCACCACGTACGCACACGGATCGCACGACATTCGCATGGTCACGGTGGGCAAGGTCGTAAAATCGCCGGGCAGTTCCAGCACGCCCAGAACGCTTACCAGCTGCGTCGGGTCGATGGGTATCCGCGTGCCCGGCGCACCGGCAAATGCATGCCTGCCAACCCATCCGCCGCGATTGTCTCCGACGGAGTACCAGAGGTAGTAGACGCCTTCGTCGACACTGCTGGCGAGCTTGAACAGCGGGGCTCCCAGCGCCGTCTCATATCCCAGCAGCAGAAAATCCTGCGGGCCAAGGGGCTCGGGCCTCTTGAACAGCAGCAGCAGACCGTTAGGCGGCGCGAGCGGACTGGTTGAACCCCATGCCAGCGGAAGCTTGCCCTCCTGCTTGACGACCAGGCGGATCTTCGCACGGGACCATATCTTGGGAATGCGGGTGGCGTTGGCGTTGTGCTCGGCGACGAGTTGGTCAACAGTGACGTGCGTTTCGGGGCAAGGCACGCAGCCGGTTGCCCCAACCGCTATCGCCAGTAGAAACATTGTCACTGCGAGCGTTTTCATATTTCACCATTCAGTATCTGGCCGAGTTGGCCTGAGACTTCCGCGATCTTGTCTTCGTCCATTTTCGGATCGAGTACTTCGTGGGTTTCGTCGGACCCGCGAAGATGCATCAGCCAGACTTCATCGCCGTCGTCGCGCCGTTCGAGGCGATCGTAGATCAACAGGCGCTTGCGCATCAGCACCAGAGCGAGCACGAAGCGGAATGTTATTTTCATTTCGTCGCTCTCGCCATCGAGGCGGCGGAAGAAGTTGATAAGCAGATCGTCGTCGATCAGGAGTTTCTTCTTTTCCTGGGCGGTCGGAACCTTGCTGTGCCATATACCGAAGATATCCGCACCTTCGGGTTTGTCGGCGGCGTCCCAGCAGGCGATGCAGAAATCTTCGCGGAGGAACTGATCGGTGGTATCCCGCAGGACAGCTACGAAATCTTCCTCGGGTTCGAGCTGCTTTTCACACGTGGTGCACAGCCCTGCCGTCTTCGAAATGTTATAGTCTTTGGCCATTATCAGACATTGTCCGCGGCGTTTTCGATCTGCGCCAGAAGTTCGGTTGCCTTGTCGAGGTCCGCCTGGGAACCTGCCAGTACATCCGCAGCGGCCTGGGCGTCGTCGAGGTAGGGCGTGTTTATCATCACGTTGTAATGGCTCATCCGGGCCGCCGCCGCTGCCAGCGTCGCCGACGCCTTCAGGTCGCTCAGCAGGAACTTGTTGCACTTATCGATAAGCTCCTGCATGTCGCCCATGACCGCCAGTGCGAGCTTGGTCATTTCACGCGGCACGTCGATAGCTGCCGCCAGCGCCAGTTGCATCTGGGTGTCCTTTTCTTCGCCGTCGGGCATCTTGTTGGTTTCGCAATAGTACCCGTAGGCTTGGACGTCGTCGGCTATCAGTTGGGCGAACATTGCCCGTGCTTTGGCCAGGCGCATCGAAAGATGCTCGTGATACTCTGCGTGGGCGGCGAACTTCTTTTTGCCGATCGTGAAGTTGAGCGACATCTCGCCGAGCGCCACCGCCAGTGCCCCGACGACGCCTGCGACGGACCCGCCACCGGGTGTAGGCTGCTTGGCTGCAGTCGCTTCGAAAAATTCACTTACCGATAAGTTCAGCATGTCGTTTGTGTCTGCCACGAAAATTCTCCATGTGCGAAATTCTATTGCTCGGCGGGCGTTTTTGCCGCTACGTCAGGGGTAGTTACCGCCGTTACGTAACCCTTGCCAAGATACTTCTTCGCCACGCGAAGCACTTGTGCGGGCGTGACCTTGCGGTACCTCTGCTCAAGCTGGTCCTGGAAGTCATATCCGAAACCGTACAGTTCGTCCAGACCCGCCGAAAGCGCCAATGCGGACATGGCCTGTTTGTTCAGCAACTCGGCGGTCAGAATCGAGTTAACCGCCATGTCGATCTCTTCTTGAGTTGGGGTGTAATTGGCGGCCTTATCGAGGTTTTGCCTGATGATACTGACGACCTGCTCGGCCTTGTCGGGCTCACATGCCGCGTAAACCATGAATCCGCCCTCGACGAGTCCCGCCCAGTTGTATGCGTGGACCACATAGACGAGCTTCTTCCCGCGAAGTTCGCTGTGCAGCCATCCTGCCGGCAAGCGCCATCCGCTTATAATCGTATCGAGCACGTTGATCGCAAAGCGGTCTTCGTTGTTGGATATCTTCATGCCCGGTGCGGCGATCATGATGGCGGCCTGCTTGTTGTCGGTCTTGAGCGTGTACAACTCGCCACCGTTGGCGACTAGACGCACTGGCGGGGCGGGAATCGCAACTTCGCCTGCGGGCAAGGCTGCGAATGACTTCTCGATACTCGCCTTCGTCGTAGCGGCGTCGAAGTTACCGTAAACCGTCAGCACGCTGCTGCCTGCAAGGAGGTTTTGCTTGTGGTATTCGGCGACCTGGGCGACGGTGGCCTTGGAGATTACATCGAGGCTGCCCGAGGCGACGAACCGGTAGGGCGAGTCGGTGAAGAACTTGCCCTTGAAGAACTTGCTCAACTGGCCGTGCCAATGTTCGTCCTGCTGCTTGATCTGCGTTTCAAGAATCGGACGGAGTATATCCAATTCCGATTCTGCGAACGTCGGGCGGACAATGATGTCGGCGAATATTTCCAGGGCCTCGCAGAAGCTGTCGTCCAGCACCGTCGCCTGCCAGAAAATCGTATTGTTTCCGCACCTGCCCGCGACCGAGCCTCCGGCGCTGTCGAAGAACTTGGCGATCTGTTGTGCGTCACGCTTACCTGCGCCTTTGATTGACAGTTGCGCAGTCAGCGAGCCCATGCCGTTGGTGGCTTGGTCTTCCAGCAGTATGCCGCCTTTGGAGGCCAACGCCATCGACACAAGCTGGACCGTGTTTGTCGGATACAGCACGACCCGCAGGCCGTTTGGCAGCGTGAACATGCTAGCTTCATCCGTTCGTGCCTGCTGGGCAGTCGGGGCGTCGTCAGTCTTGGCCGGTTCCTCGGGCGAAAGCCTGGTGACGACCATCGCGTCGAAAGTGAAATACTTCTTCGCCATGCGATGAACGTCGTCGGCTGTCACGTCCTGGATCAGATCGGTGTAGTTCCTGGAAAAGCTCACGTCGCCGGTCGAGAGCATGTCCATGCCCAGCGTGCTGGCTACGGACTGGGCTGTCTGCTGCGAGAAGACGTAATCGGCAACTTTCTGCCGCTTGGCCCGGCTGAGTTCCCCCGCATCGATACCGTTTTCGACGATCGATCGCAACTCGTCGAGGATTGCGGTTTCGGCGTCGTCGGCCAGATCGGGTTTGGCGCGGAAGGAAATGGTGAACATTCCCGCTCCCCAATCTGGCGTCCACGAACTGGAACCGACCGAGGTGACGAGTTTCTTTTCGCGTTGGATGGTTCTGGTCAGTCTGCTGGCGCGGCCTTGGGTGAGAGCGTAGCTCAGCACGTCCAGTGCGTAGAGGTCTTCATGGACAAGCGGAATGGTTCGGAAGCTCATCCGCTGCATGACTTCCTTGATTGCCTTGTGCCTGCGTGTGACGCGGCGGATACCGGAGACTCCTGGGACATCCGGAAGGGTTACGTCGCGTGCCCGTCCGCGGGCGAAACCTGCGAAGGCCTGGCGAGTCCGTTCGAGTACCGCATCGACGTCGACGTCGCCTGCGATGCAGAAGATCATGTTCTGCGGGGTGTACATTGTTGCGTGATAATCGAGTATGTCCTGGTGGGTCAGTGCTCCAAGCGGTTCGGCGTAACCGATAACCGGTACGCTCGCCGGGTGACCTGCGAAGAAATTGGCTGAATGTGCGTACCACATCTGGCGGGCGGGATCGTCTTTGCCCATCTCCAGTTCGCGCTGCACCACGCCGTGTTCCCGCTGGAAGTCCACATCCGATATATCGGGCCTCGCCATCCAGTCGGCAATCAGGTCGATGCAATCGTTTGTCTTGGAAGCGGCGGCCGAGATGTAATACCCCGTCCGTGCGGTCGACGTATGGGCGTTGGACTGCCCGCCGATTTGCTTTACCCGTCCGCGGGTCTGCTTGGCGGCTGCGGCGCCCTGGCCGTCATGCACCGCGCCTTTTGCAACAAGATGCTCGGTTAAGTGGCTTATGCCCGTGCCCAGCCATTTGCCCTCGTAGATTCCACCGGTGTTGACGAACGCATAAACCGTGACCACGGGGACGGCACCCATCTTGCGGACGATAACGGTAAGGCCGTTGGAGAGCTTCACCACCGTTACACCGGAATCGGCGGTGATCCGATCGACGATTGCAGCGGGTTCTGCGGGCGTGATTTCGGGTGATTCCTGGCAGCCGATAATCGTGACAGCAGCCATGCATGACAGTATCGCGGCAGATGTAAATGCAAATGCAAAAAACTTCGGCATGGGTTGATCTCCGGTGTTCCAGAATGTTCTATAAAAAATTACGATGAAGCCGAATCGCCGCTTTCGACCTCGCGGAGGTAAGCCAGCGTGCGGTCAAGTTCGTTCTGAAGGTGGCGGACTCGCAGCAGGCTGCGAACGCGAGTGAGCAGTTCCAGGCGATTGACGGGCTTGGATATGAAATCGTCGGTTCCGAATTCCACTCCGCGCTCGATATCGCCAAGCTCGTTCAGGGCGGTGACCATGATAATGGGGATGTCACGCGTTTCGGGATCGCTCTTGAGTTTGCGGCAGACTTCGAAGCCGCTCATTCGCGGCATCATTATGTCCAGGAGAATCAGGTCAATCTGGTCGGACTGGACCTTCTCCAGCGCCGCCAGCCCGTCCTGTGCCGTCGATACTTTGCAGCTGATCGCGTCGAGATACGCTACCAGCAGTTCGAGATTCTGAGCATTGTCATCCACCACCAGAACGTGGCTGTCAGCGAGTTTTTCTTCGATCATTGCCGCTGAGTCGTGATCTGTCATAAGTGCATCTCCTGGGGGAGCCTCGTCTGGGCCCGCATCGTAAGGACGATTCGCCAATTTCAGAATACCAAAGGGTAGCTTGGTCGGGGGCACCTTGCAATACCACTCCAATTAACTCCCTCCCCACCCGGGGCAGAAAGTTGGTATGATTCCGGCACGATGGAGCTATTCGAACCGCCAACCGATGCCGCACCGGTCGCGCCAACAGATGCCCATGTTGTGGGCATTGTCGTCAACGCCAACCTGTGGAAGGCGTTCGATTATGCCTGGCCGGCGGATTTTCCAGACCCCCAGCTGGGAATGAGGGTCCGCGTTTCGTTCGGAAGGTCCAACCGCAAGACGCTCGGATTCGTCGCCGATACACTCAGACGGCCGGGCAAAATCAAGCTCAAGAAAGTCGCCGAACTGATCGACCCCGAGCCGCAACTCGATAGCACGCTCTGGGAACTTGGCAACTGGATCAGCAGGTACTATCTCACCCCGCTGGGCATGACGCTGGCGGCGATGGTTCCATCGGCAGTGGGGCGGCACGCGGATAAGACCGAGACCGTCGCCTTTCTGGACAGTTCCAAGGCTGACTGGCCGGCGTCGCTCGGCGCTCGCCAGAAGCGCGTGCTCGACGAACTGCTCGAAGCAAAGCGCCAGGGCGTCGAACCGCTCAGCCTGCAACAACTGACCAGGCACAGCGGCGCGTCGCGTGACAGCGTCAATCGCTTGGTCAAGCGCGGGCTGGTTCGCCTGGACGTTCGGCCGGTGCTGCTGCCGGAGTTGACCGATGCCCAGAGCGAAGACCCATTCGAAGTGAACGAAGATCAGCGAGGCGTGCTGGAAAGTTTTCTGCCGCGACTGGACGGTGGGTTCTCATGCACGCTGCTGCACGGTGTGACCGGTAGCGGCAAGACGGAAGTCTACATTCGTGCGATCCGCCGCGTCGTCGAAGCGGGCAAGCAGGTAATACTGATGGTGCCCGAGATCGCGCTGGCTACCCATACACTCCAGCGGCTTGTCGAACGGCTGGGGCGGGTGGCGGTGCTGCATAGCGGGCTTACAGATGCCCAGCGGGCTTTCTACTATCAGCAGATACGCGACGGGCATGCATCTATCGTCGTAGGTCCGCGCAGCGCTGTGTTTGCACCGACGCGCAAGCTCGGGCTGATCATCGTCGACGAGGAACACGAATCGACGTACAAGCAGGACACAGCCCCTCGCTATCACGGGCGCGACGTCGCGGTAAAGCGAGCGTCACTTTGCGAAGTGCCTGTTATGCTCGGCTCGGCTACTCCATCGCTCGAATCGCTGCACAACGCCAACCAGGGCAAGTACGAACTGCTGCGTCTGCCCAATCGCGTGCGCGGCCTGTCCATGCCGAAACTGCAGATCGTGAACCTGCGGAGGGAGATTAAACCCGGACGGGTCGAGCTTATCGGTGCGACGCTTACACAGCAGATGGCCGTTACACTCGACCGCCGCGAGCAGATAATACTGCTGATGAACAGGCGCGGGTACGCCAGCTATGTCTTTTGCCCGAGTTGCCAGTGGGAGATGAGTTGCCCCAGTTGCACCCGGCCGATGGTATTCCACCAGGCGACGCAATTGGCGATGTGTCACTACTGCTCGCACACCGCGACGCTGCCGGAAATGTGTCCGGCCTGCGATCGAAAGATACTGCTTTTCGGCTGGGGCATCCAGCGGATCGAGAACGAACTGACCCGCAAGTTTCCCCAGGCAACCGTCGCGCGGATGGATAGCGATACGATGACCTCGCCAAAGCAGTTCTCCAAGGTATTCGACGCGTTCAGTGCCGGCGAGCTGGATATTCTGCTCGGTACGCAGATGGTCGCCAAGGGTCTGGATTTCCCGCGAGTTTCGCTGGTGGGCGTGGTATCTGCCGATACTTCGCTGGCGATACCCGACTTCCGCGCCTCGGAGCGGACGTTCCAGTTGATAGTGCAGGTAGCAGGGCGGGCAGGCAGGGCGGAACTTCCCGGGCGCGTCGTCGTCCAGACGCTGCACGAAGAGGAGCCGGCCATCCAATATGCATCCGTGCACGATTACGACGGCTTTGCCAAATGGGAATTGCCACTGCGGGCCGAGGCGAACTATCCGCCGTTCTCGCGCATGGTGAGGTTTATCGTTCGACACGAGAGCATCGCCAAAGCCGAGACGGCCGCCCAGGTGCTGGCGAATCAACTAAGGCGTGTCCTGCCGCTCCAGGAAGTGACGTTCATCGGTCCCCAGCCGGCGGGGATAAAGAAGATCCGCGACCAGTTCCGGTTCGAAATTTGCCTGATATCATCGCGATCCGGGATGGTGCAGCAGATGCTGGCCGATAGAATGGAATCGCTACTGCACGACGTCAAGGCCGACGTTGCGGTCGATTGCGATCCGGTCGCGATGATGTAGCCCTTCGTGTTTGTTACAAAACTCTTGACCGGCGGGGAAGATAAATCTATAAGAACTGCTCGTAGAGTTGTTGCGCGCAAGGTGCGCAGAAATTGGAAGTTGCTCAATGGTAGATAGTAACGACAAACCAACGACCGGACTTGGCGAGCTTCGTAAGCGAATCGACGAGTTGGACAGGAAAATCGTCGATCTGCTGAACCAGCGCGCCGAGGTGGTCGTCGAAGTAGGCAAGACCAAGGCTGTTGACGGTACGCCTGTCTACGCACCCGATCGAGAGAAGGCTGTTTTCGATCGTATCGCCGAGTTGAACGGCGGTCCGCTACCGCAAAAATCGCTCAGGGCGATCTATCGCGAGTTGATGAGCGGTTCGTTCGCGTTGGAAAAACCACTTCGCATCGGATACCTCGGGCCTGAGGGCAGTTTTTCGCACCTGGCGGCCAGCGGAAAGTTCGGTGCGTCGGTCGAGTACCTTCCGATGACCGACATCAGGGCGGTTTTTGATGAGGTCGCGCGAGGCCATTGCAACCTTGGCGTCGTGCCGATCGAGAACTCCACCGGCGGAAGCGTAGTCGATACGCTCGATTCGTTCGTCGAATCGCAAGTGTACATCTGTGCCGAAGTCGTCATCGCAATCCATCAGAACCTGCTAGCCAATTGCTCGTCGGAGGCCATCCAAACGATCGCATCCAAGCCGGAGATTTTCGCCCAGTGTCGCAGTTGGCTTTCCAGTAGTTTTTCGGGCGTCGAATTGCGGCCTGTAGCCAGCAGCGCACATGCTGCGAAGCTTGCTGCCAGTGAGCAGGGGCTCGCGGCGATCGGTTCCACGCTTGCCGCTGAGCTTTACGGACTCCAGATCGTCTTTGCGAACATCGAAGATAATCCGAACAACATGACGCGGTTCTTCGTTATATCGCAGGCACAGGCCAAGCAGACGGGCAACGACAAGACCGCACTTATGTTCACCACCGCGCATAAGTCCGGAGCACTCGTGGATGTTCTGAATGTTCTGGCAAAACACGGGATCAACCTGACCAATGTCGATACGCATCCTTCAAAGCGGCGAAACTGGGAGTACGTCTTTTTCGTCGACGCGAACGGTCATTGCGAATCGGACAATTTCAAACAGGCCCTCGAAGAGGCCGGTACGCACTGCGGCGATTTGCACGTTCTGGGCAGCTTTCCCGTAGCCGATAGACCGATATGATCTTTTCGGGCCAACGTTCCAATCATCAGGAGTTTTACCAACCTTCAAGGAGTTTTGAATGTCACGCAAGCTGTTCGTAGCCGGTAACTGGAAAATGAATACGTCACTCGCCGAGGCCACAGCACTGGCGGCGGGTCTGGCCGAGAAGATAGGCAGCGTCGAATCGGTAGACATCGCTGTTTGCCCTCCGTTCGTCTACATTCCCGCAGTGGTTGCGGCGGTCGCGGGCAGCAATATCGCCGTCGGAGGGCAGAATCTCTTCTATGAGTCCAACGGCGCTTACACCGGCGAGACATCGACCGATATGCTCAAGGACGTAGGTTGCAAGTACGTGATCCTCGGCCATTCCGAGCGCCGCCACGTAATCGGAGAGACCGACCAGATCGTTAACCGCAAGGTCATCAAGGCGTTGGCGGACGATCTGGACGTAATATTCTGCGTTGGCGAACTTCTGGCGGAGCGTGAAGCCAGTCAAACCGACGAAGTTGTCACCCGGCAGATCAAGATCGGCCTGGAGGCAATCGCCGGCGAGGGTCTGGCAGATCGCCTGACCATCGCATACGAACCGGTCTGGGCCATCGGAACCGGCAAAACCGCCACGCCCGACCAGGCCCAGGAAGTCCACGCAATGATTCGCGGTCTGATAGCCGATATGTACGATTCGACGGTCGCCGACGCCATCCGCATACAGTACGGCGGTTCGGTTAAGCCCTCCAATGCAGCGGAATTGCTTGGCCAGAGCGACGTTGACGGCGCCCTGGTTGGCGGAGCGGCGTTGAAAGTGGACGATTTCGCCGGTATCGTCAGCGCAGTCTGACGAAATTGGGTTGCTTTTTCACCCGATCAAACTAAACTGCGTTGCTTCGCTTATTGGCAAAACCGGCCTATCGCCGGACCTAAAAGGAAACTGACATGGGAAATCTGCTGTTGGGAACATTTTTCGCAATCGTATGCGTTCTGCTGATAGTTATCGTGCTTCTTCAAAAGGGGCGTGGTGGCGGTCTGGGAGCGGCTTTTGGCGGTGCGGGATCGAGCGCCTTCGGTACGCGTGTAGGTGACGTTCTGACGTTGGTTAACGTCGCATTGGTTGCATTGTTTCTGATTCTCGCGGTCGTCGTCGTGTATGCCTTCCGTCCGCCGGGCGGTCAGGTTGCAACACCGACGTTCAATCCGCCCAACAACTCCACTAACGAAGAGATCGTCGTCACCATTAGCTGCGATACTCTGGGCGCCGAGTTTTATTACACGCTTGACGGCAGTGACCCGGATGAGACTTCCAGGCAGTACATCTCCTCGCTGACGGTTGAACCGGGCACTACGCTAAAGGCCAAGGCCTTCCGCGCCGGAATGGACCCGAGCAACACCCGGGAGGGTTACTATGGCGTTTCGGCAGCAGCGCCGGAAACACCGCCCGGTGCGCTGGAGACAAATCTGCCCGAGACTGAGTCGGAAACCATCGAGCAGCCTTCCGATGCAATTGATACGACGCTTGACGCCAACACGACACCGGCTGTTCCCCTGGTCGACGCGAACGTCGTTGCCGAATAATACAACCGTACCAGGAGCATAATATGCTATCCATGACGGGATTTGGCTCGGCACAGGCACAGATCGAGGGCGTCGAATACGCCATCGAGATACGCTCGGTCAACCATCGCTATCTCAAGACCGTTATCAAGCTTCCCGATACATGGTCGCACGCCGAAGCCGAATTTGAGGGCGTGGTCCGCAAGCAAATCACCAGAGGCAGCGTAACGCTGAAGGTGCGGATGCGTCTCAAAGAGGAAATGGCCGCCGCAAAGATCAACATCTCGGCCCTTCGCAGCTATATCAGCCAGTTGGAACTTCTCCAGGTCGAGGGCAATCCTTCCGTTCGAATTGAGCTTGGTTCGCTTCTGCAACTGCCCGGTGTCTGCGAACCGCCTGCGGCCGAAGAAATCTGCGCCGCTACGCGTGGTGGACTGATGGAACTTCTCGGCAAATGCGTCGCCGGGTTGATGGAAATGCGAACCCACGAAGGCGACAAACTCAAAGCCGAACTGCTCGGACGTTGCGATGAGATCGACCAAAGCCTCGCTACGGTTGAGGAACGCTCGCCCGACGTGGTCAAGGAGTATCACGAAAGGCTTTCTACACGCGTCGCCGAACTCATTGACTCGGCCAGGGCGGATATCGATAGTGATATCCTGGCCAGGGAAGTGGCGATCTTCGCAGATCGCAGCGATATTGCAGAAGAGATTTCGCGCCTCAAAGGCCATTTGGGCCAGTTCCGCCAGGCGGCGGATTCTCCTGAGCCTTCGGGGCGAAAGCTCGACTTCATCGCCCAGGAGATGCTTCGCGAGGCGAACACGATGGCTTCGAAGTCCAACGACACCCGGATCGGTCAGGCGGTCGTGGATATCAAGACGGCCATAGACCGCATCAAGGAACAGGCCGCCAACGTAGAATAATTTCGAACCGAGAGTCAGTTTTCCGAAAACAGATGAGCGACAGCGGCAGACTTATTGTTGTTTCCGGCCCGTCGGGCGTGGGAAAAAGCACGATCCTCAAGCGTGTACTCGTCGAGACGGGCGCTGTGTTTAGCGTTTCGGCTACGACGCGCACCCGGCGAGACGGCGAGAAAGACGGCGAACATTACCTGTTCCTCGACGAACCGACGTTTCGCGAGATGATCGCCAACGACGAACTGCTCGAATGGGCCGAAGTGTTTGATCATTTGTATGGAACGCCCTCCGGGCCGGTTAAACAGGCCATAAGCGAAGGAAAAACCGTGCTGCTGGACGTGGACGTCCAAGGCGGAAGGCAGGTGCACGAGCACATGTCGACGGCTACTTTCGTGCTGATAGTTCCACCTGACGGCGAGGTGCTGGCCGCTCGCTTGAAAGGTCGCGGATCGGAAACCGAAGACGAATTGACCCAACGCCTCTCGAAAGCCCAGGCGGAAATAGATTCCGCAAAGCTCTCAGGCGTGTATAATCACATGATTGTCAACGACGATCTGGACAGGGCAGTGAACGAACTTGTCGAAATCGTCGCAAGCAATACTCAGGAGAATCGCAAGACATGATAGAAGCACTCAGAAGCGAAGATATCATCAATAAAATCGGTGGACGTTTCAAGCTGACAGCACTCATTCAGCGACGCATGGTCGAGATCATGCAGGGTGCCCGTCCGCTGGTCGAAAGAACCAAGGGCATGACCGATATGGAACTTGTCGTCCAGGAAATTCTGGAAGACAAGATCAGCATCGATTACGAGAAGTCCGACATCCTCACGCCGGAAGAACTCGAAGGCAAGAAGCCGAAAAAGAAGAAGAAAAAAAAGTCGTAGCTTACGCCGCTCTTCGATCCGATCAGAAATGAGGTCCGCCGATGGCTTCAAAAGACAAACCACTGTCAGGGGCGCGGGTTCTACTGTGCGTTTCGGGCGGTATCGCGGCGTATAAGTCCGCGGACCTCGCCAGCAAGCTCATCCAGGGCGGGGCGGCCGTTACCGTCGCCATGACCGAAGGCGGGCAAAGGTTCGTCACTCCGCTCACATTCCAGGCAATCACGGGCAAAAAGGTCTACACGTCACTTTGGCCTAGCCCCGACGATTTCGATTCGCAGCATCTATCGCTCACCGAGTCCGCCGATCTGATGATAATCGCACCGGCGACGGCCGACATCATCGCAAAGATGGCAGCCGGTATCGCCGACGATCTTGTTTCCACGCTGGCGCTTTCGGCCTGCGGTGCGTGCGACGTGCTTGTCGCACCGGCGATGAACACGCGAATGTGGAATGCACCGGCGACCGTCGCCAACGTCGCCACGCTGAAAGATCGCGGTGTGCAGACAGTCGGCCCGGAACAAGGCTACCTTGCATGCGGTACGACCGGCCTGGGCAGGATGACTGAACCGGCAGATATCCTCACCATCGCCACCGAACTGCTCAAAGCCAAGTAAGCCTAAAGCATCCAGCAAAGGCAACTCTTTGCAGTTTCCCTCAAAGTACGTTCAGGTTAGGCTATCGCCATGCGCATAATTGTGACAACGGGACCAACTCGGGAGTACGTCGATTCGGTGCGGTTCATCTCCAACGCATCAAGCGGCAAGATGGGCGCTGCGGTGGCCGTCGCCGCGATCGAACTCGGCCATCAGGTAACGCTGCTGCTTGGCGCGGGCTGCAATGTGGGCTTGCCCGAATCGGCTGGCGACGTGTGGGAGATTGTCCGCTTCACCAGCGTTGACGATCTCCGTCGCGAACTCGACGCGCGTTTCGATTCCTGCGATGTACTTGTGATGTCGGCAGCGGTGGGGGACTTCCGCGTTGAAAATAAGTACCAGTCCAAGATTCCGCGCTCCGGCGGGCCTATTACGCTTAATCTCATCCCTACCGAAGATGTTCTAGCTGGCGTAGCGGAGCGCAAGACGGACCGGCAGAAGATCATCGCCTTCGCAGTCGAAGACGGACCGGACGGCGAGATCGAAGCCAAGGCTCGCGACGAAATGCAGCGCAAGGGCGCGGACTATGTGGTTCTCAACACGCCTGCTGCGATGGGCGCCGACGAATCCCGAGCGTGCATTCTCTCGGCCGATGGTGTCGCACTCACCTGGGCCCCGCGCACCAAAACCCACCTCGCAGAAGAAATCGTCAAACTGTTGGGCTAAACCGCAAGCGGATAGGGAGAATGGCACCCCAACATTAGAGTCTTTCAATCTGTGTAATTTGTGGACTATCTGCTTCTCTGTGTTCTCTGTGTTTAAGAACATCAACCCACGACTTTGCACGCGCAGGAGAAGAACCACATTGCTTGGGGCCACCCGCCTGCGGGGCGAGCGGGAAAGAACATTCCTGCGCAATTTTACCCACTTTGTGGCGAAGCGGAGAAAAAAGATGTAAATATTCAACTTGAGAGTTGAACTATTCAATATGTAGTGTTAATAAGTTAAGTATGACCTCTAAGAATTCAAAGCGGTTGATAGCGAAGTGCCCGTTCTGCAACGGTGATCTGGTGATCAGTGGCCTGCGGTGCGACGGCTGCGATACGCGGATCGATTCTCAGGTGGGCATCCCGACGTACTTCCGGCTGAGCGAGGACCTGCAGCAGTTCGTGCTGATCTTCCTTCGCTGTCGCGGAAACATCCGCGAGGTCGAGAAGGAGTTGGGCATATCGTATCCGACCGTGTGCAAGCGGCTGGACCTGGTGAACGAACTGCTGGGCAATCGTCCGACGCGGGTCGCCCGCAAGGAAGTGCTCGAGCAGTTGGAACGTGGCGAGATAACGGCAAAACAGGCTGCACAATTGTTGAAAGGTGAATAGACGATGGAGTACATAGGTGTCGCACAACGCATTGAATCAATTACGGCCATTGAACCAATTTCGCTTTTATTGCTTGTGTTGTTTGGCCTTGGTTTATTGCTTGGCTTATTCTTTCTTATCCGGCTTGCCATGAGGCCCAGGCAAGTAACGCCTCCGCCACCTCCGCCACCTCCGGTGCAGGAATCTGAAGGCCCATCCGCCGAGCGAGAGAAGATTCTCGAATTGCTCGAACAGGGCAAGATCACAGCCGACGAAGGCGCGGAATTGTTAAACGCACTTGGCCAGAGCGTTCCGCCGCCAATCACTGAGCAATCATCGCAGATAAATTCGGCCGACCAGGCTGACAAGTTGTTGAAAGGGGAATAGAAGATGGATGTTACTTTGACGACCATTACTTGGCGGGTTTTGTTTATTCCGATATTGGGCATCATTGCGTTAATGTTTTTTCCGATCTATCGAAAGCGATTTACCGGAACGGGCTGGAGCTGGGTGGCGTTCCCGCTCACGATCATTGCGGCTATCGGTCTGGGTTGTCTGCGGGCGCAGCAACTGGGGCTGTTTAGAATAACTAGATATCACTACCGGCACCCATACGACAGTGGCGAGCATGGAGCCAACGAATTCTGGCTGGTGATCGCGTCGATCTGCGCCGGCCTGCTGCTGATATTCGCCGTGCCCTTTATCATGCGTATGTACAATAAGTGGATGGGCAAGAGTCTCACCGACGCCGAGAAGCAGTCTACCGTTGATGGTGTTCGTGCGTGGATGTGCGGCAGTAATTTGATTATCGTCGTGCTGATTTCACTTTGCGCATGGCAGGGCTACTTCTATTCGTTCTGGGGCGTCTTGGCGATGATGCTCGGGCTACTGCTTGTGTACCCGGTGTTCAACATGCTCTCACAGACAGCTCCGCCGGTAACGCTTCCGCCGCTGCCGGAATCGGCCGACCTGTCCGACGAACGCGAGAAGATTCTCGAATTGCTCGAACAGGGCAAGATAACCGCCGACGAAGGTTCCGAACTGCTAGCCGCCCTCGGTGCGAGCGCTCCGCCTCCGATCATAGAGCAGCCCGCCCAAGGCCTGGTCAAGACCAATGGCAATGGCCCGAAAAAAATCATGTTGATCGGCGTGCTGCTGGTGCTCATCGGATTCTTCCTGCCGTGGTTCAGCATTAATCTGGGCCGCGAAATGACGCGCATGACCAATCAAATGCCGCAGATGACCGGCATGAATATGCCTAACGGCAATATGGGGAGTTTCGACAGGAACGCTCCGATGCCGCCTGAAGTCATGGCCCGGTTCCAGGGCGGTGACGTGACAGGGCGCAGCGGGCGGGGCTATTCATGGCTGGCGCAGAAGTTCCGAATGCCAGATCAATACGTCACCGGCGGGGAGGTCGGCCGCGGTCTGGGATGGATCGTATTGTTGATCGCCGGCGGGGTGGCGTTCGCACCGAACCTGCTGCCAAAAGTGACGCCCGAAAAACTCAAGATGATCTCGCTTATCGCGTTGGGGTTGGGCGGGATCATCTTACTTTTTATCATGACCCGCCAATTGCGGAACGTCGGTGTGGGGATCCCGCTGGCGCTGGCTGGCTATGTCCTGCTGTTCATGGGCGTCGCCAAAAACAACACCACACCCGCACCGCAGCAAGTCCCATCAGCACCGCCGGCATAGAGGTAGGGCGACTCGTTGGACAGCGGCGATGCACAGCGGAGTGGCTTGTGTGTGTGGCGGAATTGTGGTTGCCGCTTCCAGCTTCGCCGCGTGCGGCTACGCAGGACAAGTCGCGTCAAACCACGCCTGCCCCGTTGGGGGCACCCGGCTTGGGTAAATTGGGGATTGTTTTCCTGCGGCCGGATTTGTGCAATCCACCTGCGGCCGGATTTGTGCAATCCACCTACGGCCGGATTTGTGCAATCCACCTACGGCCGGATTTCGACGGTGGACCAGTGCTCGTAGAGCAGGCGGAAGATAAGTTCGATATCGTCGTCGCCCAGGCGGATGCATCCGAGCGATTCGGCCTTTCCGATGGAGTCCGGCTTGTTCGTCGAATGGAGACCGTAATCGGTAAGCGGGGCGGTGTTTTCGTCCAGGCCCTCAAGCGAAATCCAGAGGCCCTTCTGACCGAATGCATAATTCGGCTCGCCGTATGCGATCGCTCCTGTACTTGAGAGGGCGGAATTCGGCGGCGGATACCACGTCGGATGGAATTCCTTGCCCCCCAGCCTCACGCGCCACAGCCCGGTGGGCGTCGCACCGTTTATGCCCGTTCCGATCGGCAGGCGAGTAATGAACACCGGGCTTTCGCCATCGCGGTGAAGGTAAATATCCATCAGGAATGCGCTCTTGTAGATGACAGCATGGAACGGTCCGAGCACCATCTTGTACTGGCGGCCGGCTTTGATATCCACAGCCCGGGCCAGCCCGTTGACGTGCGTGAGCAATTGCGTCGGTACGTGCAATCGCTTGGCGAACTCGATCTTCGCCAGCCCGTCGTTCGGCTGAACGGTGTAGGTCATAACGTAGGGATCGCCCTGATAGGTCAGGCTGCTTGCACCGACAAGCGTAATCTCGGCAAGTTCGCTGAGCGTGGATCGCAGTTGAGCCTGCGTCGCGTCGGACAGCGCGTTGGCGAAGTAAGCTTTGTTGAGCAGCGTTCGCGCCTCGATAAGCTTTCCGGCTTCCATGGCGGCAAGGCCGGTCTTGTAGGCTTCGGTGGCTTGTCCTGCCGGAAGTTGGGGGATGGGCAACGGCTCGCCCGGGCGCTCGATATCGATGTCTGCGTTGGGGTCTATTATATCCTCGACACCTATCGGTTCGTTCGGCTGGGCGACGGACGTGTTGGGATTGTCCACAGGCGATTGCGGTGGCTGGTCTCGCAGGAACAGATACCACACGCCCGTTGCGAGAGCTGCGATGATGATGAGTGTCAGGAATTTACGTCCCTTGCGTCTGCGTCTTGCCACGTGTAATCACTCCATTGCTTCACGGCTGCTGAAATCTGATGACGTCCTTGTCCGTGACAAGAATCTGTACGGGGTAATCGTGCGAGTGGAGGGGTAACTCATCCACAAGCTGCTCGCTGAAGGCGAGCCCGCAGGTTACGGCTTTGACTTCCGCGTGCGCCAGGAAGCGATCGTAGAACCCTCCGCCGCGTCCGAGCCTTCCGCCGCTGCGATCGTAAGCCAGCGCAGGTACGATGATGAAATCGATATCTTCCAGCGGCCAGACCTGCCCGTTAGTTGGTTCCAGAATACCGAACACCCCTGCCGTCAGATCGTCGTCGAGAGATTTAATCTCCAACGGCATGAGGTGTTTTTGCGTCCTGCTTATTTTTGGCGTCAGTACGGTCTTGCCGGCCTGCCACGCATGGAGGGCGATCTCGGTGGTGTCGACTTCCTCGGGAATGGGCAAATAGAGCATAATCACCTGCGCGCTGCGGTACTCGCTCAGCGCCAGCAGCGATTTGCAGGCTGCGTAGCTCTTGGTCTTGGCGTCCTGCTCGGTCATCGTCGCCAGTGTCGCCTTCATTTCCGTGCGCATGTGATGTTTCATGGCTGCATTCTCGATTCTGTCCGGGCGGCTGTCAATTCTTCTCGGTAGCGGTCGCGTCGGATCGGAGCTTCTTTGCCCATTCTAAGTAAGCGGTTATGTGTTTTTCATATCCGCGTTGCGTCGGCCGATAAAACTGCTTGTCCACGCCCAGATACTCCTGGTCGGGGCTGATGCCTCCGGGGTGGTCATGCGAGTACTGATATCCCTTGGAATTGCCGAACTGTTCGGCCATCTGCGGGTGGGGGGCATTTCGCAGGTGCTTGGGCACGGGAACTGTGCGGTTGGACTTCACATCTTTCATCGCCGCCCAGATGGCGCTCGCCGATGCGTTGGACTTCGGTGCGCAGGCCATGTAGATGGCGGCCTGGGCGAGCGTGAGTTGGCATTCGGGCATGCCGATTCGCTCGGTGATGCTGTATGCAGCCGATGCGATGGTCATCGCACGCGGGTCTGCGTTGCCGATATCCTCGCTGGCGAGAATGGCGATTCGCCGCGCGATGAATCGCGGGTCTTCGCCGGCTGCGAGCATCTTGGCCAGCCAGTAGACCGTGGCGTCCGGGTCTGAGCCTCGCATGGATTTTATCAGCGCGCTTGCCGCGTCGTAGTGCCCGTCGCCCGTCTTGTCGTATTGGATCGCCTTTGTCTGGATGGACTCCTGCGCGATTTCGAGATCGAAGTTGATTTCGTCGGTTGGGTCTCCGAGCGTTGCGAACTGGCTTCGTATGCCGACCTCCAGTGCGGTCAGGGCGCGGCGCGCGTCGCCGTCGGAAATCTTCGCCAGATGCTCGAGCGCTTCGTCGGTGGCCTTTACGTTGTAATTGCCAAGTCCGCGCTGCTCGTCGGCCAGCGACCGATTGAGCAATTGGACGATGTGTTCGTCGCTCAGCGTTTCAAATTGGAAGATCGTCGAGCGGCTGAGCAGCGGAGAGTTGATGGCGAAGAACGGATTCTCCGTCGTCGCGCCGATCAGAACAATGGTTCCGTTCTCCACGTCGTCGAGCAGCACGTCCTGCTGTGCGCGGTTGAAGCGGTGCAGTTCGTCCATGAACAGGACGGTTCGGCTGCCGGCCGAAACCAACGCAGCCTTTGCGGTGGCGATGATCTCGCGAACGTCCTTCACCGATGCAGAGGCAGCATTCAGCGCGTGGAAATCGCAATCGCAATGGCGAGCGATCACATATGCCAATGTTGTCTTGCCCGTTCCGGGTGGTCCGTAGAAGATCAGGCTCCCGAGGCGGTCGGCTTCGATTATCCGCCGCAGCATCTTGCCTTCGCCGAGGAATTCATCCTGTCCGAGCACTTCATCGAGCGAGCGCGGCCTCATGCGCACCGCCAGCGGGGCGTTGGCGGCGATTATGGCGTTTTCGGATTCGGCGAACAGGTCCATTGCCCGACATTCTACAGCACTGACCGCAGCCAGTAACCAGTAATCGGTGATCAGTAATCGTGAATCGGTAATCGTCCGCCCAGGTGCTTTCACCTTCCGCCCAAGCCCGGACACTTGATAATCGGCGCCCGTTGGCAGATAGTATTACCTTGCCTTAATTAAGTCTCTCACTTTGTGAACTGTGCGAAGATGCTCTTTAACTCATACGTTTTCATACTCCTGTTTCTTCCCGTGGCGCTGGCGGGCTACTTTTTGCTGGGCAGGCGCGTTGGGCGGCGGCTCGCATTGGCGTGGCTGGTGCTCTGCTCGCTATTTTTCTACGCATGGTGGAATCCGGCCTATCTCGGACTGCTGCTGTTCTCGATTCTCTTCAATTACGGGGTGGGTGCGTATCTCGGCTCGCGTGAAGGCAGCGGGCTTGCGAATAAGTGGGTGCTTGGGGCGGGCGTCGCGATCAACGTGGGCCTGCTTGGCTACTTCAAGTACGCGGGGTTCTTCCTGGAGACGATTTCGGCGATAGGTTCTCGTCAGTTCGGTGCGATGGATATCATCCTTCCGCTGGGCATATCGTTCTTCACGTTCCAGCAGATCGCCTATCTGGTGGACGCATACAAGGGGCTGACCAGGGAATACAATTTCCTGGCGTACTGCCTGTTCGTGACGTTCTTCCCGCAGTTAATCGCCGGTCCAATCGTGCACCACAAGGAAATGCTACCGCAATTCGCACGCCTGAAAATATACACCCTCCGCAGGGACAATCTCTCTATCGGTATCACGATATTCATCGCAGGCCTGTTCAAGAAGGTGATGATCGCCGATTCGCTCTCGCCGATAGTCGCCCTGATCTTCGGCAGCGCCGAAGCGGGTACGCAAATCGGGTTTGGCGAAGCGTGGCTGGGCGCGTTGTGCTACACGTTCCAGATATACTTCGATTTCTCCGGCTACTCCGATATGGCGATTGGGATCGGGCGCATGTTCGGTATTCGGCTGCCGCTGAATTTTAACTCACCTTACAAAGCCGTCAACGTAATCGATTTCTGGCGGCGGTGGCATATGACGCTCTCGCGCTTCCTGCGTGACTATCTGT
>SDBT01006160.1_pt1 | contig 19975 bp, 19 predicted proteins | sample 2277101 | NCBI WGS metagenome assembly SDBT01 (sample SAMN10404973, study PRJNA504765) | marine sediment metagenome | isolation source: marine sediment core GS10_PC15, 103 cmbsf | place: Arctic Ocean: Southern Knipovich Ridge | collected 2010 | reverse complement strand
CCATTTGTGATCCGCAATTCCGGCAGCAATGGCCGGGGTGCGGCGTAACCAGCGGCGACGATGACCAGGGAGCACCAACTCAACGCGTAAGCTGCGATGATAGGTACAGAAGTTGTAGACTGTACCGATCAGATAGAGAGCAGCGTCCAGTGTAGGCTGTTGGCGGGCCAGGGCACGTCCTCGTCGGACCAAGGCCGCCAAACGGGCGCGGAAGGTACCATTGAGACGCTCGATGTAGGCTGTGTTGATGGCGCCGCCCCCCTGGGTGCTCTGGATCAACGCTTGGATGGTGGTGGTAGTCCCTTGAGCGATACGCTGCTGGACACTCACCACGCGCCCCTTGGCGTAGCGTTTGATCACTTGGGCGATGTGGATACCATCCCAAGGCCGTAAGCGCGGACAACCTGGTTGCCCGGTTCGAATGGGTTCCCGAAAGACGAACCGGATGGCACCTACGTAGGCACTGAATCCGTCTACGCAGAACAGCAACGGACGGCACAAGGCACTGGCCCGCACGTGTGCGATCAAACGTCGGATCAGATGCTTGTCACGATGGGCTCCCACCACACCGCCCAACCACAAGCGGGTGCTCACCTGAATCGCCATCGCCAACCACAGAATCATGCCCTGTGCCCGCACGCGGATTTCATCGGCCTGCACTTGGCCCAGGTCACGGGGCTGCTCGACTAAATGCTCATGCACCCCTTGACAGTGCTGCCCGGCCTGCTTTTGCAACCGCCGCACGGTGCGCTCATCCCAACCGAAGGCATGCACAATCGCCTGGATTGGGCAGCCATGGGCCAACAACGTCACCACGACGACGATCAACTCGTGCGGTTTGCGCGTGCGATAGAACGGCGTGCCTTTGGTCTCCGCAAATGTCTTGTCACACACGTGGCAGATGTAACGCCGCTCTTTCTGACTGTGCACGCCGATGTTGCCTTTGCCGACCTGCCCCCTTGCCGCACACTCAGGATTGGGGCATAGTACACTCTGTGGGTCCATTGGTTCACACTCCTGGCCTGTTTTGTTAGTCAGACCAGATTGTGCCAGTGAATCCCATTTTGTTCAAGTTCAGCCCCCACCACGATTTAGTGGGGTGCTACCCACCATATAGGTCTGAGCAAGAACTGGCTAGATTCATAAAAAAGAAGGGTATAGAAACTGTCAGTCTATACTTCGAGTCTGATGATGAACAGGATCTTTATCATAAGATAAATCATGCTTTGACGGACGCCTATGAATCTGATCCCTACTCTCGGTATCACCCGAAGGAACAAGTTCTAATAGACCACGAAGCATGCCAACTCACACGGTTGAATCTGGATCTAGAACGAGAACTGAGACCACTTTTTGTCACTGCAGATATGCGCCTCCGCCGGCTCGCAACCGGCCCTGTCCTAGGGAAACCCGGTGATACTATCATTTCCAATCGCGGGTTAGTGCAGCTAATTGATATACTTGTGGGAATTCGAGGCGATCCAGTTGCTACCAGCAGGCTTTTTTGGGGTGGCGTAGTTGCCGACGATGCTATTCTAATCCGCAATTACCTCATTAATCTCGCTCTGAAATATCAGGACGAAGCAATGACAATGACGCTGTCTGAAGTGTTACGGTCCTTAGTCCCCAAGAGTGTCGAGAAGGCTAAAAAGGAACAAGTTTCGTTATTCCCTCGTAGCACTACAAATAACAAGATCCGTCGGGAGAGATTCTTGGACTACCTTGCAGATCGGTTCTATGCCAATATGTCAGAAGCCATCCATCACAGGTTTCCAGATGAGTACAACTGGGCAGAGAAAATCCGTCGTGAGCAACTGGAAAAGCACATTCGAAAGACACTGAATCTGATCAACAAGTATGAAACCAAACTGCGCGAATCGGATGATCCAAAAGAGAAAGCTCGCTGCGAAGGAGAACTTGTTGAACTACGTGTATATTTGGAGAACTATAAAGTTGAGTTAAAAGGGATAAAACAACAAGAGTCCCAATGACCCTTAAAACAGATTTGGAACAACACATCCGCGAATCCTACAAGCTCATCCGTGAGTTTCAGGAAATTCTCCGGCTGTCAGACAATCCAAAGGAACAAGCCCGCTCTCGCCGTGCTATCGGGGAGCAGCAAGAGCTAATCAGAGGCTACCTGGCTGAATATGTGCCGCTCTGCAAACGCTTGAGCCTGACTATGCCTGAAGATGTCGCATTTGTCGCTAGCTCCTTGCTTCCTCGCCTTCAACCACCTCTAGATGCCGACTCCTCGCAGCTTGAACCAGGTGGCAGTTCAGGTCTTGGTCCTCGAGACCACTTGTCCGAAGGCTCAACATGTCGAGAAACTTCAGGAAATCTGGAACGTGTTCAACGTGAGTCCATGTCATCTTCACTAGAAGAGTTGAAGAACGTGCCGAACCACTACTTATGGGGGCAATTCCTGCTACTGTTGCTGTTTCTGGTGGGCGTTATCGAAGGCCTGGTCGGCATTTTTGATGTGCCACCATGCCCACGTCGACTGGTGCTGACCATTCTCACTTCTCTCGGCGGAGCAACTATTTTTTGTCTCAGCCTCCTGACTCGCTACCGAAATCGCTATCATAATTGGGATCGCTGGCTCATATTCGGACTGATCGTGGTGGTGACTGGCGTACTGGGCTGGCTCACATACCAAGGATGTGTACCTGCCAGTCCAATGCCGCCGTCCTAGAGATGAGCTGGCAATTGGAAAGTGACGTTAAGCCAGAGAACACTGTGGCTCAGTGCTTCTACAACCGAAGGAGGCCACATAACAAACACTTGAACTCAACCGCGTAGTCACGGATCGAAGTAAAAAAACGCACAAAGAACACCGAAAGGAGCACAACCATGAACATCGAAAAAGCAAACACAGATGCCACAGAACGAATGATGGAGGCCCGCCCGGTGCTGGTGGGGCTGGGCAAGGCGCGGGACGTGATCCCGGACATGCGCGATAACCTGCTGCTGCACGCCGGGCCGCCCATCACCCTTCGAGGTCAGCCTCAGGGCAAAGCCTGGGAGCGAGCCTCCGGGCCGATGCAGGGCGCGATCACCGGAGCGTTGATTTTCGAGGGGAAGGCGACAAACGAGGCGGAGGCCCAGGCCCTGGTGGAGTATTACGGCACACCCACGGTCAAGAAGAGCATGTCGGGCCTTGGGAGCGTAACCAGCCTGGGCAATCCCTGAGGACGCGAAGAGCAGGACGCATGTCCGCATAAGCGCTTGATTTGGGGGATCGTGCGGAAAGATTCCGTATAGTCACTTGTTAGGCTACAGGGTAGCGACTCAATGGCACATGTGCGTTTGCCCACTCCGCTGCCCAGTCGTTGCGAGCCTGCCTTATGCTTCGATGTATCGTTAGACCAGTTGCGATTGCACGGAGGCTTCTATGTTGCCAGAAGAAGAGAACAATAAGAGGACACTAACCATAGCTCGTAGGACCCGCAAAAACCTCGACTTCATGTACGCTCACAAAGCTCAAGGAGCCGACGTAGAAGAGTTTACCCATCTTCTCAATAGCATGTTTGGAATGGTTATTTGTTTGCGAGAGGAGTATTTCAAAGGGAAAGAGGTTACTTGGCAGGATGTTCAAAACCAAAACTTGCAGCCATCGTCCATTCGTAGCAAGAATCCTAGTAAGGCGTCACCTGAGCTCAAACCACATAACAACTTTAGTCAGCTAATTGCCAATGTACGCCATGCTTTTGCACACAACTGCTTTGACTTACAAAGTGACAAGACAAAAAGGATTACAGGGATTGTTGTGTGGAACATTCCTCCTCGCCAGTCCAACAAACATGTTAACCGAACCTGGGAGGCCGAAATATCAGAGCAACAACTCAGAGAGCTAGCATATCTGTTTATCAGTTACGTCGAAAATGTGTTCGGTTAGTTGCACCCGTAGCTTGATAGCATCAAGAGAAACACCTGTGGCCTAACAACGGGTTGGAGCTGACCGCGCCATCGTGCGTCGAAGTAGAAAGAATACACAAAGAACCTCGAAAGGAGAACCACCATGAACATCGAAAAAGCAAACACACAAGCCACAGAGCGCATGATGGAGGCCCGGCCAGTGCTGGTGGGACTGGGCAAGGCGCGGGATGTGATCCCGGATATGCGCGATAACCTGCTGCTGCACGCCGGGCCGCCCCTCACCCTTCGAGGTCAGCCTCAGGGCAAAGACTGGGAGCTAGCCTCCGGGCCGATGCAGGGCGCGATTACCGGTGCCTTGATCTTCGAGGGGAAGGCGACAAACGAGGCAGAGGCCCAGGCCCTGGTGGAATCGGGCGAGATCAAGCTTGACGCTCCGCTTCGCGCCAGCGGGTGAACCCAGCCGCTAGTGCGCCGCACCGTGAGCAGTGGGCTCACTCCCGCTGCGAGCACACCACGCCTCGCTGTGCGGAGGCACCGGCACCAATGGAGCTTGTGCCTCGCCACGAGGTTGTAGGTTGATGTACCAAATGGATCTGCGAGGAAGACAGGATGTATGATCGTGTTTTGAGGCAAATGAGGGAGAAAATCCGTATACGGCAGTACGTGATGACCGTACATGCCGAAGAAGAGATGGTAGGCGACAATCTGTCTATCTTCGATGTTGAGCATGTCATCCTCACTGGTGAAATCACTGAGCGGCAGAAAGATCGCGACACAGGTGAGTGGAAGTACCTTGTTGAGGGTGAAACCATTATTGGTAACTTGGCGGTCGTCGTTGCCAAGCTGAGCATAACCAACAAGCTGGTGATGATCACCGTCTACGTAATATGGGGGAAAATATGATCTGTGACATTTGTGGTCAAGAAGGCGCCCGCGTTCGTCACGTGACACGTAGTTACGGCCGAGGCAAGGATTTGCTGGTCATTGAGAACATCCCTGTGGTCAGTTGCCCACATTGCGGGGAGAGTTATCTGACCGCCGAGACGTTGCACGAGATTGAGCGCATCAAACTGCACCGCAAGAGTTTTGCTCAAGAGCGCCCTGTATCTGTAGCTGTTTTTGCCTAGAGTTGCTCCTGACCAGCGTGCGCTAGAACCTTACTGGAAGCGGTCGCGCTTCGCGCGGGTTAACGTGGGGCGACTTATCTGTTTGTCGTGTTGTTTATCGCGGGATACCTCGCTATGACCACAAGCGGCTGAACTGCAGGCCGTTGGCACTTAAACAGTGTAAGAGTATCGAAAGGAGAACCACCATGAACATCGAGCAAGCAAACACAGAAGCCACAGAGCGCATGATGGAGGCCCGACCGGTGCTGGTGGGGCTGGGCAAGGCGCGGGATGTGATGCCGGGCATGCGGGATAACCTGCTGCTGCACGCCGGGCCGCCCATCACCCTTCGAGGTCAGCCTCAGGGCAAAGCCTGGGAGCGCGCCTCCGGGCCGATGCAGGGCGCCATCACCGGAGCCTTGATCTTTGAGGGGAAGGCGACAAACGAGGCGGAGGCCCAGGCCCTGGTGGAATCGGGCGAGATCGAGCTGGAACCCTGCCACCACCACGGAGCCGCCGGGCCGATGGCGGGCCTCATCTCGCCTTCCATGTCGGTCTACATTATTGAGAACAAGACAGGCGGCAATCGCGCTTTCTCAGGCCTGAACGAGGGCTACGGCAAGGTGCTACGCTACGGCGCGTACAGCGAGGAGGTGCTGGCCAAACTGCGCTGGATGGAGGACGTCATGGCCCCCGTCTTGGCCGAGGCTATCGAGGCCGCTTGCGCTTCCAAGGCCAGCGGCGGCATTGACATCCGCGCCCTGCTGGCCGAAGCCCTGCACATGGGCGACGAAGGGCACAACCGCAACAAGGCCGGCTCCATCATTTACACGACGAAGCTGGCACCGTTCGTCGTCAAGGCCGCCAATGCCGATGTCGCATCAGACGTGCTGCGCTTCCTGGGCGACAACGCCCTGAGCGTGCTCAACCCGGTGATGGCGGCCTGCAAGGCCATGACCGACGCCGCCCACAGGATCGAGGGCAGCACCATCGTGACCGCCATGGCCCGCAACGGCACCGACTTCGGCATCCGCGTCAGCGGGCTGGGCGACCGCTGGTTCACCGCACCGGTGGCCATCCCCCAGGGGCTCTACTTCCCCGGCTTCACGGAAGCGGATGCCAGCGGCGACATCGGCGACAGCACCATCACCGAGACGGCGGGCATCGGCGGCTTCGCTATGGCCTCCGCGCCGGCCATCGTCAGTTTCGTCAGCGGCACGCCCCAGGACGCCATCAACGCCACGCTGGAGATGTACGAGATCTGCCACGCCGAGCACAAGTACTTCACCATCCCCCCGCTGGACTTCCGAGGCACGCCGACGGGCATTGACATCCGCAAGGTGGTGGAGACGGGCATCACCCCGCGCGTCAACACCGGCATCGCCCACAAGAACGCCGGCGTGGGGCAAGTTGGGGCCGGGCTGGTGCGCCCGCCGATGGAGATGTTTGAGGAGGCGCTGGTGGCTTTTGCTGAGCGGTATGGGTTTTAGAGATAAGTTTCGGGTTTTGAGTTTCGAGTTGTGAGTTGGTTTATAACCCGAAACTCGAAACGCCGAACTCAAAACGACAAAGGAGAAATAACTATGGAACGCGAACAATTCATCAAGACTATGAACGAATCAAAGCTCTATGACCTGACCCAGGGCTGCAGCATCTTCACGCCGCCGTGGCCGGGGGAGAAGGCGCTGGAGATCCACTTCTTCAAGCGAGTGACCGGGGCCTACGGTGGAGGGCTGGGGGCCAACGGGCAGTTCATCAGGTGGAGCAACACCGTGGGCACGCACCTGGTGGGCGAGCGGGCCTTCCACTCCGGGGCCAAGGCCATCGCCGATGTTCCACTTGAGGATCTGTGCGGGCCTGGGGTGGTGGTGGACATCTCCGACCTGGTGTCGGACTACGGCCTGTACACCCCCGAGATGATCGAGAGCCGGGCCACCGTCAAAGAGGGCGACATCCTGATCATCAACACCGGCTACCACAAGTATTCCTGGGATCAGCCCGACGTGTTCAGCCCGCAGGCCCAGGGCGGGGTGGAGTCCAAGGAATTCGGCTTCCTGCTGCGGCACCCCGGCCCCTCACCCGATTTCTTCAATTGGGCGCTGGACAAGAAGCTCAAGGTCGTCGGAGTGGACTGCGGCTGCGCTGAGCATCCCATGAACACCAACCTCCGCTACATGCACGCGGGCGAGTTCGAGAAGGCCGAAGCGAAGCTGGTGGCGGACTACGGCAAGACGTGGGACGAGATGTTCCCGCCGGACGACTACTACCAGATGACCCACATCACCATGCCCAAGGCCCATCTGCTGCTGGCCGAATCCATCGTGGGCGACATAGACAAGCTGAACAACCAACGAGCCTGGGTCATGATCCACCCCATCCCCTTCATGGAAGTGGGAACCGCCTGGTCGCGGGTCTGCGCCCTGCAGCCGCCCGACGGGATGAGCGAGGAGGAGTTCTTCCAGATCATGGGCTCCGCACAAATGATAGACATGACCCTGCCCTTCAGCGTTCAGACGCCCCAGTGGGCCAACTACGAGCCACTGAGCGTGAAATACACCAAGCGGGTCGGCGGCCAAAGCTTCGGCCTGGGAAGAAACGGCGCTCTCTGCGCGGCCAGCTTCCACCTAGCGACGCACATGGACGGCGAGAAGCACTTCTGGCCGAATGGCAGAACCATCGGCGAGGTGCCGCTGGAGGAGTGGGTGGGACCGGGCGTCATCGCCGACATCTCCGACCAGGTCAGCGATGCCAGCGTGTACACGCCCCAGATGATCGAAGATGCTGTCGAGGTCCGCCAGGGCGACATCCTCATCATCAAGACTGGCTGGTATAAGTACGGCTGGAACAGCCCCGACTCCGACGAGTTCCGCTACATGATCAAGCACCCCGGCCCCTCGCCCGACTTCGCCCAATGGTGCGTGGACAAGGAGATCAAATGGATCGGGGTGGACGCCGTGAGCGCGGATCACCCCATGAACACGATCCAGCGAGTCTGGCACCCCAGGACCTTCGAGGAAGCCAACCGCAAGCTGATCGAGGCCTTTGGCAAGGACTGGGACGAGATGTATCCTCTGGACCAGTTCTACCAGGACATGCACCTGAACCTCTTCCCGAAGAAGATCGTCCACGCCGAGAACCTGGGGAAGGACATCGCCGCCGCGCCCAGCGGCAGGTACTACATCGGCTGCTACATGCAGAAGGGGATGGAATGCGCCTCGATGTGGGGGCGGTTTGTGGCTTTCAAAGAGGGAGACTAGATATTGGATATTAGGTATTGGATATTGGAGGTTGAATATCCAATACCTGCCTATACCTGACGCTATATGATTCTTGTCACAGGTGCGGGGGGCAAAACGGGCCGGGCAGTCATCCGGGCGCTGGGCGCTAGAGGGGAAGCGGTTCGGGCGCTGGTACACCGTCCGGAGCAGGCCCGGTTGGTCGAAGAACTGGGAGCGCAGCATGCCGTCGTCGGGGACATGCGTCTCCGGGCGACGATGGATCGGGCGGCTCAAGGAATGCGGGCGATCTACCACATCTGCCCCAACGTCAGCCCTGACGAGGTCGCCATCGGCCAAGCCGCCATTGCCGCTGCGCGTTCGGCGGGGGTGGAGCACTTCGTCTACCATTCGGTGCTGCACCCCCAGGTTGAGGCCATGCCGCACCACTGGCTGAAGCTGCGGGTGGAGGAGCGGCTGTTCGAGTCTGGGTTGCCCTGTACCATCCTGCAACCTGCGGCCTACATGCAAAACGTGTTGGCCCAGTGGGAGCATGTTCTGGAGCAAGGCGTCTACTCCGTGCCCTACTCAGCAGGGACCAGGCTGGGTATGGTTGATCTGGAGGACGTGGCCGAGGCTGCCGCCATCGTCCTCACCGAGCCTGGGCACGAGGGAGCCACCTACGAACTGGCTGGCTCGGAAGCACTGACGCAGACCGAGGTCGCAGCCATCCTGAGCCAGCAACTAGGGCGGACAGTCCGCGCCGAAACCGTGCCGCTGGAAACGTGGGAGAACCGAGCCAGGGAATCGGGCCTGGGCGACTATCAGGTCGAGACGTTGGCCAAGATGTTCCGCTACTACGAATGCTACGGCTTCTGGGGCAATCCGCGGGTTCTGGGCTGGCTGCTTGGTCGGCCCCCGACGACCTTCGCGGCCTTCGTGGAGCGAGTCGCACAGGAAGCGACGTCCGCCTGGGGCTCCGCTCCGCTCAAGCCCCAGGCTCAGTCTACAAAGCCCCCGTTGGGGCTGGATCTGACAGGCCGATAGGCCTTTGTATGCTGAGCCCGACGGCTTCAGCCTCGGGCGGAGTGGCGAAGGAGGGCTCAAGATGATCTCCGAATTAGACAACTACCTACAACGCATCGAAGACTTGCGCGGCCAGGTTGGCGACTTGATCGCTGGCCTGCCCGGAGAAGCTCTGGACTGGCGTCCCATTGAGGATGAGGCCATCAACTCTTTGGCTGTCCTGGCAACCCACATCGCTGGCGCAGAGCATTTCTGGATCGCCGAGGTGGTGGGCGGCCGCCCTCCCACCCGAGACCGCGATGCCGAGTTCGCCGCCCAAGCCAACGACGCCTCCGAGCTTGTCCATCTTCTGGAAAACACTGGGACGGAGACGCGGGAGGTGTTCGCGACCTTGACCGAAGCTGACCCTTCGAGTCTCTCAGGGCAAAGCCTGGATGGCACGCGGCAGGCGAGGGGACGGACGATCCCGGTCCGCTGGTGCATCCTGCACGTCATTGACCACACCGCCCTCCACCTGGGCCATATCCAACTTACCTATCAGTTGTGGAACAAGGGGCAAGGCAAGCCTTCGCCCTTCTGGTATGAGCGATTGTCTTAGAGATTGGAGATCCAACATCCAAACCAAGTGAGGTAGAAAACACATGAAACCAGCTCCGTTTGAGTATTACTCACCAACCACAGTGGAAGAAGCCTTGGGCCACCTGGCTGAGCATGGCTGGGATGCCAAGGTGCTGGCCGGTGGGCAGAGCCTGATTCCCATGATGAACTTCCGCATAGCTCAGCCGGCTGTGCTCGTCGACCTGAACAACGTCTCCGAGCTGTTCTACATCCGCCCCGATCAAAACGGTGGAGGCGGTCTGCTCCTGGGAGCGATGACGCGGCAAAGCCAGGTGGAGTACGATGCCCTGGTCGCCGAGCGAGCCCCTCTGCTCCACGAGACCATACCCCAGGTTGCCTACCCACAGATCCGCAGCCGGGGCACCTTTGGCGGCAGTCTAGCCCACGCCGACCCATCGGCTGAGCTGGTAGCAGCCGCTATCGCGCTGAACGCGCGCTTGCGGCTGCGCAGTCAGGCTGGCGAGCGTTGGGTTCCCGCCGACGAGTTCTTCGTGGGGCTGTTCACCACCGTCCTGGAACCCGACGAGCTGCTGGTGGAGGTCGCCCTGCCCGCCATGCCGCCGCGCAGCGGGTGGTCGTTCCTGCAGATCACCCGCCGCCACCGCGACTTCTGCCTGGCGGGCGTTGCTGTCCTGGTGACGCTGGACGACGCCGCGCCCGCTTACAGCCAATGCGAACAGGCACGGCTGGTGTTCCTGAGTGTGGGCGATGGCCCCGTAGATGCGCACCAGGCGGCTGAGATGCTCGTAGGTCAAGCCCCTACCCCAGAGGTCATACGCGCGGCGGCCGAGGCCGCTGCCGACGATGAAATTGACCCCGGCAGCGACATCCACGCTTCGGCAGAGTATCGCCGGCACCTGTCCAAAGTACTGGCCCGCCGGGCATTGACCCAGGCGTTTGAGCGAGCAATATCTAATATCCAATAGCTAATGCTGTTGGGTATTGGGTACTGGATATTAGTGATTGAGGAGATTGCTATGAATGACCTATTCACTGTTACAGTCACCATCAACGGCAACCACTACGAACGCAGCGTCGAGCCGCGCCTGCTGCTGAGCGACTTCTTGCGCCACCACGTGGGTCTGACCGGCACCCACGTCGGTTGCGAGCATGGCGTGTGCGGCGCGTGCACGGTTCTGTTCGACGGAGCGCCGGTCCGATCCTGCCTGATGTTTGCCGTGCAGGCCAACGGCCACGAGATCACCACCGTGGAAGCGTTGGGAACGCCAGACAACCTGCATCCCCTTCAGCAGGCGTTCTGGGATGCTCATGCTGTGCAATGCGGTTTCTGCACCCCAGGCGTTCTGATGACCCTGGCACCCTTCCTGGAAGAAAACCCCAATCCCACCGAGCCAGAAATCCGCGAAGCCATCTCTGGCAACCTCTGTCGTTGCACTGGCTACCAGCACATTGTGGACGCGGTGCAGTTGGCGGCCGAAAAGATGAGACCGTGAAACGTAAAACGTGAAACGTGACTGACTTCACGCATCACGCGCTAGATAGGAGTAAAACCATGGCAAAGAAATACGTTGGTAAACGCATGACTCGAACCGAAGACCCGCGTCTGCTGACCGGGCAAGCTCTGTTTGTGGACGACGTAGAGATACCTGGGATGCTCCACGCGGCCTTTTTGCGCAGCGACTATGCCCACGCACGCCTGCTGAGCATTGACGCCTCTGCGGCCAAAGAGCGGCCGGGGGTGGTGGCGGTCTACACGGCTGAGGACATGGGGGACGACTGGCAGCCGGGCCCGCCCTTGGTTATTCCACCCCCCACTATCAAAGGCGTGACCTTCCACACCCGCACCCAGGTTCCTCTGGTTAAAGACAAGGTGCGGCACCTGGGCGAGCCCCTGGCCGTCGTCATCGCCGAAAGCCGCTACATCGCCGAAGACGCCCTCGACGACATCACGGTGGATCTCGAACCGCTGGAGGCAGCGGCGGACCTGGAGAAAGCCCTGGAACCAGATTCCCCGCTGGTGCACGACGACCTGGACTCCAACCTGGCCGCTCACCTCATCCAGGACAAGGGTGATTATGCAGCGGCGCGAGAGCAGGCCGACCTGGTCATCAAGCGGCGCATCACCATTGACCGGGGCGCTGCGGCGGCGATGGAGAATCGGGGCATCGTGGCCCATTGGGATGGGAAAAGCCAGCATCTGACCTTATGGGACACCACTCAGGCTCCCATCCCGCTGCGCAATGGTTTGGCCGGGATGTTCGGCCTGTCTGTGAACCAGGTGCGGGTGATTGCGCCCTTCGTCGGCGGCGGCTTTGGTCCCAAGATCATGATGTTCTACCCAGAGGAAGTTCTCCTCACCTGGGCGACCCTCAAACTGAGCCGGCCCATCAAGTGGATCGAGGACCGGCGGGAGAACTTTTTGACTACCACCCAGGAGCGAGGGCAGATACACGATGCCGAGATCGCTCTGACCAGCGACGGACGCATTCTGGGAGTGAGCCACACCTTCCTCCACGACACCGGCGCCTACGACCCGTATGGCCTGACCATTCCCCTCAACACGCAAAGCCACTGCATGGGGGCCTACGACGTCCCCAACTACCACAGTGAGCTCAAGGTCGTGTTCACCAACAAGATGTTCACCACCCCCGTGCGCGGGGCTGGCCGACAACATGGAATATACCTGATCGAACGGCTGGTGGACATCGCCGCTAAAGAGTTGGGCCTGGACTCGATTGAAATCCGCCAGCGCAACCTCATACCGCCCGACGCCTTCCCCTACCATCACCAGATCATTGACCAGGCCTTTGCCCCGCTGATCTTCGACAGTGGGAACTACCTGGCGGTGCTGGAGAAGGCGGCCATCATGGTCGGCTACGACCGGTTCGTGAGTGAAGAGCAGCCCCGTCTTCGCGCCGAGGGTCGGCACGTGGGCATCGGCATCGTCGTCTTTGTCGAGACCACCGGCGTCGGCCCCTACGAGGGAGGACGAGTCACCGTCGAACCGAGCGGCAAGATAAGCGTGGCCACCGGCGTCGGCACCCAGGGGCAGGGCCATTTCACCTCGTTCGCCCAAATCGTGGCCGAACAGTTGGGCGTGAGCCCACGCGACGTACGCCTGGTGACGGGTGACACGTCCGAATTCCACTGGGGGACGGGCACCTTCGCCAGCCGCGGATCAGTGGTCGCGGCCAATGCCATCCATGCGGCGGCCAAGTCTGTTCGCGCCAAGGTGCTCAAGCTGGCCAGCACGGTGCTGGATGCGCCCGAACAGGAGCTAGAGCTGGAAGACGGCCAGGTGCGAGTGGCCGACATTCCAGAGCAATCCATCAGCCTGGGCGAGTTGGCACTGCTAGCGAACCCTCTGCGCGGGGCAGTGGAGCCTGGCACCGAACCCGGCCTGGAATCCACCGCCTACTACGGCCCTCAATACGGGGCCACGGCCAGTGGCGCCCACGCCATGATCATCGAAGTGGACCCAGAGACGATGATGGTGGACATCAAGCGTTACGTGGCCGTCGAGGACTGCGGCACGATGCTCAATCCGCTGATCGTGGAGGGGCAGATTCACGGTGGCGTAGCCCACGGCATCGGCAACGCCTACTACGAACAGCTTATGTACGACGAGAATGGGCAACTTCTCAACGCCTCCTTTGCCGACTATCTGGTACCGACGGCCATTGAGGTTCCGCGGATCAGGGTCGGACACGAGATAACGCGCTCGCCGCTCAACGAACTGGGCACCAAGGGCGTCGGCGAGGCAGGGACGATTCCGGTTACGGCCCTCTTCGCCCAGGCCCTGGAGAATGCTCTGGCTGACTACGATATCGAAATAACGGAGACGCCGATGAGTCCCAATAAGCTATTTGAATTGTTGCAGGCAGCGAAGAAGTGAAACGTGAAACGTGACCATCACGAATCACGTTTCACGTTTCACGCATCACACCAGGAGGAACAACATTGAAGATACAAGGTGAATACGTCTTTGACGGCCCTCGTGAGGAAGTTTGGGAGCTGCTGCGAGACCCAGAAGTGCTGGCCACCGCCCTGCCTGGCACGCAAAGCCTGACCCCAGTCAGCGAGAACGAGGCCGTTTCCACTTCCGAGTACGAGGGCGAAATGCACGTTCGGGTGGGACCGGTTGTTGGCGCCTTCTCCGGCCGGATCATCGCTTCGAACGAGGTGCCGCCTGAGAGCTATACCTTGACAGTGGAGGGCAAGGGCAAGGCCGCCTTCGTCAAGGCCAGCGGCGATGTGCAACTGATTGACCAGGGCGACGGCACGACGCTCATGAAGTACGAGGGCGAATTCCAGGTTGGGGGCAAGCTGGTCAGCGTGGGCCAACGACTGATTGATGGCGTGAGCAAAAAGATGCTGCGCCATGGGCTAGATACTCTGAATAAGGCGTTGCAAGAACGCATGGCAGCCGAGTCTGAAGGGCAAGAATAAGTCGACTCTCTGGGATTTCGCAGGATTACAGTGTCGGAGTCCCCAACTTGTCGGGGTCGCGGTGGGACACACCTCAACAAGTTGAGGACTCCAGCCCGCTGCTCATGCCAATTCCCACCATGCTTGGCGCAATGTAGTAATGATGAAGAGAGGAAGAGTATGCTTATTGATGTTTCAATGCCAATAGAACAAGGCGCTGTTTTCCGTCTGGGGACACCAGCAGTTGAGATCGCCTCGCGCAGATTCTATCACGAGTCAGAGGGAGAATACGAGTCCATCGTGATTTCCTTCCCAACGCATACCGCAACTCATGTGGACCTCGTATTCACGGAAAAGCGAATAGATCCTGGACGAATGATCGGAACGGGGAAGCTGATAGACGCTACCCAAATGCCTGGAGGCACAATTCGGTTGGATGATGTCAAGCACCAGGTAGAAATCGAAAGCGGAGACTTCGTATTTTTCAGAACAGACTGGAGCGAGTTTGTTGGGACTATGAAATACTATGACCACCCTGAGCTTTCTCTTGAGGTCGTTGAATGGCTTGTCTCAAAGAATATCAATGCCGTTGGAATAGATGCCCTTGGGCTAGGTCGAGACCGCAAGCATGGGGAATATGACAGGCTGTTGGCCAGGAATGACATCTTCGTCATCGAGAATCTTGTCAACTTGTCTGCGATACCTCAGAAGAAGTTCAAAACGTATTGCTTCCCTTTGAGAATTGAAAACACCGATGCCATCCCAGCCAGAGTTGTGGTTGAAATCAACAAATCAGCAAACCAACAAATCAGCGAGAACGGCCAACGCTGCGCCAGTGTGCCCTGAAAGCTATCGTCTGCCAGCAAAGCCACCAGTGTCGAAACGTTAAGCAGATTTGACAAGCTCCCGATGATTTTGTATAATTGAGACGGGTGCGTTCAAAATGAGTTGGGAAACGCTTCGTAGAGGCAGGATCTCCTTGCCCAATGGGCGAGACAACCTTGCCCCTACAACCCGTTTTGAACACACCCAATTGAGACCACTTCAGGCAGAGGGGAACGCAGGTGGCCGCAGCAGCGACAGCGAGACTTAGACCACGGATAACTGGTTGCGTGCGCCGCTCCCAAAAACAAGTAAAGGAGGGATGGATATAAGCTATTTAGAGTGTATCCCAAACCTGAGCGCTAGCGGTTCGCGCTCAACATCTCACACAAATCAAAGGAGGAAAAAATGTCCTGGAAGAAAACAGCGTTAGTGGTCATCTCCCTGATGGCGGTACTGGCGATGCTGGCGGCTTGTGCCACGCCTACCCCTGAGGTGGTCGAGAAAGAGGTTCCAGTCACCGTCGAGGTGGTGAAAGAAGTGAAGGAGGGTGTTACTCTGGCGATCGAGCATTTCAGTATAATTGCTGGGACGACCTGGTCTGGAGCCCAGGATCGCGCGGCAAAGCGAATCGCTGAGAAATATCCCAATGTAGACTACGTCTACAGAGAGGAAGTAGGACCTGATGCCACAGTTCCCTACGCCGAAGAGTTGATCGCTGACGGGGCCGACATAGTCTCGGGAAACGCAGAGTTCATGGGGCTGCCCTTGAAGGAAATAGCCGATAAGTACCCGGATGTTTATTTTGCATCCGTCATTGCCAGCGATCTGACCACGAAGAGGAACTTCATCAGGTTCTTTCCCAGGCAATATCAGGCGCTGTATCTGGAAGGGCTCATCGCCGGGGCGTTGACCCAGTCAGGCAACATAGGCATCGTCTCGGCATTCCCATCTGTTCAGGTCATCAGGCGCCAGGCCGGCTTTTACCTTGGGTTGCAGGATGCAGCAGAGTTGCTTGACAAAGATGTCACAATGTACGTGAAGTACGTCGGTGACTGGTACCTGCCCACTGAAGAGCGAGAAATCGCCAAGACCTTGATAACGCAGTACAACGTTGATGTCTTAACCCAGCAGACCGACTCCGGATCCCCCCTGGACGTGGCCGAGGAAGAGGGCATCTGGTTCGTAGGCAAGGACATGGACATCGTGGGGTTCTACGGATGGTCGAGCACGGATACTGTGGCCGTGTCCTTCGACACGCGTTGGGAAGTCATCTACGAGAGTATGGTCAAGGATTGGCTGGCTGGCGATAAAAATCCAGAAACAGTACTGTACCTGGGCATGGACGACAAAATGATTCTGGCTGATGGCACAGAGGTTCCCACCGTTGATATCATGAACGACAACAAGGTGGGAGTTGACGCCATAAGTCCCAAAGCACGGCCATTGATTCCGGATGAGATCGTAGAGCTCGTTGAGAGAAGAAGGGATCAAATGATCAAAGGAGTGTGGGATCCGTTCTTCGAGTTCGAGTTCGTGAGCAACGGAACTGGCCTGGCGCTGGAGAATCTGCCGATTCCAGCCGCGGGGACAGTGGTCAAGCAGGCTGGTGAGATGCTGTCGGACGAGTGGCTGCTTTCACAGTTCAACTTCGACCTGGAAGGCACGGTGATACTGGAGTGAAATAGAGTTCGGTAGTCTCCCTAGATCGTGTGTCGTTGCGAGTGTAGCGAAGCAATCTCCAAGCGTGCTAGGGGATTGCTTCAGCGCAAACAGCGCGCCTACTAAGAAACAAATCTCGAGGGTGTCATTGCGAGCGGTTTGTGCGAGGCAATCCCCACCTTGCGAATTGGGGATCGCTTCGGCGGAAAAGCGCCGCCTCGCGATGACAGTTAGAGTTTCTTTCCCTATGAGTAGCACGACCGCGCTATGGAGCAACTCGCAATGACAGAGACATGAGGCTCCCTCTCTTGAAGGGAAAACTCCCAAAAGGAGGGAGCCTCAATTTGTGCTGTATTTTGGTGGGTGAGAAGAGAGACAAATGCAAAAAGGGCTTCTGGAAGGGATAGAACGCGGAGAGGTGGTCTTAGAGGCGAGGGGAATCACGAAGAGATTTCCCGGAGTCGTCGCTAATGACGGCATAGATTTCGAGATAAGAGCGGGCGAGATTCACGCACTCCTCGGGGAGAACGGCGCCGGGAAAACCACCTTGATGAATATCCTGTTCGGGCTATTGCAACCCGACGAAGGCGAGATCTACATCGGCGGGCAGAGGGTCAATTTCAGGTCGCCTCTGGACGCCATCGCTCTGGGGATAGGGATGGTTCATCAACACCGCAAACTGGTGTCCGCTCACACGGTGATCGAAAATATCATCCTCGGGCACCCGAGGGCTGGGAGAATTCTGAACCTGAAGAGGGCAGAGGGGGAGATACAGGAGCTCTGCGAGAGATACGGATTCAACGTCGCTCTCAGGGCGAAAGTCTGGCAGCTTTCAGAAGGGGAAAAGCAGGTGGTGGAGATCCTGAAGACCCTCTATCGCGGGGCCAAGGTGCTCATCTTCGACGAGCCGACTTCCGCGCTGACGCCTCCCGAAACGAAGAAGCTACTGGCATCCATCAAAGCCATGGCCAGCGATGAGCTCGCCATCATCCCGTTCATCACCCATAAGCTCCCCATCGTGCTAGCGATCAGCGACAGGGTGACGGTTCTGAGGCATGGAAAAGTCACCGCCCGCTTAGAGACGGGGCGCGTAACGGAGAAGAGCCTGGCTAAGAAAATGGTGGGGAGAGAAGTCATCTTCAGGATGGATAGGGTAAAGGTAGAGAAGGGGAAGCCCATACTCCAGGTAGAAAACCTCTCCGCCCTCAGCGACAAAGGCTTTCTGGCTTTGAACGGTGTTTCGTTTTCCATACGTGAAGGCGAAATCTTCGGCCTGGCCGGAGTCTCCGGTAACGGGCAACACGAGTTAGCCGAGGTTCTGGCCGGCCTCCGAAAGGCGGTGGGGGGTAAGGTGATTTTCGAGGGGAAAGACATCACGGCATCCTCTATCCTGGAAAGATGGAAGATGGGGATAGGATACATTCCCTGCGAACGCGTGGAAGTGGGTTCGATCGGTGATTTCTCCCTGGTGGAAAACATCGCCATGAACTCTTACTTCGACGATGATTTCTCCCGGCGAGGGATCCTGGATTACGGGAAGATACGGAAGCTTACCGAAGAAATCGTCTCCGAGTACGACGTGGCGACTCCGAGCTTGGACACGAAGGCCAAAAACCTATCCGGAGGCAATCTCCAAAGACTCATCCTGGCGCGTGTGCTCTCACGCAAGCCGCGGCTTCTGATCGCCAATCTACCAACCCAAGGACTTGATGTAGGGGCGACGGAGTTCGTTCGGAACAAGCTCATGGAGGCGAAGAAGGAAAAGGCCGCTATTCTCCTCATCTCCGAGGACCTCGATGAGATCTTATCGTTGAGCGATTGGGTGGCGCCGATTTACGAGGGAAAGTTCATGGGCGTCATTCCAGGAGAGGAAGCCAAGAGGGAGAGCGTAGGTGCTATGATGGCTGGGTTGCGTCCCCGCTCTTTCCCCCCCAAGGTTGGGGGGGATGAAGGGGGGCAAGAGACATGAAGATCGGTGGCTACGAATTGAAGCTCGAGAAGAGGTTGACGTTAACCGGCTGGAAGGCGGCGATCATCTCTGTCCTGGCGATCATCTTCGCCCTCGCGCTGTTCAGCATCATCTTCGTCCTGGCCAAGATCAACCCGCTGCTCGCTTATCGAGAGATTTTTTCCTACGCTTTCGCCAACCCTTATGGCCTGCCGCTGACGATCAACAGGTTCATATTTTTATTGTTGTGTACGTCCGCATTCATCATCCCTTTTAGAGCCGGGCTTTGGAACATCGGGATGCCGGGGCAGCTTTACGCCGGGGCGTTGGGCGCCTTCGCAGTACTATTTGCCTTTGGCGGAAAGGCTCTTCCTCCCCCGGATCTTTCCCCTGCGATTCTCATCCCATTGATGTTGATCGCAGCAGCCGTGGGCGGTGCAGGGATAGGAGCGATTGCCGGGTTTCTGAAGGGGAAGTTCAACACCAACGAGATCGTGGTGACCATGATATCGAACTTTATAGCTTTCTGGCTGGTTGCACACATGATCAAAGAGGGAGGTCCCTTCATGAATCCCGGCGGGAGAGGTGAAAGCTTCGAGCTGCCCCCCTCGGTTCACGCACCTCTGATCATGAACGTCCCCTTCACCATCTTCCTCGCTCTTGGGGTAGCCGGCTTGCTGTTTTTCGTATTCGCCAAAACCAGAATCGGATATCAAATCAAGGCCCACGGTCATAACCCAGTTGCGGCCAGATATGCTGGGATCAGCCCATTCAGGATATCGCTGCTGGTTTTTGCCATCGGAGGCGCCGTGGCTGGTTTGGCTGGGTATCACTACTTCGCCGCGGTTCCCGGCGTCTACAAAATTGCGAGGACCTATGGATACTTCGGCGACCTGGCTTTCTATGGGATCATATGTGGACTGATCTCTCTCGGAAACCCTTTAGCGGCGATTCCGGTAGCGCTGCTCTTCGGAGGATTGTCCATAGGTGGCAGATTCGTCCAAGGAAAACTCCATATAGGCTTCGGCGTGGATTATGCCCTGCTCGGAGTTTTAATGATTACTCTCGTGGCTTTTCAGTTCTTTTACCGTTATAAAATTGTGTTGGCAAAAACAGGGAGGAGAGGCTAGATGTGGGAGTTTATCGCTAGAAGTCTAGAAGCCTCAATGATTTTCACCTTTGCCGCTCTCGGCGAACTCATTGACCAGCGATCAGGAGTCCTGAACGTTGGGATCGAGGGTGTGATGCTTTTCGGCGCCACTCTGGGTTTCATCACCGCCCAATCCACCGATAGCTACTTGCTCGGCTTC
>SDBT01006159.1_pt1 | contig 19976 bp, 39 predicted proteins | sample 2277101 | NCBI WGS metagenome assembly SDBT01 (sample SAMN10404973, study PRJNA504765) | marine sediment metagenome | isolation source: marine sediment core GS10_PC15, 103 cmbsf | place: Arctic Ocean: Southern Knipovich Ridge | collected 2010 | reverse complement strand
AATACTGCTTGAGGTACTTGTCCAATCAATATGTTCATTAGAAACAAAATCTGAAAACTGGTCGTGTCCTGCTCCGCTGCCAGTTATTGCGTTTGAATCCATGTTGATACCGCCAGACATTGTTCCACCTGCGAGTGGTAAGTGTCCAACTTGAGAATAATCAAAAGCTGTTCCCAAGTTTGTTCTTTCTGCATCAGTAATGATTAGTCCGCTTCCTGCGTTTGTAACATCGGAGTGAATTGTGACTGTTCCGTCAACTCCTGAATGGCTTGTTCCACTAGATGTGACATGGAAATAGGCTAACCATGCGTTGGCTACTGTTAATGAATATGTGCCGTCTGAAAGGTTGCCTGTTGTTGTAAGGTTCCCTGCATGAAAGTCAAAATTTCCATTCTTAAAAACAGTCAAAGCATTTGCTCTTGCGTCTGTTGCTGTTCCAATTCCTATTTCAAACAAGGGGTCTGTTACAACCCAAGAATTTATAGTTCCACCGCCTACATTATATCTACCGAATGCTACTCCTGCATAAGAATCTGCGTGTGTGCGAAATCCACTTGCTGTACTGAACCATCCTTGTGCTATACTTAAAAAGCCTGTTGTTGTGCTATAATGTCCGAGTGCTCTTGTGTCATCTCCCATTGCTGTGCTATAATTTCCAACTGCTTGTGTACGAGAACCAATTGCTGTGCTCCAATTTCCACTTGCTGTTGTATCAATTCCCAACGCCACCGAATCTGTCCCCGATGCTGTGCATCCTGTTGATTGTAACTTGTCAATGCCTACAATATCATTATCCCCCATGTCAAGGTTGCCAGTCATTGAGTCGCCTGTTACTTGAACATATCTATCATCAAAAGCACTTATATTTGTTACAACTTCAAAATGAGACGCAGTAGTTCCCTCTACTCGCAAAGTTACAAGCGGGTTTGTATTACGAGGTGGAGAATCGTTTTCTATATTAGCATAAACCTTTAACACCAGACGGTCAGAAGCATTTAACATAAACGAGTCTACTAAAGAACCATGTATATCATACTCAGTATTAGACGCAGTAAGAACATCACTTTCTTCAGAAGTAAGAAGCAAAGTTTCTGTAAAAGGAGAATCTCCAAGTTGTCTATAAAGTTCCCAATACAAACGAACAGTTTTTACATTAATTCCGACTGTAGTTTCGCCATGAATGTGAAAAGAATAAATTCCAGCAACAAGATTTGTAAAAGTAGGCTCGGAAACAGTGGTAGTAAAACTATCTATTAAAAAAGCATCTCCTGTTATTGTATCAGAAAAAGTGCTTTCTGCTTCTCCTGTCTGGGTTGCATCCATTGTAAAATACTCAGGAGTTCCAATACCAGAAAGAGTATTGTTTAAAAAGAAATCAAAAGTGTTGCCTTCTACAATATCATTTACTTCGTCTTTTGTGTAATATCTTATATCTAAAACTCCATAGGGGATTCCTTGTGTTCTAATCATGTAAACATTTCAATTTCCAAAACGATTCCAGCTTCATCTGTAGCAAAGTAAAGTATTTTGCTTGTAAATTTTACTGCATCTCCTGCCATTTCTAATCCTGCTAATAGAGTAGAATAGGGAGCTATTGGAGCAGCAACTTTTCCAGTATCCCAAGCAAATCTTACATCAAAGGCGGTTCTTGCTCTAAACCTAAATTGCTTTGTATTATCAGGAAAAGCGTGAGAATATTCTGTATCAGCATTTGTAAGTACTACATTTGTTGAAGACGTTGTTGTAGCATATTCAACATCTAAAACAACAGAGGTTCTAACAGCTACATTTCCTGAACCATCATCTACGAACTTTTGTTGTTCTAAGTCCTTAATATCCAATAATGGGTCTAACGCCATGTTATCCCTCTATTGTTATTTTTCTTTTTACTTCAGTTGCTTTAGTGGCTGTTGTAACATATCTTGACCTAAATTCATCAATGTTTTTAATTGAAGATTTTGGAACATCACATACGTATCTATAATATTTATCAGCATATCTAAAAACAAATTTTGATTTTGTTTCTTCAACATATCTTTTCATTTGATTAAAAGTAGCACGGTTTTTGTTTGCTTCAACTATTGAAACAAAGTCGTCAAAGTTTTCAATAAGCAAAGCTCCCTTTTTTAACAAGTCATCTTTTCTTATTTCTTTAGTAAGTTGAACTACGACGTCTTTAGAATTTTTAATTAACTTTGTTGCACTACCTTGGTCCATTCCAAGTTCAAAAAGCTTTTCTTCTGATTTATTTTTGTTCTTAAGAGAAAGTATACTTATTAGTTTTTTCTTTGGATAGCCCTGTGTTTCAGTATACTCTGTTGCTCTGCGAGCTACTTGATTAAGTTGATTATGAATTCGTTCTTGTTCTTGAGTAGCCGTTGTTAGTTTTTCTTTAGTGTATTCTCTATCACACCGAATACAATGATACCATGGTTCGTTTATTCCACCATTTTGTGCTTGAAGAGTTTCAAGTGTTTCATAACCACAACCGGGACAAGTTTGACTCATATCTTTATAAGGCTGTATTGAATTGATGTGTCTTTGATTTGAAGGATAAGGAGTGTCTCCAGTTAAGTTTTGAGTAGCAGTAATGAAAGGAACTTGTGCATTCATATATCCTGCTTTTTCTCTTCGTTGTGCTTCATTTTCTGCTGGTCGTTCTTCTGTTACTTCGCTTGTTCTTCCAGTTGCTTCTCCTCTTTGTTCATTCATTGACATCATTGATTCTTTTGGATTTTCGTCACCCCATTTTACTGGAGCTTCTCCTTTTGCAATTCTTAATTCGTTAACTGTTTTCATTCCGTTTCTTAAATAAATTTCTGCTAGTTCTGCTGCTTTTCTTTCTTCTACTGGGTCGTCTATAATAAACCTAAATTGCACATCTTCTACTCTTAGTTCTGGCATTATTTGTTTGTTAATAATGTTTTCTATCTTTTTAAGAATCGGTCTAATTGACTTTCTTCTAGTTAGCTCAGTCTGTTGACTAGCTGAGCTTCTGTTAACATCTTGTGTTATTCCAAGGTCTGTTGGAGTCATATTAAAGTTTGCTATTACTTGCAACCAACTTGCTTTTTGTCCTTCAAGATACTGCATGTCTCGGTTGTTAAAAGCAAATGGGACAAAGTTTGTTTTCTTGTTTATAAAAATTACTTTGTGAGGTTGTCCTTTTAGTTCATTTTCCCAAGAAGTTTTCATTCTTTTCATTTCTTCATTGGACATGTCTTCGGTTGAAATAACTCCGTCCGGAACTGCTCCATCTAAAAAGAGAGACATATTATGTTTTACGCTGTATTCTAAAGACTTGATTATTTCAAGAGAAGATTGAACAGCTGAGTAACCGTAGACACTCATGCTTCTAGTTGTTTGATTAAAGTAAATTATTTCATCACGATTAAACCACATTGGGTGTGCTGGAATCGCATAAGAGTACTGCCAGTAGCCATAAGTCCAACCTGTTCGGTCAGCGTCCTTCAAAAATGAGCTCCCATCTCTTGCATATATTTCTTGAAGACGTCTTCCTTCTTTTGTTCCATTACAATAAGGACACTTCATTGAAGTTTGAGTAGGATAGTTCATTACGTTTGCTTCGTTCGGAGAATTATAAGAAACAACTTGTCTAAGTTTTGTTTTAATTGGTTCATAGTTTTGTTTTGTTAAGTAATATGTTTTTTGTGACTTTTTTCCAGTATCATTACTAAATTTCTTAACGTACTTTTCTGGAAGAGCTTCTGCTTTAGTTATTGATTCAAGTGCTTTTCTTGCTCGTTCTTTAAAGTGCTTTATTTCTCCTTCTCCTTCTCCTGAACAGTAAGGACAAACAAGTGGTTTAAGTAACGGTGCTCCGCTTCGTGGTTCAAGGTTTTCAAAATCATAAGAGTCAGGAGTGAAAACCTTTACTAAGACTCCTGCGTCAATTTCTAATACGTCTTTTATCCATGCACGAATTATGTCGTGTAAAGATTCTTCATTTTTGTTTGGAGTTTCTAAAAATTCTGTTGCTGTTTTAATCTGTTCTTTTAAATCTGCTTGTTCTTTTCCTTTTTTTGGAACAATATCCCAAGGAATAGAACTAATTTGGTTCAGAACAGTCATTACAATCGACTGTACCCAAATTGTATTTGAGTATTTTCTTAACTCGTTTGTGTCAACTCTTCTTGGCTGTCCTCTAATAGGTTGCCAAAACCATTCGGTTAGAACTGCTTTTCTTGCATCGGCTGAAAGCCAAGGCATTCCAGTAGTAGCATAGTGTGCTCCTCCAACTACACCATAATAAGGATTAAGTTCTTTTTGTTGAATTCCATAATTTAAAACAGGAGATGTAAGTTGTGTTTTTTCCTGTACTGGAGTTCTAAAAATAGATTTGATTCGTGACAAAGCGGAGGTCTGAGCCATTTAAAATCTTTTGTAGGAAAGCTTATATATAAACCTATTGCTTAGTTGGGTACTTTTTATTGTAATAATCTACTTTTTCAATAGTATTCATTTTATAAACATTTCCTGCTCTTATGTTTTTCACAGTGTTTCTAGTATAAGTTTTTCCATTTTCAAAAAATTCACACTCTTGTTTTTCTCCAAACCATACAAGTACCTTTTTACAATCGCACACAAAATGATAAGGAAAGTTTTTTAAGTAAGTTAATCTTCCACAGTGTTTGCAAATTATCCTCATGTAAATCCTACCTTTTTCTTTGCGCCCTTCATGTCAACTATAACAAAAGTACCATAGTTAGGCTTATAAAGCGAGTAAACAAGAGCATCAACGTAGTCAGGAGACTTGTTTGGGTCTACAACTTTAAGTTTTCCATTAGGAGTCTTGTCTTTTATCATTCCTCTAAATTCTTTTAAAACAGTTCCTTTATCTATTATCTTCAATTTGTCTGTTTCAAATAACTTCTTGGCTTTTGTATGAAGTTCTGCTTTTAAATTTGCACAATTTTCTTCAGATTCTTTATTTGTGCATTTTGCACCAGCTATTATTCCAGTTACTTCAAGTCCTTGTTCTTTAACAATATCTAAAACACCTCCTCCTATTCCAGATTCATCAATAAAAATTACATCAAAGTGATGTATTTTGTTTAAGTGCACTATTCTACCTGCTACACTTGTGCTATCTTTCTTTTCATCTTGAAGAAAATCTACTACTCTATAGGTTTCATCAACTCTGTCAACCAAAGCATATATTGTAAAGTCTCCTCCAAATCTTGCAACATCAACTGACAGAATCTTTTCTCCATAAAATTCTTTATCTTGTTCTACTATGTTTGCTTTAATTTCATCCATGTCATACATTGAGTTTTCAAGCATGCTTGGAAAATTGGCGCAATTTCCTTGTATGGATATTCGGTCATTAAATTTGGTAACGAGTAATCCTGTAGGAACCGTAAAACAAAATACATCATCATTATAGTTTTTCAAAAGTCCTTTTTTCGGATATTTCTCTTTTTCCATCTTGCTTAAATGAATTGACCACAAAGAATCTCTTTTAACCCAGTAGGATGAAACATTGTAACCAAGTTTTAATCCTAATTCAAAAAAATTATCTTTTAATATCTCGCTTGAAGTATAGTACATACAATATTTTTCATGCCTGTAACCATCTCCAAGCATTAAGGCATCAAACAAAAGTTTTAGTTGTTCTTTTGGAAGATTTAAAAATTCTTGAGGTATCTTCTTATTTTTTGAACCAATACCACAATTTTTAGAAAGCCATTTTACAAGTGGTTTATTACATCTTGACCAAACTTTCATATTTTTGTAAATATATCCGTTAGAAAAATAGTCTAATCTTTTACTCATTTCTTCCTGTTTTTTTCCTACTTGTTGTGTTATTGAAATTTTTAAATGTCCTCTTCCACCATTGCTAATACATCCTTCTGAAATATAATACCCCATAAAAGGTAAAAAGAAATCCGGAGTAAATTTATCATACCCAATAAACTGTTCATTTCTTTTCGAACCACATATTTCACAGTTTCTTTTATTTTTTAAAGATTTTCTCCGACCCCATTCAAAACCACAATTTTTACAACGATTCATTTCTTTTGGAATTTCTATAGCAGATATTTCTTCACCAATCCAATCTAAATTATTTTTTACAATTATTGCATTTGGACAATCTTTAGCTTCTCTGAATTTATATTTGTACCCCCCTGTACGATAATAGATTTGGTGTTCCGGACTAACTGCGAAAGTTATTTTTTTACTATCTCCATAAGTGACCAAATCTTTTGAGTATGATTCAATACGTTTTGTTGGTTGATGATATTCTAAATAATTATTTTTAGGATTATAACATCCGAGCTTTTCCTTTTTTTTAATATGCTTATATTTCTTCCATCCCTTTTCTGTTAGGTATTCTGTGTCTTTGTGGTAACAATACCACATGTCAAAATCTGATTTGGTCATTTTTCTTTTCTGTTCCATTACTGTTTTTAAATCCATTCTTCCAGCATCAACTGCTTGCTTCCAGTCTACTGTAAACTTTTCGTACTCTGGGTCAAACCAAGCGTCTTCAAAGAAGTTAGAAGTCTGTGGGGTGCTTGAAAGGATTAGTATCTTTTCTAGTCCAACTGTTCTACTTGCTCCGAGCATTCTTAAAATCTTTGTAGTAAAAACAACATCTGGAATAGAAGCTGCTTCATCAATAACTAAAATGGTTGCCGACATACCAAGTAGACTCTTTCCAACACTATCTGTTTCACCCATTCCTGTTGAGAGAACTTTGATTTCTGTTCCGTTTTTCATAAACATTTTTGTTTTTGAAAACTCTTTTCTTGAACCGATACTTCTGCTTAAGTCAACCATTTTTCTAATTTGAGGATGGTCTTCAACTAAGAACTTTTTTGTTTGGTCAAAGATAATTCTTGCCTGAAGTTCAGTACACGAAACATTTACTATTCGTTCGTTCGGAAAGAACATTGCAAGTAGTGCAAGCAGAACTGATATTGTACAGCTTTTCCCACTTTGTGTGGCTGCTTTGTAAATAAATCTTGTCCTATCTCTTTTAATTACTGCTTTGATAAATTCTGTTTGATAGTCTGCAAGAATTAATGGGTTTCCATCTTGGTCTTTAAAATAAGCAGCAACCACTTTTTCTGGGTGTTCATTTAATAACTCTACTGCGTCCATTATTTTATCTCCTTAAATCTGAAAGTACAACCAAGCTTTTTGCACGCTTTATAAAATCCCATTTCTGGACTCTGAGGAAAAACTCTGCAAGTATGTGGTTTACTTCTATGAACTCCACACTTACATTCTAAACTTAATTTAGAACAAACTCTTTCAGCGAACCACGAGTGTTCTTTTCCATATTTAATAAATTTAAATCCAAAATTTCGATAGTATTTATCTGAATCTTTTTTTGTTCCAAGTATACCCATACACATTCTGCAACATATACTACCACATTTCTTTGGCTGACATTTACCAAGTCGTTTATATTTTTTTTCAGGCTTTTTTTTCATTATTTTCACCCATTTTTGTTATAAGATACTGTTTGTATTCTGTTACTATCAAGTTTATTGGTTCTTTGTCTTCTTTTTTAATTGAGTTGTCTTCTCTTAACGCTGTTGCTTGGTCAATGTATCCAATACTTTTAAGAAACTCTACATAGTTTTTCATTATGTCACACATTATTTTTGTCCACAAAGCCATTCCAGCTTGTCCGTCTGGTCCAAATCCTTCACATTTTCTATAGTTTGCTTCTGCGTCCTGCATTTTCTTCTGGTATCTCATATTTATTTCTGAAACAGTTGCTCCGCGTTGAGACAACCAACTTACTTTGTTCATCTCTAAGAACTTTTTGTAAAGGTTATGAACTACTGCTGTAGAAGTACTGTACTTTAGTGCTATTTCAGTGGTCTTTTTTCCAGAGAGTTTGGCTGCGCCTATTTCTTCAGCCATAGCTACTCGTTCTTCTTGTCTGGTTTTTCCAAAAATCTTGTCAATTTCTGTAATGGTTACTGGAACCAGTTCGCCTTTTGTTTCTTTTTTCTTTCTTGGCATATTTTCAATCACTATAGTATTTATTCCAAAGCTTAGCTACTTTACAATCTCTTGTACCAGGTCCTATTGGACATTCACTACAATCCATAATATCGCAAGCTTCAAATAACTTCCAAGTAAATATTTCTAATTTTTTATTTTTCTCCGGTTCGTAGTTTTTGCAATCTTTACATTCCATTTTATCATCTCCAATTTTTTTCTATGTCTAGATTTCTTTTAAGCATTTCTTTATGCAAGTCTCCGCACGCTACATATTTTTTTTCAAAGTTGTTAAAACCTTCTACTGGAAAGTTTATTCCTTTTTCTTCACAAATTTTGTCAATCATTCTAAACCATTCTATGTCATCCATTTTACCACCAATAGTTACTAAATATTCCAAGTAAGAGTAACAGAACAACTGCTACAAATATAAGTATATCAAGTTGTTTGTTTGTCATTCACCTAGTTCCTTTAACATTTTTGTAACAAGCGCTTGAGCTTCACACGAAACAACTTGAACGTCTCGCGGATAATAAGTAGATTTTCCAAAGAACTTTTCTTTTGACTCTGAGTGAAGTATTTCATAACAAGTTCCTGTATCTAGTTCTAGTACGTCTCCTCTTGCACGATGTCCTCTAAAAATTGCTTCAGTAACGGTCTCGCTTCCGTTTCGTCTAAGACACCAGTTTAAGTAAAACTTTGCAACTTCGTGTTTTAAAGAGTTGCCTATGTTTATTCTAACAGAGTTGCGTTCTCGTTTAGAGTGTGGTTCTAGTAGTCTTGCAATGTTGTTTCTCTGAATTAATAGTTGTCGTTTTCTCATTTTTTCACCTTTAGTTGTTTATTGCGGGGGCTGGATTCGAACCAGCGTCCTTGGTTAATTACCATGGCTCAAGTGAGTTTGCCTATTACTCTACCCCTGCATTCATTAAAATATTCCTCCAAACAATCTCGTAACGTGCCATTGACGATTTTTGTAAACGTATACAAATCCTTGATTTACACTTGGGTCAAAATGTGCGTCACAAAAGTTCTTAATTCTATCCAGTTCCTTTTTTGGAATGGCTCCTGACTTGACTTGAATCCAAGCTGTCGGATGTTCTTTGGCTATTGCTATTATGTCAAAGCAACCAAAGAAATCGTTTTTTCCGAACCTAGTAATTTTTGCTCTCCAAGTAGTGTAGCCTACGAGTTCAAAAATTTCCATGACTTTCTTCTCAAGCCTGTAGCCTTTGCGATATGTGTTAACCATCATTATCAACCTTTAATATTTTCATAAAATCTAAATTTGAACGCATTCCCCAATGCTTATCATTATCATTTAAAGGACCACGAATTACTTTTGTAAAAGTGTATCCTTTTGCATTAGTTTGTCTAATAAGTTTTGCATATTTCATTTCATCGGCTCTGGGTTTTCATAAATGTTTCCAATGACTTCAATTATTGGATAAAAGTGAGTGTTGAATCCACCTTCTTCAAATTCAACAACTGCCTTATTTCCAAGTACGGGATTTTGAACTATGTCGCCTTCGTAGATTTCTTTTCCATTCTTGTCTTTTAAACCCGTGTACTGTGATAAAGTAAAATGTGAATACAATTCGAATCCATGCTCTGTAGGGATAACCGGAATGCTTTGTGTTTCAACATCGTTTGAATTAATCATTCTCTTTTCTTCGGGATACCATGCTCTAAATTTTATTTCCCTCATAATCATCTATCCGTAAATTTTACTTCTACCTTTTTGCTTCCACGAGAAAGCTCTCCAAACAATTTTATTTTCGGAATTCCAATAGGAAGCATTGAATAATTCTTTGCTTCACCATACGACCCATCCCAATTAACAAAACTTCCAGTTAAAACAAAGTGCTTTGTACACTCTTCAATATAACGCCCTCTATTATTTATACGATAGTAATTTTGAACATTATAATCTAACCCATGAGTGTGACCATAAAGGTATATGTCTGCATCAGCATTGTTTTGCATTTTCATACAGTTTCTCATTTTACCCATAGGAGTTCCACTACCACTTGAACCATGTGCTGAATTAACATGAAAGTTTAATTTATTTACTTTAATTTTTGTAAGAGCACTATAGCCAAGATATGGAATGTTAAGTTCGCGGCACATCATTTTAGTAATATCAAAAGAAGAAAGCTGTCGAATTCGTTCCTCGTGGTTGCCACTATTTCCCGTGAAGAAAAACCTATCTGAGTTTCTTACAAAAAAATTGTGATTATCCTTAACACATAAATCAAATACTGTTCCACTATAGTTTTCTTCTGAATAGTTATTTTTTTTATTTAAACATACACTGTTTCTATTACAAACTCCTATTTCATAACCAACAAATTTTTTACCATTTAATGTACGAATTCTTTTGTTAATATTTGCACGTTTTCCAATCAATGAACACAATACTGAAAAATCTGTAGCTAATTTGTGAGATTTTGTAGCAAATCCATAATTAATAAAATTTCCAACTTTGTATATCCATCCATCTCCTTTAATTAAAACATCGAAAAAATCTTCCTTTTCTTTTAATGAAGAATTATAAAGTATTTCTTCGGGAATATGGTGTTTATAATTTGATAAATAATCTCGTACTTTTTTGCTGTGTTTTGCACTAATCCATATGTTTATCCAATCTTGTTCGTTAACTTTATTTTTTCGCCCTTTATATTCATATACTTTATAAGGAATGTTTAAATTTTTTAATACTTGTTTAATTTCTAAAATATTGGGTTCATTTATTTTTGATTGGGTTATATGTATGTCTTTTCTATCTTTAGGAATTATTCCTTCTGTTATTACCCATGCAATAAGTTTAAGAAAGTCTGTAGAAATGCTTGTGTTTGTACCATTTTGTTTTCCAGAAACGGGTATTTTTATTGTATATGGAATGTTTTTTACCAACTTTTCTTTAAATTTGTTGTTTCTATCATAATATATTATTGTGTGGTTCGGAGTAACTTTGCTTTGGTGGCAATTGCTTTTAAATGAAAACATTTGTCCTGAATATTCTCTAATTAGAATTCTTTCTATTGGTTTCCATTCTAATATTTCTGTGTTTCTTTTTAAGCTAAGAACCAAATCTCCTTCTTTTAATTCTTTGTATGTTTTAAATCCTTGTTTAGTTAAAACTTCATGTTTTGGTGTTAAACAGTGTGCTCCAATTATTTTGTCAGAAACAGGTTCAAGATATTTCAACATTTTTTCATACTGTTCTTCTGGATTATAGTCATCGTCATAAGTACCCGCCCCCACCGAAACGCGTGTTCCACAATTAATTAGGTCTCCCATTAAAATGATAGCTAAGTCATCTATTTTTTTAAAAGATTCTAAATGAGCCTCTAAAACAGGAATATTACATTCTTTTGAACCAAAATGAATATCGCCAAAAGGGCGCAGGTCTAGTGCTTTCTTTACTTTATAATCTACTACGTTTAACTTCATTAGAGCACCTTCTTTTCTTCAAATACAATTTCCACGCCAAAATATTCGCTTAAAGATTTCGAGACATATTTGCTTACCGCTTTCCTGTTTGCTTCAGACATCTCGTATATTGTATTTATCAACTCATCTCTTTTCATTTTTTCACCTAAATGTCAAAGTGAGAGACTCACCCAAAATACTAATGTATTGTCTCCCACCGTAACTTTACTTTTTGTATTCTTTATATTCTTTAAGTAAGGCATCTTGTTCTGCTATATCGTCTATTAAAGTATTATAGTCGGCTTGTCGTTGTTTTATTTGTGCTCTTAGTGATTCTGCTTGAACCCATCTTCCTGCCTTTTTTTGAATGTCTAAAAATTCTAAAACTGCTGCTTCGCACGAAACAGGAGCAGAAGCCAATGTTTTTTTCATTGTTTCGAGATTTTCTCCAAGTTCTGTTATTTTTTGTCTTACTGGTTCAATTAGTTTTTCTAATTCAACTGGGTCTATTTCTTTTCTAATAAGCCCCGTTCTTAGAATCTTTCCTGTTTTTTTGTTAAACTCGTCTTTTAGGTTTATTATTCCGTTTTCTTTGTCTCGTTCTGTTTGTTTTTCTGTTTTCATTCTTCTCCACCTCGTTCAAATTTTACACTAAATTCTTCCATGTCTTCGTATTTGTTTGAACTAATCGATGTTACTTTTAGTTCTCGTTCTTTTGCGAATTCGTATATGTCTGTTAATATTTCTGTTGTTGGTTTCATTTTTTATCTACCTCCTATATAAAAAACGCTAAATATAATAGTCCCCACCAAATAATACTACTAATCAGTGAAACCCAAAAGTTTATCTTGGCTTTATTTTTTTCTCCATGTTTTGCAAGAGATGCTCCTAATCCAAAAAAGCTTAGTGCGCCCATAATTATTATTGGTATCAAATTCATTTGTTTTCCTCCTTTAAGTATGCGTCAAGTGTCATCAACGCACTTTCAATCATTAACATGGTGGCTTTTACATCATTCGACCACTTGCGTAAGTCGTCCATTATTCGTTCTGGGTCTATGTTTGACCTGTTTTTGTTTAGTTCATCAAGAATCGACATCATTTCACCTTTTCATTTTTTGATTTTGTGAATGTTTTTCATATTCCAAAATAGCATATTGTTTTCTTCTTTCAAGCCACATGGAAAAATCACTTAAAGTAGGATGAGGTGTTTTTGCCTCATACTCTCCAATAATTCCTTGAACTGAATCAAATCCCTTTCTTAATTCATTTACACTCATTCATTTCACCAACTTCATGTTTCTTAAAAGCCTTTTGTTCTCTGAATAAAAGACTCCGTCTGCTATAATAAGGTCATTCTCCTTAAAAAGCTTTCCCTTTTCAGAGAAAAAATTCCAACGAATTGGAGCTTTTTCTCCAGAATTTAGAATAAAAACAGCAAAATAGTCATTTGAATTCTTGTCCTGTTTTGTTTCAATAGTAATAATTCTTCCCATGAGTCTCGCTTTAGAGATTCGTTTTTCTCGTTCACAAAAAATTGTTCCATCAACTACCTTTTTCACACTGTACAATTAGTTCACCCATTTTTTTTAGTTCTCTTTTTCTAACAGCCCAAGCTCTTGAACCGTTTGGAAAAATCGTGCTTGTAGAAATTTCTGGAACTCGTTCGTATTCAACCCATCCAACTGATTTGAAATAGTCTCCGTAAATTTCTCCAAAAGCAAAAATGTCTATTTTTCCTTTTTTTCTAGTGTATTGTTCTCGGTTTATTAAAAACTTCTTGGTTTTATGCGACTTGGTTTTTAAGTCAACTCGTTTTCCGTCAATTATCCAGTCGTATTTGTCTTTGCCTTGTTCTAAAAAAACAGGTTCTTCTAAGCCATAGCCTTTTGCAAACGCCATTTCACCTAAGAAGCCAACGAAGTCTGCTTGAAACTCGTAGCCTGTTTTAAATTTGTCGTGCCATCCTAGTTTTTTTTCTTTTCCAAAAATTTTTTCTGAAAGAACTCTTGACTTTTCTCTCATCTCGCTTGTTATTTCAATAATCATTTTGTAGACTCCCATAACCTTTGTGCAATAAATGTCATTAGAAAAATTATTACAGAGAATCCTACATCTAACGCATCATTGCCACGAACTAATTGTAACACTAAGTTTAATAGAGTAAAGCCCATTAGTAGTTTAAACCAAGTCATTTTAACACATTTTTCTTTTTCGCCTCTTTTGGTTTTAACTAACTCCGGGAATTGTTTCTTCTAAAACATTTTTGTTAAGTGCTTTTACCAAACTTGCCTGAGTATAAATGTTTTCAAGATTTTCAAGGTTGTTGTAGATATTGTCTATTAGTAACTTTACTTCCAGCGGACTTAGGCGCTCTTCTACAAACAAGTCAGAGATTTTTTTAAGAACGTCTCCAAGACGCTTTGGGTCAATTATTGGTTTTATCTTTTTACCCACTTTTCAAACACCTCAGCAAGCTTAATAACCATGTCTTCTGAAATTCCTGCACTTAAAGAATCTCCTTTTTTTAAGTTCATCGCTATTACGTGTTTGTTTAATTCAAAGAATTGAACAGCGGTTCTTAAAACATTCTGTCTTATTATTTCACTTCCTGTTTTGTTTTCATAAGGCTTTTTTGGAACAAACGCTTCTGCTTTGGCTCCCTCTACTTTTACTAGGTCTGTCAAGTTTTTGTAAGTGTTTTCTCCTGAAACTGTTTCAGTATAGTTGTAGGACACTACTGTTCCTACTGGAAAGTCTCCTGCTTTTAGTTTTGTAAATGCTTCTGTTCGGTCAAAACAGTTGTATGTTCTGTTATCTATTTTGAGTTTGTAGAAAAGGTCTCCCTTTTGGGTGACTTTGTCTGTTTTTTCTTCTATTGTTCCTGTTCCTTTCAGTTCACTCATTTTATCAGCTCCTTTTGTATTTTTCCTTTTTTGTCTTTAAAATCTATTTTCTTTAATAATTTGCCTTTTTTTCCATAAACATGAATTCTAGTCACATCATCTTTTTCTTTTACAAGGCAGTGAATGTAACCTAAATCAAAAATCTTTTTAGGTAAAGCTAGTGGATAAATCTTATTAGGAAATTGTGAATCCCACACAGAACCCCACACAGAACCCCGCACAGAACCCCGCACAGAATCCCACACAGAATCCCACACAGAATCCCGCACAGAACCCCGCACAGAATCCCACACAGAATCCCACACAGAACCCCACACAGAATCCCGCACAGAACCCCACACAGAACCCCACACAGAATCCCGCACAGAACCCCACACAGAACCCCAAGATTCTTTTTCTCCAAGTAAATAATATTTAATAATAAGCTTTTCGTGAGAATGTAAAAGTTTTGTTCTATGAATAAGCTGGTCACCGGTCATTTTTGTGAGGTGTTCATTATGTTCATTTAGTTTTTTAAACCGTTTCCATTTTGCTGAAAAATCTTTTTTATAAAACTTTTCAAATTCTTTAAAACAAGAAGTTTCAAATCTTGGTTTCCACCAAGTAGGAGTTTCGGTTTCATCAACTTTTAGTTTCCATTCTTTTTTTGGCTTCAGTTCAAAACCGTTCAAAATAGGAATTTCAACTCTACAGATATGCCCCATTTGAGAATCAGATAATTTAAAATGTTCAATTATTTTTTCATGAGACGTTATTTCTCCAAGGTGATAAACCTTCCCTGTTCTTGAAACAACTGCTGACCAGAATTCACACATAAAATCAACTCCAAAAATTACAATATAATTAGCAAGCAAAGTATATATAAAACTATCGGTTTGGACTACCATATGTCGGTTTCTTTATCTTTTTTAGCACAATCGCTACAAATATAATGAGCAGGCGGGTCTATAAAAGACTCGGGCTCGTTACAAATAACACAATGCACTTCAATAAGTTCACTCATTTCTTCACCTTATAATCTTTACCAAACTTTTCCATTTGGTAATCTATAAATTCTTCTTGACATTTAGAGCGTAACATTCTTTCTAAAACACAACGAATACAACGCAATTCTTCAGCAATTTTTTCTTCAGAAGAAGCATCTTCAGAATAAGTTTTAGTCATCTATTTCAACTCTTTTTTTACCTCTTCTAAAGTAAAATCAGCAACATCTGCTAACATTTTATTAACAAAAATGAAATTGTCACCAAGTTTTTCTGGAAGTACATCTCCATATTTTAATATTAGTCTGGTGAAAACTTCTTCCTTTATCTTTTCTTCATTCATTTATCTCACCTCGGTGTTTGTAGGCAATTTCTACAAGTTCAGCGGTGTCAATATCAAACTCTTGCTCTATTTCTTTTCGGAAAGTTAGCGCTTGGGCTTCAAGCAGCCTGTTGTGTTCCAAGCTCGCTCGTTGAAACATCGTCTTCCATTCCATTACTTTCTTGTTTAGAGTCATCTTCGTTTTCCTTTAGCCATTCGCCAAGAGCGTCACGCGTGACATGGGCTTTTTTTAGGTTATAGTAGTTTATGTGTTTTTCTAGTCTTTTCATTTGTTCGTCTTCGAGTTTTACAAACAACGCTTTCAAAGTATATCACCTAATACTTTTTACTCAAGACAAGTATATAAAGGTATTGGTTTTTCACTCAAAACGATGGTTATTTAAAGAGATACGAGGCATATTCTTGTTATGAGAAGCGAAAAAGAATTAAGAAAAAAGATTAAAGACGGTTTTTTCTCTACAAATAAAAAGGGAGCTCATTCTAAACTAATATTATGCGAAATAAATGCTGTAGCTGATACTGTTTTAAAGTGGGTTTTTGAAGAAAATCCAAAAATAACAATATTTGAAGGCGAGTCGAGATATTCTGTTGCAGAACTTCGAAAAGTTTTTAAGTATTGTTTTGAACATCGTATTTTTTATCCTAATGAACCTATCGGAGACGATAATTCATATATTGCTGGGGGAAAGGAGATGTTATTAATTCTTAAAGACGAAGCTCGTGTAGAGGAGATACTGGAATGAAATTATGTCAAAAATGTAATAAGCCTGTTGTATTTACTTTTGCTAAAGCATATACTGAATACGGTTGTGTTGAGTGTGATATTTGGGGTGAATATTTAGGCAGTGGATTCAAAAAAGTGCCAGATACTCCTTTATTGTTAAAAGAACAAGCTGAAAGAAAAAAGAAATGGTCCAATGACTTAACTTATATTGGGATAAGATTTGGCGGAATGTATTGTAGCAAAACTAATAAAAGAGTTTTGGATTGCTCTTGTAAAAATTGTATTAAAATTCGTAAGATTAAGCCAAAGTATTGGAAAATTTCAAAGGAGATTTTAGATGGTTAAATCTTTTGAAAACTTTGTAACAGCATGGAAAGAACTCGCAGACTCCGGCAAACTTGAAATAAACGAAGCTACTCTAACCTTTTTTTTACTCAAAAACTTTGGAGTATCAAAAAACAATTTCACTCACTACAAGTCTCTTGCACTCAAGCTTGGGTTTGTTGAATTAACAAAACTTCATACTTATACTATTAATTCTGAAGCGATTAAAATAGCTTTTGACTCAAAGGTGGAATAAATGATTTGCAAATGCGGACACTATAGTTATTGTCATACGCTTGGCTATTGTAATTGGGGAAAGAACTTTAAACGCTTATGCGATTGCACAAAATTTGAGGTGTCGAAATGATTTTCACTCAAAAACAGGTTGAAAGAATTCTTGACGGAACAAAGACTTGTACCCGGAGGCTCGTAAAAGAAGGTGAACAATTAATGACTTTTCCTGTAGTTGAAGGGCAAGGAAATGACCCAAGTAAATGGAAATATTACGAAAATAAAACTAAATTAGTTTATGGTTTTGATGCGGGTGACTTTAAAGGAACAAAGTGGCGGGTTGGGCGAGATTATTGCGTTAGCTTGGGTAGAGGAAAAGCAGGACTATGGTACTGTCCAAAATGTGATTCAATAATTTTATCTGAAAATATAATGAAAAGTTTACATCCTACTTATGGTTCTTTTGGAAAAAAAGTTTTAAAAGAAAATCAAGATTTAAATGTTTATTCTTGTAGGTGTATCCATCAACCACTCGGAAGTATTCTTGTCAACAAAGGTTTTGTTTCAAGAAAAATTACTATAAAAAATTGTGAATTAAAGAATTGGAAATCGCTTCGGATTAAAATTACTGGCATTTCTCGTGATAAGAATGAATGGGTTTTAGATTTTGAGGTGAAATAATGTACTTTGTATACGTGTGCAGTTGTGGAAATGTCGCAATCCACATTTCACTCAAAAATTGCACTCAAACAAAATGCGCGCTTTGTGGAAAAACCACTCAAAGAAAAGTCAAACGAGAAACAAACAAAACAACCTGTCTTTACAAAGGAGAAGATTGGGAAAGTGCTTTGATTGCAAGGAGAGAATGGGTGGAAAGGAGGAAATAAAATGAGTAAGAATAAAGAAATAGAAAAAGATATTGAGTCTTTAGGAAGTACTTATTGTGATTGGGAATATGTTGAAGAAATTCTTGAATCCCTTGAAGATGCAGGTTGTCTTACAGGAATTGGTAAGAGATTTAGGAATCATATTTGGAAAAAATATGTAAAATGTTAAAGTGGGTACAAGTAGTTCGCAGTTTGTTTTTTTCGGACTTCAATGTGCAATGTCGACCGCTACTGTGACAAAGTGAATTAGACAGTTTTTAACTTTCCCCAAATCTCAAAATAAGAACCTGTGAGATGGAGTAAACAAAACTTATATTCTTCTTTAACACTATAAATGCAACATTGTCCTCTTGTTCTTTCTATAAAACCAAGTTCTTCAAGTAATTGAAGCCTATGAGTAAATTCGCCTTTTGTTGGAACATGAAAGCCATAAATTCCATGCAGTCTTTCAATTCCTTTTCTTAATTCAGACCTTGTTGTATTAGGTTGAGCTACAAGTATCTTAAGAAGTATATAATCAAATTGTTTTAGTTTTTTTAATTTTATCCCTGTTTCCATATTTTCCACCTTCTATTTTTTCTGCACGAATTACAAAATTAGAATTGAGAATTTCTCCGTCCTCAAATTCAAATAAATTATTATGAAAGTTTTTAATTATACCTTGCTTTTTGACAGGATGAAATCCTTTATCATCATAAATAATTAGATATTCTTTCCCTATTTCCATAATTCCACATAATATCTTATGATTTCAAATTAATTAAACCTGATAACTTCTGAAAACAGCATTAAAAAGACAAAATTTGTTTGGATTTTATACCGAAGTTTACAGTTTATAAATTCCTACCCCCACAGTTGTAAGCATTATTTATTAATTAAGAAAATAAATAGTGAAGATATAGATATATAGATAAGAAAATAAAATAGTGGGTATTTACTATCTGTTGCTTCTCCTTAATAATACTATTGTAAACTCCTAGTTTACTATCAGTAAACTTCTATTTTTGTTTAAATGCTTTGTTTGCCTTGTTTGGTGTCATTTGGCTAACATTCTCTTGAAGTGGAGGTGTATAAGTTTATAAACTGTAAACTTGTAGTTTACTATTTGTAAATTTCTATTTTCAGTCCTCTTTTTCAATAGCACTAAGCAAATCCTTTAAAGAAAGAACTATAACACTCCCTCCGTATTCTGCACTAAATTTACCATCAGTTCTGTAAACATCTTTTAATTTTATTTTGTCCATTTTTATTCCTCCCTGTAAGGCTTCGACCACTTTTCCGAAAACCATTTAAGCTTTGGAAATTCTTTCTTTCCATTCAATTTAAAATACTCTCTAGAATAGAACAAAAACTTACCTATCGGTAAACGCCAATCGGTAGTGGTAATAAGTGCATTTCGTTTGATTATCTTAGAGATAAGAGAGCCTCGCTTTACTAAATCTGCACATAGGTCAAGAATCAGCCAAGAATCTATGTGATACTCTAGCCCTCGTGTCACAAAACGAGTATCCGCGCCACATAATATCAATGTTATATTGCGCTGACCACACAATGTCATCAGTGCTTCAAGTGATTCGTTTGTTTTTTTTTCATAACGCTTTATATATAATTGTGGTTCGTCCAGAAAAAGCGCGCAGTCGTGTAGGTTTTCTATTTCTCCAATACTGTATAAGTTTTTGTAACCTCGTTTTTCTATCATTTCGGGCGAGGGGTGTTTAAAGATAAAGACAGGCTTATGTTTTTTGATTTCTTCAAGCAAAGTAAAAGCAAGATTTGTTTTTCCCACTCTCGTTCTACCAGTTATGTTGATTACTTTGAGTTTGTGTGCGATTTTGAGTATTTTTTTAAGGCTCGTTTTTATCCCCTCCAATCCAATATTCCACCAATTTGTTTCAACATTTTCTTAGACATTTTAGTATTAAATCTAACTTCTAAATCAACAACTCGCCAACTACAAGGTTCCCCGTCTATGACACAGATAACATTTCTTTTTTCATTAGGTGGTAATCCTTTATAAATCTTTAGATAATCTTTTTTAGTTAGTTCTTTTACCCATTTAATCGCCTCTATTTTTTTTAATTTAAATTTGTAAGTTTTTAAGTCCTTTTTTAAGATTTCTAAACAAACAAATTGTCTACCAATGTAAAGCATTTTCGAACC
>SDBT01006158.1_pt1 | contig 19977 bp, 11 predicted proteins | sample 2277101 | NCBI WGS metagenome assembly SDBT01 (sample SAMN10404973, study PRJNA504765) | marine sediment metagenome | isolation source: marine sediment core GS10_PC15, 103 cmbsf | place: Arctic Ocean: Southern Knipovich Ridge | collected 2010 | reverse complement strand
CCCCAGCAGGGCGTAATGGTCGAGCGGCCGGGTCGGGTCGCCGATTTCGAGCCACTGCTGGTAGGGGTCGAACGAGTCTGGCACGACGGCTCTCGATGTTTGGCGGAAAGGTGGGAGGACGAAGACACTTACCCTATTATCAGAGTTGTGGCGTAGACCGCAAGAAGAAACGGAGTATCGCAGCACAACACGCCGCCCCACCACCCAATGGTACTGCATGGCGTTTGGGACTGGCCCGTTAATAACTGTCGTAGGACAGGTTTCCAACCTGTCCAGACAGGTTGAAAACCTGTCCTACGCCGGTGGGCCTCCAATTCACCGGCCACAACGGGTATGCTTGGCGCAGCGCATGGTAACTGATAATTGGGAACTTTGGGGGGTGCTGGAGCGTCTGATTGCCGGAACAGAAGCCGGAATTGCTATGCGCTCTGACGCCGCACCCCACAACACCTTGGGAGATCGCAGTGAAGATGATGATTTGCACGCTTTGGATGGTCTTTGCGGGCTTCAATGCAGACGCCCTCTCGGCTGAAAAAGTCGAGAAGCAGACGGACGGCGACAAGGTGCAGGCGGTAATCGACGAACTAGACAAGCTCTGCCGCACCGACGGAGTTCCCATGCTCGGGCCGGAGAAGGCCGCACGGCTGGCCGAGTTGGTACGCAAGGCCAAGCCAAAGAAGGTCGTCGAGTGTGGCACGGCCCTGGGATACTCGGGGCTATGGATCGCCCGGGAACTGAAAAATGCCGGCGGCGGCAAGTTGGTTACCATCGAGATCAGCCCCGAACGGGCCAAGCGGGCCGAGGGCTACTTCCGCAAGGCCGGTCTGGCCCAGTTCGTCACCGTCAAGGTGGGCGACGCCCGGCAGGTTGTCAAAGAGATCGAGGGCCCGGTCGATTTCGTGTTCATCGACTGCGGGTTTGCCAACTACCTGCCGTGCCTGAAGGGCTTGCAGAAGGAACTCGCTCCCGGCGCGACGATCGTGGCCGATAATGCGGGCATCGGCGCCGCCGGCATGAAGGACTACCTCGAAGAGGTCCGCTCGAAGTACACCAGTCGCACGGATTGGTTCGACGTCGATCTGCCCTGGGCCAAGCGCGACGCGATCGAGGTTTCCGTGGTGCCTAAGTAACACAAACTGTAAACGCTTCGTCCGTCACCACCGGGCTCGCCCCGGTGGAACGATGATTGGCCGCTAGACCATTGGTCCCGAATAATACCGCTCGCCAATCTGGCTGGGCCGCCGCTGGAAGCAGCGGCCCAGCCAGATTGGCGAAACACGCGGGGGAGACTGGCCATGCTAGTGGTCAATCATTGCTCCACGGGGACAAGCCCCGTGGTGGCGTTCACTGTTGTGGCTCGGAGCCAGTCCCCATTTTCCACTCACATTACATATCACAGATCATCCCTACTCAGGAGACCGTCAGATGAATCCCGCCCGATGGCTTTGCTCGTCGATCGTTGCCGGCATGTTGTTCGCGAGCGTTGCCGTGGCCGCGCCGGCCGACGACAACCAGAAGCAGCGCGAACTGCTCGTCAAGACGATGAACGACGGCAACTTCAAGGACGCCTACGAAGGTTTCCGCAAGTTGGCGTTCGATCCCAACGACAATCCCCACATGGTGGGCGACGATCTTCAGCACGCCACATCCTGTCTACAACGGCTAAACCGGCTCGGCGAGGTCGATGCGTTTCGCGAAGCGGTGATCGAGGTCCATCAGGGCAACTGGCGGTTGTTGCGTGTCGCTGCCGAGAACTACATGAGGCTGCCGCACCATGGGTTCATTGTCGTTGGCGAATTTCAGCGGGGGAACAAACGGGGCGGACGGGGCGGTCAGGTGGTCAACGCCCAGGAGCGCGACCGCATCCGCGCCCTGCAACTGATGACACAAGCTTTACCCTTGGCCAAGCAGGACGATAACCACTCGATCGTGGGCGATTATCTGCTCTCGTTTGCACGCATCCTGTTGAACAACCGTGGCTGGAACGAAGCCTGGCGATTGCAGTACAAGAGCGACCTCGACGTGTTGCCCGACTACGACCCGGGCTACCGATACTACCGTCAGGCGGGCGGGGCCCCTGTCGACGACGAAGGCAACCCGGTCTATCACTACACGCCCAAGACGTTCGAGGACGCCACCACCGACGGCCAGCGCTGGCGATGGTGCCTGGAGCAGGCGATGGAGTTCAACCCGGCCCGGCGCTACGACGTGAAGATGCAATTCGCCGATTTCCTCTACAATCAGTTCGGCGTGCAGACGATGGCCCACTACGGCTGGCGGTTCGGCCGGGTGCAAATCGACGACACGAAGGAGGACGAAAGCGGCACCTACGCACTGCACACGCTGAAGGAGAACGAAACCATCGCCCGGCTGGCTACCGGAGTGAAGCGGTTCGAGTTGCCCGACGAGTTCAACTTCGTGAAGATCTTCCAAGCGGTCGGGTCCGACCGGCCGGCTAGCGGCAGCCAGGGCGTGCAGGCGGTGCAGCGGTTGGTGCAGGTCTTCGAGAACCGCCGCCAGTACCCCAAAGCGGCCGACTATTGCCGCCAGATGATCGCGATCCATCGAGGCAACAACATCCAGCCCAGGGAGCAATGGCAGAGGCGGCTCGAACAGATCGTCGGCAACTGGGGCCGGTTCGAGCAGATCATGCCTCAGCCGGCCGGCAAAGGCGCGTCGGTCGAGTTCCGCTTCCGCAACGGCAAGTCGGTCCAGTTCACCGCCCGGGCCGTTAAGGTGAAGAAACTGTTGGACGACGTCAAAGCGTACCTCAAATCGAACCCCAACCGGCAGGATCGCGATTGGCATCGCAAAGTCAATATCGCCAACATCGGCTACCGGCTGATCCGCGAGAACCAGAAGCAATACGTCGGCGAGCAAGTGGCCCAGTGGGAGATGAAACTCGAGCCGCGAGAAAACCACTTCGACAAACGTGTCACCGTCTCCACGCCGCTGCAAAGGCCGGGTGCCTATCTGTTGACCTCGAAGATGGCCAAGGGCAACACCAGCCACATCGTCATTTGGGTCTCCGATACGGCCATCGTCAAGAAGCCGTTGGACGGCAAGATGTACTACTACGTGGCCGACGCCATCACGGGCAATCCGATCGCCAAGGCGAATCTCGAGTTCTTCGGCTATCGCAGGGAACGCTTCGGTGACAATCGGCGCAACTACCGGGTCGTCACCAAGCAATTCGCCGAGCACACCGACCGCGACGGGCAGGTCTTTACCGACGCTACCACGCAGCCGACCAACCTCCAGTGGATCATCACGGCCACAACCGAGCAGGGCCGATTCGCCTACCTGGGCTTCACCGGCGCATGGTACGGGCGACGCCACGACGCCCAGTACAAGCAGGTCAAAGCTTTTGCAATCACCGCCCGGCCCGTCTATCGGCCCGACCAGCCGGTGCATTGGAAGTTCTGGGTTCGCCATGCCCAGTACGATCAGGAAGACGTTTCGCAATTTGCCGGCCAGAAGATCGGCATCGAGATCTACAACCCAAAGAACGAGCGGATCGTACAGAAGGAGCTCAAGGCCGACGACTACGGCGGCATCCAAGGCGATTTGGCGCTGCCGGCCGACGCCACGCTGGGCGTCTACCGGATGACCGTCGGCGTGCTTGGCGGCGTGGTGTCCCCGCCGAAACCGGCTCCCCGCGTGGGCACTTCCCGCCGGGCGCCGATCGTCCGCGGCGGGCCCCTGGGCATCGCTAAGAAACCCGTCGGCAAGCGGCGTATGACGCGCCGCTACGGCAGCGGCACGTTCCGCGTCGAGGAGTACAAGAAGCCCGAGTTCGAGGTTACCGTCGACGCCCCCAAGGAACCGGTGATGCTCGGCGAGAAGATCACTGCCACGATCACCGCCAAGTACTACTTCGGCTCGCCGGTGACCAACGCCAAGGTGAAGTACAAAATCCTGCGGACGAGCGTCTCCGAGCGTTGGTATCCGCCCATGCCCTGGGACTGGTTCTACGGCCCGGGCTATTGGTGGTACGCCTACGATTGCCCATGGTATCCGGGCTGGAAGTCGTGGGGTTGCAGCCGCCCGATTCCGACCTGGTGGCCGCAACGGCAGGGTCCGCCAGAGGTTGTTGCCGAACGTGAAGTAAAAATCGGCAAGGACGGCACCGTCAAGGTCGAGATCGATACGGCCGTGGCCAAGGCGGTTCATCCGGATCAGGACCACAAGTATTCGATCACTGCCGAGGTCGTCGACCAATCGCGGCGGACGATCGTCGGCACGGGCGACGTGCTGGTGGCCCGCAAACCGTTCAAGGTCTACTCTTGGGTCGACCGGGGCTACTATCGTGTGGGCGACACGATCCAATCGAGCCACTCCGCCCGCACGCTCGACGGCAAACCGGTCCAGGGCAAGGGCAAAATCGTCCTCTATCGGATCACCTACAAGGACGGCAAGCCGGTCGAGACCCCGGTTGCCACCCGCGATCTGGCGACCAACGAGGAAGGCCGGGCCGAAAGGAAGCTGAAAGCCACCCGGGCCGGGCAATATCGGCTCTCCTACAAGCTGACCGACGCGAAGGACCATACGATCGAGGGCGGGTACCTGTTCACGATCATCGGCGAAGGGTTCGACGGTTCGCAGTTCCGCTTCAACCACTTGGAATTGATCCCCGACAAGAAGGAATATGCCGATGGCGAGACGGTCAAATTGCAGATCAACACCGACCGCGTCGGCGGCACCGTGCTGCTGTTCGTCCGCCCGGCCAACGGCGTCTATCTCAAGCCGACCGTGATTCGGCTCGACGGCAAGAGCACCGTGGCTGAGATTGCGGTGAACAAGAAGGACATGCCCAACTTCTTCGTCGAGGCGGTCACCGTCGCCGGCGGCCGGGTGCATACCCAGTCGAAAGAGATCGTCGTTCCGCCCGAGAAACGGGTGCTCAACGTCGAATTAAAACCCTCGTCGGAGGCCTACAAGCCGGGCGAGAAGGCCAAAGTGCAGATCAAGCTGACCGACTTCTTCGGCGAGAACTTCTCCGGCTCGGCCGTGGTGGCGATCTACGATAAGTCGGTCGAATACATCTCCGGCGGGTCGAACGTCCGCGACATCAAGGAATTTTTCTGGAAGTGGCGCCGTCATCACCGCCCGCGGACCGAAAACAACCTGGCCCGATTCTTCGGCAACATCGGGCCCAAGGGCGTGCCGGGGATGGGTAACCTGGGTGTGTTCGGAGCGACCGTGGCCGAGGAGATGGATGCGATCGGTGACGATAATGGTGTCCTGGTGGATAAACAAAGCCAGATGCTCGGGCGGAACGGCGGCTTCGGCGGGGGAGGCAACAGGATGCAGCGACGTTCGATGGGCTTCGGCGGCGCGATGGCGGATGCCCCCGCCGAAATGGCCATGCCATCGGCAGCCGCACCCACGGGAGGGGCCGGCATGGGCGGCGGCATGATGCTCGCCGCCAAAGTGGCCGACAGTTCCTCGCCGCCTGCCGCGGTCGTGCAACCGACGGTCCGCAAAAAGTTCGCCGATACGGCACTCTGGGTCGGCGCGATACAGACCAAAAAGGACGGCACCGCCGAGATCGAGCTCGACATGCCCGAGAACCTCACCACCTGGCGGATCAAGGTTTGGGGGATGGGCCACGGCACCAAGGTCGGCGAAGGCGTCGTCGACGTCGTCACCCGCAAGGACCTGATCGTCCGGTTGCAAGCCCCGCGGTTCTTCGTGCAAAGCGATGAAGTCGTGCTCTCGGCTGTCGTGCATAACTATTTGAAGAGTGCCAAGTCGGTTCAGGTCGTGTTGGAACTCGAAGGCGGCACGCTCGAACTGCTCGACGCGTCCAAGCTGACGCAAACCGTCAACGTCAAACCCAACGGCGAGGCCCGGGTCAACTGGCGCGTCAAGGTGCTCGACGAGGGCGAGGCAGTCGTCCGTATGAAGGCACTGACCGACGAGGAGTCGGACGCCATGGAGATGCGGTTCCCCTGCTACATCCACGGTATGCTCAAGATGGACTCCTACAGCGGCGCCCTGCGGCCCAAGGACACATCCGGCAAGTTCACCGTTACGGTGCCCGCCCAACGACGACCCAAGCAGACCCGGCTGGAGGTCCGCTATTCGCCCACGCTGGCCGGGGCCATGGTCGACGCCTTGCCCTACCTGGTCGATTACCCTTACGGCTGCACCGAGCAGACGCTCAACCGGTTCCTGCCCACGGTGATTACGCAGAAAGTGTTGATCGACATGGGTCTCGATCTGGAGGCGATTAAGAAGAAACGAACCAACCTCAACGCCCAGGAGATCGGCAACGATCGCGAGCGGGCCAAGGGTTGGCAACGTTGGGATCGCAACCCGGTCTTCGATCAGGCCGAGGTCACCAAGATGGTCAAGGAGGGTGTCCGCAAGCTGACCGAGATGCAACTCAGCGACGGCGGTTGGGGATGGTTCTCCGGCTGGCGTGAACGGAGCTATCCGCACACCACCGCCTACGTCGTCCACGGCCTGCAAGTGGCCAAAGCCAACGACGTGGCCCTGGTGCCCGGCGTGCTCGAGAAGGGCGTCGCGTGGCTGAAACGCTATCAGGATGAGCAGGTGCGGAAACTCGAAAACGCTCTGAAAGACCCCAAGAAAAAGCCCTGGAAGAATCAGGCCGACAACCTCGACGCCTTCGTCTACATGGTGGCGGTCGACGCCGACGTAGCCAATGCGAAGATGAGGGACTTCCTCTACCGCGACCGCACCAAGCTGGCCGTCTACAGCATGGCCATGTACGGCATGGCGTTGCACAAGCAGAACGAGCAAGAGAAGCTCGCCATGATTTTGCGGAACATCGGCCAGTACGTCGAGCAGGACGACGAGAACCAGACCGCCTGGCTGAACATGCCCGGCAGCGGCTACTGGTGGCGATGGTACGGCAGCGAGTACGAAGCCCACGCCTATTACCTGAAACTGCTGGCGAAGACCGACCCCAAGGGCGAACTGGCCCCGCGGCTGGTTAAGTATCTGCTGAACAACCGCAAGCACGCCACCTACTGGAACTCGACCCGCGACACGTCGCTCTGCATCGAAGCCATGGCCGACTTCATCCGTGCCAGCGGCGAGGATAAGCCCGAGATGACCGTCGAGGTCTACCTGGACGGCAAACTGCAAAAGGCCGTCGAGATTACGCCGAAGAACCTGTTCCTGTTCGACAACAAGTTCGTCGTCGAAGGCGAGAAGCTGGCACCCGGACCGCACCGGATCGAGCTCCGCAAGAAGGGCACCGGGCCGCTGTACTACAACGGCTACATGACCAACTTCACGCTGGAGGACTTCATCGCAAAGGCCGGACTGGAGATCAAGGTCAACCGCAAGTATTACAATCTCACCAAGGTCGAAAAGACGATCAAGGCCGCCGGTTCGCGGGGGCAGGTCGTCGACCAGAAGGTGGAGAAGTACGAGCGCGTGGAGTTGCCCAATCTGTCGACGGTGACCAGCGGCGACCTCTGCGAGATCGAACTGGAGATCGACAGCAAGAACGACTACGAGTACCTGGTCTTCGAGGACATGAAGGCGGCCGGGTTCGAGGCGGTCGACTTGCGCAGCGGCTACAACGGCAACACGCTGGGTGCCTACATGGAGTTTCGCGACAACCGCGTGGTGCTATTCGTCCGCCGGTTGGCCCGCGGCAAGCACAGCGTATCGTATCGGATGCGGGCGGAGATTCCCGGCAAGTTCAGTGCGTTGCCCACCCGCGCCTGGGCCATGTACGCCCCGGAGCTGAAAGCCAACTCGGACGAGATCAAGCTAAACGTGAAGGATTGATCCCATGAAGGTGATAGCCGTGTTTTCCGCCGTCGTGGTGTTCCTCATGGCGGCAATTCGATGCGACGGGGGTGAGCAGCCGACGGCAGAGGAAGCTTCCCCAGTCCAGAAGACCGGATCGCTGACCAAAGCAGAGTACCTTCACAAGGCTTACGTGCTGGGTGAAGGAATCAGGCCCCCGGAAGGATACACGGGAACCTGGCGCACGTGGCACGAGAACGGGAACCCAAAAAGCGAGCGGTCGCTCGTCAACGGCGGCGCCCATGGGCCGACCAGGCAGTGGGACACGCAAGGCAAAAGGATCGCGACCGGCGAGTACCGCCATGGCGATCCCTTCGATGGGTCGTTCCGGCAATGGTACCACGTGGACGGCAAGCACTGCTACGCCATCGACTCCTACAGTTCCGGACGACGCCATGGCCCTCACTCCGAGTGGACTGTTTCAGGGCAGAAGTTCGCCGAAGGCCGGTTTGACGACGAGAAACGGACTGGCCGCTGGAGGTGGTGGGACTTGAACGGCACGCCTATCGCTGTCGGCACGTACAAGGACGGCCGCCCTTGGAGCGGTTCCTTCGCCAGCCGCGAAGACAATCGCTGGCGAGTGCAACGCTATGAGAACGGCGATGATTTGCGGCTGCGTGCCTTTAAGGAAGCGTCGGTGTCCGAGTTGTCTCAAGTTGTGAGAGACCGGACTGAATTCGACTCCTACCGCTGGCAAGCGACGCGCGAGCTTGCCAGAAGGAGAGTCCCTTCGAGCACGCTCATCCTCATTGAGTTGCTGAAAGACGAGTACCACGCTGTTCGCGGTTCGGCTTCCTGGGGGCTATGTCAGATTGGCGGACAGGATGCACAAGACGCTCTTCTCGAGTACCTGCGGTGGAGCCTGCAAGGAAGTCGTCTGGGTGACCTCACTCGCGCAACGGAGGCCCAGAAGGAGCTGCCAGACGCGCGCGCCGTGGATTTGCTAATCGAGAGCTTGCGGGCCGGGAAGAAGAACGCAAGATATTCTTTCCATGCCTATGCCGCTGAGGCGCTTAGCAAGCTTGGCAACCCGAAAGCGTCGCTTCCCATAGCGAAGCTTCTCGACCCGGAAGTGGACTACAGCATGTCGCGGGACTACCTTTACCTCAAAGCCATACGGATGACGAAGGGAAGTGATGCCGGCCCCATCTTGGTAGACTACCTGTCGAAGTTGGTGGACAAAATGAAGGGACAAAACATGATGGACCATCCTATTGTCAGGGGCAGAGAGGCGAGGCCAGTCCACTACAACTTCCATGCCAGAGGCAGAGAGGCAAGGCAAGTCCACTACAACTTCCATGTGTACAGCCTGACACTCTCGGCTCTAAAGGCCGTCACGGGGAACTCGTCCATTCAGGGAAGCCGTGCTGAAGTCGCCGCATACTGGAGGGAATGGCTTGAGAAGACGAACAAGCGTTTGCAGCCAGACGCGGACAAGCCGCGCCGCTGAGCTTTCGTGTTAGCCCCAAAGGAAGACTGATGAGACGAGGGAACACATCAATTGTGCTGGTCGGGCTTCTCTTCCTATCTGCGAATGCATTAGCCGTAGATGCGACGCAAAGGAATCGGGCTTTGTCCTTGCTGCAACCCCCCGGGAAGGGAGGCGTGACCGAAGCTGAAGCCCAAGAAGTCGCCGCTATGGGCGATGAGATTCTTCCTCTCGTCTACGACGCGCTGTTTTCCAGAAACGCATTCTCAAAGGGTCATTCGGAACGCTATGCCCTGCGGGTTCTTGCACACACAGGCAACAAGGACGTTATCCCAAAGATAAAGCAGTATCTTGACCGCGACAATCGTCTGGCCTCAAGATTTGAGGCGTTGAGAGCCATTCTGGAAGTCAGCAATACTGCGGAGACGCAACAATACACCGCCAAGACCGTGAACGGCTGGATTGAGCATCCACACCAGAAATACGACCACGCTATTGAATCAGGCCTTCTTCGCCTGTTGGATACACGTATTCCAGATGACGACAGAATAGCCCTTCTCAAGGAGATTCGCATATCGGACTTCCGGTTCCGTGCTCACATCATGAGAAACTTGGCGAGGCGCGCTGATGCAGTGACAATTGCAGCCTTGAGGAATCTGCTTGCAGAGGATAAGCCCAAGGTAACTTACCTAGCCGCCCATAGCATAGAGTATGCGCTTTCCACACTGCGCAGGGACATCCAGACGTACTCAGCACTCAACTTGGCGGACACTCAGAACATGACAAAAGATGACGTGCAGCGTGTTTGCGCCGAAAGAAAGAGGGCCATAGAAGCTCTGGAAAAGGAATTTGACGTGATCAAGGTTTATCATCGCTCAGCTGAAGGAGGAGACGATAGGGCCCTCTTTCAGTTGGGTTATCATTACTTGACCGGCAACTTGGTCCGGAAGGATACGCAGAAAGCATATCGATACCTCGAGCGTTCCGCTCAGAAGGGAAACTCATACGGACAGGTTGAAATTGGGCTCTGCTACTTGAACGGTATCGGCGTGCAGAAGCAGCCTGAGAAGGGTTTTGAGTGGATTCTCACGGCAACCAAGACAGGATACGTCGAGGCATGGTATCAGGTTGGGTTGTGCTACAGAGACGGGAGAGGAACGCCCGTTGATCTTGCCCAAGCGCGTATGTGGCTGAAGAAGGCAGCAGATTTCCCACATGAGGAGGCAAGAAAGACGTTGCAGGAGCTGGATGGTATCAACGACTAGGTGTTTAATCAGAATTGGGCTAAGAAGCCGGATGCGGGCGACGGCTGATATCAGATCGGGCGGTACGTGATCGTGAGACCGCGGAATAGGCCTGTCCTGTCACTGCTCTAAAAAGAAAAGGGGGCAGAACTATTTTCGTCGGGAAGAAAAGGGGGCAGGGTGTCAGAACTATTGGCTCTTCCGGAGAATCTGTGGGTTGATTGAGGGCAGTTTGAGGGATTGGATTTCAGGTTTTCCAAGGAAAGGGAGGACAAAAAGAATCGGATCGTTTGGAAAACAGCCTCCACGCCAGAATTCGTGGGTTGTTTTCTAGAAAGCACGTTGCGGCGGCCGAGACGGTAAGTTTTTCGACGGTGAGAAGCCAAGTACGGGTTCCTCTCCTCTATTGCGGTCGGACAGAGAAGAGGAACCCGTACTTGCCACTTCATTTCACGCCTGAATCTCCGGCGGAATCTCTATTCTTTTTGTCCTCCCTTTCCTTAGAAAACCTGCCCCCAAATCACTTCCAATGTTCAATCAACCCAGAGATTCTCCCGAAGAGCCTGTTTTCTCGGTGCTTCCAAGACAATTCCATTCTTTTTGCCCTCCCATCCCTCAAAAGACCTGACCTCCAATCCACCAAACTGCCCTGAATCCACCCACAGATTCTCCGGAAGAGCCGAACTATTTTCGTCGGTTAAATAGTTCTGACCCCTTTTCCCTTTAACGGGCTGCTAGACATGGGGGGGCGCGATGATAAAATGGCGGGCGTTCCGATAGCAACCACGGCTAAGCGGCGGACGATAAGTAGCTTTCAGGCGATGGATGGCTGGGGTCGAGTCGCGAGCAGCGAGCGTCGAGCCCCCAGTTGCAAACGATCTGGGGGCGCCCTGCTCGTTCCTCGCAGTCCGACCCCAGCCACCCCTTTTGCGCAAGATGACCGCGAAGATCCAACAACACCAATTACCGAACGGTTCGGAAGTTTTCTTTTCGTCAAAGACGACCCTCGACATTCTTTGGCGGGAAGTATTCGAGGACAACCTCTACGATAAACACGGCATAGTGTTCCGCGATGGGGATTGTGTCTTCGACGTGGGCGCCAATATCGGCTTCTTCGTGCTGTACCTGAACCAGATGCTCGAGCGCGGGACGGTGTTTGCCTTCGAGCCGATCCCGAGAACGTTCGAGCTTCTCAAGCGCAATACGGCACAAAACAACCACCTCGATCTCACGGTGTTCGATTGCGGGCTGTCGGATTACCTGGGGACGGCCCAATTCGTGCATTACCCTCGCATGGACGTGGCTTCGACGATGCACCCGGGCGATTCGGGCGAGTTTCGTCGCAATTCGAGAAACTTCGTTCTCCAGGAAATGAAGGAGCGCGGCGGAATACTGAAACTGGCCGTATCGTGTACACCCTCCTTTCTGTGGTGGCCCGTCACGGAGTCGATTCGGCGATACCACCAGAAGGCCGAGCAGGTCACCTGCCGGATTCGCACGGTCTCGGACGTCATCGATGAGTACGACGTGCAGCGAATCGATCTGTTGAAAGTCGACGTCGAAGGGGCCGAGGACCAGGTGCTGGCGGGATTGCGCGACGAGCATTGGCCGCTCGTGCATCAGGCGGTCGTCGAGGTCCACCAGGGTGAGGCGGGCCTGGCCCGGGTTAAGCAGTCGCTGGAGCAGCGGGGATTTTCCACCGCGACCGAGCGGCCGTTTCCGAACGTCAAGCATCTCTACGTCGTGTACGCCACGCGACGGACGTCAGATTCCCGTGGCGCCGGTGAAAAGCGGCTTCAATAGATCGGCGTGACGATCGAGCCACTGCTTGACGTCCAGGACAATCCGGCCGGGGTCGCGCTTCGGACGCCAGTTAAAATCCCGTTGTACTTTCCGCGAATCGGTGATGAAGATCCTAAGATCGACTGGTCTTGTCTCCGTTACGGAAGCGACGTCGATTTTGCATCCGGTTACCGATTCGCAGAGTTGCGTGAGTTCGAGCAATGAAACGGAGTGCTCGATCCCGCCGCCGACGTTGTAAACTCTGCCGTCCCAAGTTTCCGGTGATTCCAACTGCAATCGCAGCAAATCGAAGAGGTCCTCCACGTGGAGCAAGTCTCTGACTTGCTTTCCGTTGCCGCCAAAGCCGATGTACTGCAATGGTTTTTGGAAGTAGTGATGAGCGACCCATAGTGCAACGACGCCCTGGTCGATTTTTCCCAACTGCCACGGCCCGGCAATGACGCCGCAACGATTGATGATCGCCTTGAGTTGATAGCTGTCTACGTACTCCTGGATGAGGTGTTCGCAGGCGAGTTTGCTTGTTCCGTAGAAGGAACGTGCCCCGTCGAGCGGAAACTCTTCGGCGATGCCGCGTTCTGAAAACCCGGGAATCTCGGCAGTCGTGTTCCAAGCGTAACGACTCTGCCGTTCGACAAAGGGGATTTCATTCAACCTCGCAATGGGGAAAATGCGGCTGGTGCTCACGAAAAGAACCGCCGCATTTCGGAGCCTTGCCTCTTCGAGGCAGTTGACGGTACCCGCCAGGTTGGTTTCCAGGACGTATTTGGGCGATCCGCGCGTCCCGGCAAGAACGGAAGGTTCCGCCGAACAATCCAGCAACAGTTCATACTCCGGCACCGCTTGCAGGTCTTCGCGACAGCGGACGTCACCGTGGACAAAGTCGACGCCGGCCTCTCGAAGAAACGGCAATCTCAGTTCGCTGCCTCGCCTCTTGAGATTATCCAGGGAGAGCACCGCCCAATGAGGGAACGCTCGCTTCAACATGATCGCCAGATTGGAGCCGACAAAGCCCGCACCGCCGGTAACCAGAACGCTTTTATTCATAGCGAAACATTTGAGCTTGTTGTGGCATCGGGGTCGTCGTAGGGCCGATCTTCCATGATCCTTATATCGTAAGGTGCGGAAATCTTGTAGACAACCCCCCGCCATGCAACCGTCCGTCTAAACGTCGCCAACAGAACCGCCGCCAAATGAACGCACAACGCGAGCGGAATGGCCGGGAGCAGCTTGACCAACGTGACCGGCGAGAGCCACGAGGTTTCTTCGCCTCTTGCCCGAACGACGTGGCGAACTCCCCTTTCCGCAATCATCAGCAGCGCCGCCATCGAGAGGAAAAAGCCGCCGACGCCACCCCCTGCCCAAGCAGCGACGCCGTATCGTCCAGCGGCCAGACCATAAGAGAAGAGCACTAACGGAAATACGACGACTCCGGCGGAAACGAGTGCATGTAGCAGTACGGGCCACCAGTGCGGGTGATAGGTACGAGTCCAGGTCATTTGGCGTTTCAGAAAATCCAGGGCAAAGGCTAAATCGCAGATTTCCCGATTGACCATCATCAGCGTGGGTACAAACCGGATCTCTAGTTTGAGTTTCTCGAGTAGTTTGAGTGCCGGGGCATCCGGAACTATCGACTTGGGCCACATCCCGAACAACCCCGACTCGTGAAGTACCGATTTCCGGATCGCAAAGCTGCCGGCCCAGGGAATCCCGAACATCCACATCGGAACGACGGCCCCGGCGTTCCACAAGTATCGCACGAGGGATCCCCATCGACCGTCGCGTGGCATGAACCACCGATTTCCGTGCGCGATGCCGACGCCCGGATCGAGCAGAGGAGAAACAAGTTCTCGGAGCCAGGTCGGATGGGTCATCACGTCTCCGTCAACGACCACGATCAGTTCGCTCGAATCGTCGACGTTCTCCGCTGCTTGGATCAGCGCGCTGCACTGGGGGCTACAGCGGTTTGACTTGCGATTCAAGACGTCAATGGAAACGTGGGTAGCACCCAATTCGCGAACTGCCTGCCGGGCAACTTCTCTCGCCGGGTCTTCCTGATGATCGACGACTATTTGCAGTTCGTAATCCGGATAATCCTGTTGCATCAGACGGCGCAAGGCATCGGCCAACTCGGGGTCGGCACCGCGAAGCGGCAAAAGGATGGCCGCCTTCGGCAGTTCTTGGTCTACCGGGGACGTCCGCGGCCTGCGATAGAACAAACCGGTAAAGATCAGCACGATTACCGACTGGTAAAGCGCCAGCGCCGCCAAAATACAGCAACTTACGATTGCCAGAGTATTCACAGCTTGCTCCTTCGCCGCGTTACTTCGCCGGAGGCTCCAGGCCTTTCAACCACTGCGGATCTTTTCTGCGCATGGCCAGCGCGCCAACCATGTTATGCGGCATGGACCAGACTCGGCCCGCGGAAAGCAGCAAGCCCGACATACGCAAGGCCAACCTCCAAAACGGGCGATTGTTCGCCGCGCGCTCACCGTTTCGTCTCTTCACGAACACCAGCGGATCCCAGAAGAAGCGTCCGTCGATCAACTCGAAGCCGTTGAGTCCATAGAGTCTCGACAAGTCTCCGCTGTATCTCTTGTTGGACTTCAAATGCGTAGGATTGTGCGGGGAAACGAAGAAGAACGGAGCGTGTACGACCAATTGGCCGCCGGGGCGAAGATAGCGGGCGAATCGAGCAACAAGCTCCTCGGGCTCGGGTACGTGTTCGAGCACGTCGAGACAGATCACGACGTCGTAGGAGTTTTCCTCGATCGTGTCCTGGTTGTCCATCACGTCAATCGGGGCCCGGTTCAAGGCGAACAGCCTGCGCGCAAACTCGATGCAATGAACCGACAGTTCCGAGAAGGTCACGTGGAAGCCACACTTTGAAAGAAAAAGGCTGTCAAAGCCCGGACCATCCCCAATCGTCAGGACTCTTGCGGCAGGAGGCTGGGCACCGACGAGGTAGTTTCCAATCCACCGCCGCAACGCGAGTTTGGCCGGCCTGCGATTCCAGACAACGCCCCCGTAAAGAAAAGCGTCGCTCCGTTGATAGAACCGGACTACTCTGTCGCTCCACGCGCCGGACTTTGCACAGCTTTTCCGGAAGTCTGTTCTTTGGTGGACCCCCAGATCTCGCTCCTCTTCGTAGAGAATCTGCCGCGCCACTTCGCGCGGATGATTCAATACCTTCGAGAGAATCTCTAACAGCAATTCGTTGTCGCCCAGAGGATGCACCAACGGTGATGGAACTCTTTGCTCAATGGCGGTGAAGTCCCCGTTGCCTGCTGTGGAAGTCGGTGTCTCGATCATGCCTAACAAACCATGGGAGTTGGCGAAAACATGTGTTGAATAACCTTCATAATCATACCCGGGCGGACAACCGTTCGAATACTTCCGTCATGGTTTGCCGCAAGTCGTAGGTGTATTTCCAGTCGGGGTAGTGCGACTGGAACTTGCGGACGTCGCTAATGTACCAAATGTGATCGCCGATCCGGCTGTTGTCGGAGCAAGTTACATTCATCTTTTTGCCGGTCATTTCCTCGCAGACGGTGATCGCTTCCAGGACGGAGCAGTTGCTGTAGCGACCGCCCCCGGCATTGTATATTTCCCCCGGCCGCGGATTACCGAAGTAGTGCCAGAACATATTAACCAGATCGAGCGAGTGGATGTTATCGCGAACCTGTTTGCCTTTGTAGCCGAAGATCGTATACGGTTCGTCCGCAATCGCACACTTGACGAGGTAGGAGAGAAACCCGTGCAGCATCGTGCCGGAGTGGCCCGGGCCGGTGAGACACCCACCGCGGAAACAAGCGGTATTCATGCCGAAATATCGGCCGTATTCCTGCACCAGTGCGTCCGCGGCCAGTTTCGAAACACCGAACAGCGAGTGCTTCGTATCATCGACGGACATCTTTTCATCAATGCCGTATTCGTAGTACGGATGGTTCGAGTCGACTTCCCAGCGAGTTTCCTTTTCAACCAGCGGGAGTCTGTTCGGGGTATCACCGTAGACCTTGTTGGTCGACGTGAAGATAAACGCGGCTTTCGGGCAAAATTGTCGGGTGGCTTCCAGCAGCACCAGTGTTCCCGTCGCGTTGACGGAGAAATCCGTGTGCGGATCATTGGCTGCCCAGTCGTGTGAAGGCTGCGCCGCCGTATGGACGACTAACTTGATATCGCTTCCGTATGTAGCGAAAATTGCTTCGATCTCGTTTCGATTGCGTATGTCTTCATCGTAGTGGATGTAATCTGGGATAGTCGTTTCGAGTTCCTGCCTGCTCCACCGGGTCGAAGCACCGTCACCAAAGAAGACCTTGCGCATATCGTTGTCGATCCCGACAACTTGAAAGCCTTTTCCGTTGAAGAACCTGACGGTCTCCGCTCCGATCAAACCAGCAGCCCCGGTCACCAGTGCAACTTGCATGCGAACGTCCCTCCAGATAGTCAAATTACATCTCGGGATTGTACCATTCGAGGGCCGACTGTTCTAGCCGACATTTTCCAGTTAGTGCATTTATTTCGCCTCAGTCAAGTGTCGCATTGTAGGACGGGATTGCAACCTGTCCAGACAGGTTGAAAACCTGTCCTACGACAGTTATTGAAGCGCCAATCCTTAGGCCGGGCTCGGTTCCACAACCACGTTGGGGGGCTCGCGGCCTTCGAAGAAGACGCACAGGTTCTCGACGGAGCCGGTGGCCATGTTGATCAACGCGTCTTCGGTATACGCACCCATGTGCGGTGTGAGCACAACGTTCTCCAGCCCTTCGTAGGCTTGCACGTCCGGCGGCTCCTCGGCGTGGGCGTCGAGACCCGCACCGCCGAGGTGGCCGCTGCGCAGTGCGTCGATCAGGGCCGACTGGTCGATCACTTCTCCCCGCGACGTGTTCACCAGGATCGCCGACGGCTTGATTTGAGCAAACCGCCCGGCATTGAGGAACCGGGCCGTCTCGTCGCTGGCCGGCATGTGCAACGAGATGAAGTCGGACGACGCGAGAAGCTCGTCGAGCGACACCGCCCGGGCGCCGGCCTGCTCGACCGCTGCCGGCTCGACGAACGGGTCGAAGACGAGCACGTCGCAGCGGAACCCGCGGACCCGGTCGGCTACGCGGCGGCCGATTCGTCCAAAGCCGATCAGGCCGACGGTCTTTCCAGCAAGCGACACACCGTACATGTTCTTCCACTCACCCGCACAGACCGACCGGTGTGCCGCGGGGATCTTCCGGGCAACGGCCAGCATCAGCGCGACGGCCAGATCGGCTACCGAGTCGCTGTTGGCCGTCGGCGTGTTGGTCACGGTGACGCCGGCTGCGGCGGCCGCAGCCAGATCGACGCGATCGACGCCCGCACCATACCGGGCGATAATCCTTAGCTGCTCGGATGCTCGGAACACCTCGGCCGTGTAGTGATCCAGCCCGGCGATGCAGCCGTCGCAATCGGCCAGCCGCTCGATCAGTTCGTCCGGCTGCATGGGCCGACCCAGATCGTTGAGCTTCAGTTCGTAGCCCTTCGACCGCAGGGTCTCCAGGGGCGGCTTGTACTTCTTGCCGAACGAAGTCGAGGTGATCAGTATTTTGGGCATAGTGTCTTTCCAACAATGTTTATCACTACTGCGCAGAGTCTACATGGTACGGAAACCGGTTTTCAGTTTTCAGTTTTCAGATCGCGGTTTTGGGCTGTGTATCGGGAGAACGGCATGTCTCCAACCGTTCATCCACCCGCTTATGCACCGGGAGTGATTGTCCGACGTAATGACTGATAACTGATAACTGAAAACTGATAACTGATAACTCTGCTCAGAACCAGGCGGCCGTGAAACCGCCGTCGACGTTGACGTGGGTGCCGGTGATGAAACTGCCGGCGGTCGGGGCCACCAGCAGCAGCAACGCGCCGATGAGTTCCTCGGGCTCGCCGAAGCGGCGCATCGGCGTGCCTTGCATGATGTTGTCGATCCGCTCCTGGTCCAGCAATCGCCGGTTCTGCTCGGCCGGGAAGAACCCGGGACAAATCGCGTTGATGCGAATGTTCTTCTCGGCGAACTCCTGGGCGATATTTCGCGTGAGGTTCAACACGCCCGCCTTCGACGCCGAATAGGCATACACCCGCGACAGCGGCAGGTGCGACGTCACGCTGCCGATATTGACGATCGCTCCGCCGCCGGTTTCGGCCATGTGCCCTGCGAAAACCTGACAGGCCTGAAAGACGGCCTTGAGGTTGACGGCCATCACGCGGTCCCACTGTTGCTCGGGGTGTTCGAGGAAGGGGCTGCCGAAGTTCACGCCCGCACAATTGACGAGGATATCGATCTTGTTGGCCTGTTTGAGCGTGTCGGCCAGCACGTTTTCGAGCGAGCGGCGGCAAGTAACGTCGACCGTGCAGAAGCCTGCATAGCCGCCGAGCCCTTCGATTTCTTCGACGCGGGCCTGACACGGTTCTTCGGTCAGGTCGGCCACGATCACCCGAGCACCGGCGCCGGCCAGTCCCCGGCACAAGGCCCCGCCAAGGACCCCGGCGCCGCCGATCACGACGGCGGTTTGGCCGGTGAGTCCGAACATTTCCTGGAGGTAGTTTGTGGACATGATTTTGTCTCTGGTTGGCTAAGCCGCGAGCGGCTATTGGGGTGGTTTGCGGAGTTCGATCCATTCGGTGTGGAAGGGCCCTTCGCCCGGCTTGTCGACGCGATGGTAGGTGTGGGCACCGAAGTAGTCGCGTTGGGCCTGCAACAGGTTGGCCGGCAGGCATTCGCTGCGATAGCCGTCGTAATAAGCCAACGCGGCGGCGAAGGCCGGCACGGGGATGCCCAACTCGACGGCCGTGGTGACCACGTGTCGCCAGGCCGGCTGGGCCTTGCCGACCGCTTCCTTGAAGTAGGGTGCCAACAGCAGGTTCTCCAGGTTTGCGTCGGCGTCGAAGGCCTCTTTAATCCGCTGGAGGAACACGGCCCGAATGATGCAACCGCCCCGCCACAGCAGTGCGATCGGCCCGAACTGCAACGGCCAATCGTGTTCCGCGGCGGCGGCTTGCAGTTGGACGTATCCCTGAGCGTAGCTGCAAATCTTCGAAGCGTACAACGCCTGGCGGATCGCCTCGATGAACTCCTTGCGGTCGCCCCGATAAGTGCCCGACGGACCGGTTAGTTCCTTGCTGGCTCGAACCCGCGGTTGCTTCGTCGCCGAAAGGCTTCGGGCGTAGACCGCCTGCGTGACCAGCGTGCTGGGTACACCCAGGTCGAGCGCCAACTGGCTCATCCACTTGCCCGTGCCCTTGGCCCCGGCCGTATCGAGGATCAGGTCGATCAGGTCGCCGCCGGTCTCCTCATCCTTGACGCTGAAGATGTCGCGGCTGATCTCGATCAGGTAGCTGTCCAACTCGCCCCGATTCCACTCGGCGAACACATCGTAGAGTTCGGCGTTGCCCATGCCCAGGGCGTGCTTGAGCATCCAATAGGCCTCGCAGATCAACTGCATGTCGCCGTACTCGATGCCGTTGTGGACCATCTTGACGTAGTGGCCCGCGCCGCGGGGACCGATCCAATCGCAGCAGGGGATATCGCCGTCGGGACCGACCTTGGCGGAGATCGCCTGGAAGATGGGCTTGACCAGCGGCCAGGCCTTTTCGCTGCCGCCGGGCATAATGCTCGGTCCGAACCGGGCCCCCTCCTCGCCGCCGGAAACGCCCGTGCCGATGTATAGCAGGCCTTTCGATTCGACG
>SDBT01006157.1_pt1 | contig 19978 bp, 21 predicted proteins | sample 2277101 | NCBI WGS metagenome assembly SDBT01 (sample SAMN10404973, study PRJNA504765) | marine sediment metagenome | isolation source: marine sediment core GS10_PC15, 103 cmbsf | place: Arctic Ocean: Southern Knipovich Ridge | collected 2010 | reverse complement strand
AACAGAAAAAGATTTGATTCTATTCTGTGGTTATCATGGCTGGCATGACTGGTACTTGTCTGCGAATTTGGCCGATGATAAAGCTTTGGACGGACATCTTCTATCCGGTTTAGAGCCTAAAGGAGTTCCAAGAGCCTTAAAAGGGACGGCTATCCCGTTCAGATATAACGAAACCAAACAATTTCTATCGCTGATAGACAAATATAAAGGCAAAATTGCCGCTGTCATTATGGAACCAATACGGAACTACTATCCCAAAGAGAGGTTTTTGGAAACCATCAGAGAAACAACTAAAAACTTGGGAATAGTTTTGGTGTTTGACGAAGTTTCTTCTGGCTGGGGACTAAATATTGGTGGGGCGCATTTAAGTTTAGGCGTTAATCCTGACATTGCAGTATTTGCAAAAGGTATGAGTAACGGCTATCCGATGGCTGCTGTCATAGGAAGAACCGAAGTGATGAACGTGGCACAGGATACATTTATTAGCAGCACATATTGGACGGATAGGATAGGACCGGCAGCGGCGCTGGCAACTATAAAAAAACTGAAAGAGCATCGGGTTCCGAAGCATCTTATGAAAGTAGGCAGGGAAGTTCAGAAGGGTTGGGAAAGTTTAGCCCGAAAACATCATTTGAGCATAAAAGTTTCTGGCATCTATCCTTTAAGCCATTTTTCGTTTGAATATGAGAAACCGATGGTTTTAAAAACTCTTTTTACCCAATTGATGCTTGAAAAGGGATACCTGGCTACAACTGCATTTTACGCGTCTTATGCTCATAAAGCCGAACACATTGAAAAGTATTTCCAGGCAGTAGATGAATGTTTTAAGTTTATTTCCGGCACAATTGAAAAAGGCAATCCCATGGAGTATTTAAAGGGGCCTATTTGCCACGTTGGATTTGCAAGACTGACATAAATAATGATGGTTGAAATCCAAGAAGGATTTATAGAGCAAACATCTTTGGGAAAACACCTCGTTTTTGCTGCAGTAATACCCAAAAGAGCCGAAAAAAAATGAAGGTATATCTTGCAGAGTTATCCCATACCGGAAAAGGTCATAGCCCGAACACCGTTCCGCTGGCGGCGGGATATCTGGCCGCTACTTCAAAAAAGAATTTCCCAGATATAGATATAACGATTTACAGAGACCCCAATAAGCTTTTACGTGCGGTCAAGTCTAAACGACCTGATCTGGTGGGATTTTCAGTCTATGCCTGGTCGGAAGAGTTGTCGAAGTTTTGTGCACAAAGAATAAAGGAGATTTCTGAACAGACTGTAATTGCAGCAGGAGGGGCGTCGGTTGATGACATTGACGCAGAAATGTTGAGGTTTCTGCAGATGTATCCCTGCTATGATGTGTGTGTTGCCAATGAGGGAGAGGTTCCGTTCCTTCGTTTAGTCGAACATCTTAAAACGTATGGTGAACTTGTACCGAATGAAACGGTTGAAGGATGTGCGAGGCTTTCAACTGAAGGGGCGCTGCTTAGAGGTTCATACGCCGTGCCTGAGTTATCTGAGATTCCCTCTCCTTATCTCGGAGGTTTTCTGGACGTATTTCTGGAGGATGGTTACGACCCGATTATTCAAACGATGAGAGGCTGTCCTTATTCCTGCAAGTTTTGTATAAGCGGGACCCCGCTGTGGAGCAAGCTGAGAGCATTTGAGCTGGACAGGGTTTTTGCAGAGTTTGAGTATGTAAAAAAGAGGGCCGAGAACAGATACCTGATTCTGTCTGATGAGAATTTCGGTATTCTCCAGGAACGAGATGTTAAAGTTGCCGAATATATTATCAAGTCGTTCAGGGACAGCGGTTTTCCCCCGAGGCTATACTTCTACTCTGCCAAAATCATTACGGAGCAGGTTTTGAAGGTCGTTGAAATATTGGTTCCGATTGGAAGCTTTGCAATGAGTTTTCAGACTTTGGATGAGGCTGTCAGAAAAGAGATAGGGCGTACGAATATTAAGTATGATGATTTTTTGAGACATGTCCAATGGGGTAAGGAACGAGAAATTGTCACGGCCACAGAGATGATTTTCGGTTTTCCCGGTGAGACGGCAGACAATTACATCAGTGGTCTTGAAAAGCTTCTGTACTCAGGGGTCGACAGGATTAGCAGCTACAATCTGCGGTTGCTGTCCGGTATAGACTTGGCTACACAGGAGAATCGAGCTAAATATGGGTTTAAAACGATGTATCGTCTGCCGGAACGTACTTTCGGTTGCTATGATGAAACCGTCATTACTGAAATAGAAGAGGTGGTTGTTGGTTGCCATAGCTTTAACTACGGTGATTATCAGAGAGTCAGAAAATATGGTCTGTTTTTAGAGTTGTCAAGTGGCAGGCGATACCTCTCTGAGCTAATACAGCTAATGATTAACCTTGGTCTCCTTGGCGAGAAACTTATCACATTTTTGGCGGATAATGAATTTAGCGGATATCCGAGACTGCATTCGATAGTGAGTGAATATATGAGGAGGGTAAACGAGGAACTCTTTGAGAGTCCCCAAGCCTGCACAGAATATGTCCGCAAATTGATATCAGGTGGTATGCCGGTTCCTGAAGTGAAACTTAATTACATCTATACAGGTAAAATCATGCTGAACAGTGAAGTAAGGGATGAACTGTTTGGTGTAATCAAGGATTTTATTTATATAAATTGTAATTCGAAAAAAGAGAGGGTTTTTTTAGGTGGTTATGTAGACAACATCCTTGCCAAGCAAATCATTTCGTTCGATCCAAACGAAGAAGATATTATCGAAAGTAACAGTACGATTCGCCTAGACAGACTTGCGCAGAATGACTATGATTCGGTCGACGATTTAGTTGCAGACGCAAGCATGTCGATGGAATTTACGCTGCATAAAGATACGATTGATTTTATGCAGAGCAGGATTCCGCATAGCACCGATGAAGACGGGATAATACAGGATATCTACATGACGATAACTAAGTTTGGACTGCTGCGTCAGCGTCGGATAAAAAATAAAGAAAGTGTTGTCTAAAAATCGATAACATCCACTGTAGCTGTACGGAGCTAATATGAGTAATCCGTGGTTTGAATTCGAAGGGGATAACTGGTATACCAGGAATAAAGAATATCTTGGAAGCAGCTTTGACGTCCCCTTGTTTTTGTTGAAGCTATATTCGATAAAACCTGAAAAAGTCCTGGAAATAGGAGCTACAAATGGCTATCGATTAGCCAAGATTCATGAACAATATAATGCTGAAGTTATTGCAATAGAACCATCTGAAAAAGCAGTGGAAGATGGAAGAGCCAAATATCCGGCTGTCAGGTTTATCAGAAGTACGTGTGAAGATTGTGATTTGGAGGAAAAGTTTGACCTAATAATAGTGGATTTCGTTTTTCACTGGGTCTACAGAGAAAGTTTATACAAGTGTGTGTACAAAATAGACAATATGTTGGAGGATGGGGGGTGCTTGTTAATAGGAGATTTTGGGCCGGAATATTTCTTCAAACGAAAATACCACCACTTAGAAAATGCTGATTTTTATACATGGAAGATGTTGTATTCAGAGTTGTTCACCAAATCTGGAAAGTATTTGGAACTTGCAAGGCTACGGTATATTGCTGGTAGCCACAAGTTTACTTCGGATATAAATATAATAAATGATATGTGCACTGTAGTTCTCCTGAACAAAAAAGACATGTTTATTGAAATATAAATGCATTTATTTAAGGTAATGTCATGAAGGAAGCAGAAGCTGTACTTATAACGTAAGTAGTTTTTGGTTGGGAGTTTGTGGGGCAATCGACAAATAAATACAATACAGATACTCATGGGTTATAAAGACGAAAGGGAGACGATAATTGATGCAACCACAGGAGGTAGATGCTATTACCTTACAGTGCGGTTATTGGTACACCCGTTGACTAACAGACTTGTTTATTTAAGCAGTAGATTGAGACTACATCCCAACTATCTTACATTGGTTGGAGCTTTCTTTTCTGTTTTGTGTTTATATTTCTTTTATACGGCTTATTTTAGGGTGGCGTTCGTGCTTTATTATATACGCACCGTCTGTGACTATTCTGATGGGGCTTTAGCCAGATATTCAAATAAAGTGACAAAAAGTGGAAAATTACTAGATAGAATTACCGATGAGATTTTCTACTTAACTCTATGGGTTTCTATTGCATTAGAAACCAAATCAGTTTGGTTGGCTGTCTACTTTTTTCTCTCTGCCTTGTTATATCGTGTGGTTGTGGATGTGTTTGTTGAATCCAGGGTTAAATTATTGGAGTTGGAGGGAAAGCGTGCGACTGTCAAGCAGTTTTTTATAAATCACGGTATACTATTAGGATGTGGAGTATGCACTATCTTAGAATTTTGGGTTCTTTTTATTTTTTCTTTTGGGGTTTCAAGATATTACATAATAGTGCCCGTTTTTCTGTGTAATTTAGATTTAGTATACCGAATTTATGAAGTTGTTAAATACAGCAGTACGCGGGAAGAGTTTAGTTATTCGAAACAAATGTAGTATTTGAGGCTGAGCGGCATTGTATAAGTTTTTTTTTGTTGCGACGAGACTATCAATATTGCGCCAGAAGGTAGATTTTCCACTGCCAAGGAATGAAAAGCTATTATGAACATTTAAAAACTTTTCTGAGGCCGCTTAGGAGATCATGGAACACTTTTGGGACATAAGAGCAAGAAACTACGACAAGTTGTTCTGGGTTAAGGACAGAAATTACCTGGAACTTATTAGGGAAACCGGATGTTTTAAAAAAACGGACATAGTTTTAGATGTTGGTTCTGGGACTGGGGCTGTTGCAGAGTATATAAAAAAAGATGTTAAACACATAATTTGCATAGATGTATCTTCTGCTATGCTTTCGCAGGGCACGTGGAATGATATGTCGGTGATAAAGTGGGACGTATCAAACCGTCTTTTCGTAGATAATTTATTTGATAAAATTGTTGCACGTATGGTTTTTCATCATATTACAGTTGGCCTTGATCGTGTTTTGGTTAGATGCCACGATCTTTTGAAAAAAGGGGGTAAAATAATCGTGGCAGAGGGGATTCCTCCATCTGATGACAGTGAAGTGGTAAAGTGGTATTCCAAAATGTTTAAGTTAAAAGAGGAGAGGATTACGTTTAGAGAAAACGATTTAGTGCTTAAGTTAAAAAATAATGGATTCAAGAATGTTAAAAAAGTGCTGCATTTAAATAGAAACTTCAGTGTCAGAAACTGGTTAGTGAATTCCGGGTTGATAAAGAAGGTGCGAGATGAAATTTATAATCTTCATATATCTGCAAGTGACAAAGTAAAAAAAGCATATAATATGCAGATAAAGGAAGATGACTGCATTGTTACGACAAAGAATCTGATTTTAATTGCTTCCAAATAAGGTGTGCTGATTTTTGCTTGTGGCAAGTAATTTATGCAATCTGAAACCCACAGAAGTTTTGGCCCGGTAAAGAAAGAGCACATCTTCCTTATTCAGAAGTGGCGTAATGGGCAGATGGATGTATTGCGTCAGAGGAGAAAGATTAAGCGAGATGAGCAAATTAAGTGGTTTAATCGTTTGAAAAAAGACCATAAACAGAAGTTGTTTTCTGTCTTCGAAGGAAAGGGCTTTAAGAAAAAGCTTATAGGTTACTGTGGTTTGACTAATATAGATTGTTTTAACCATAGAGCTGAAATTTCCTTTCTTGTTGATACCAAAAGGACCTTGCTTCATTCAGTTTATAAAGCAGATATGGTTAGCGCCTTATCTTATTTAGCTTCATATGCTTTTTTGAAATTACACTTAAAGAAGATTTTTGTCGAAACATATGAGTTTAGAAAAGAACATATAAAAGTCATAGAACAGTTTGGTTTTAGAAGAGACGGAGTTTTGCGATTGCATATTTGCTTAAAGGGTAAATATTACAATTCTGTGATACATAGCATGCTTCGAGAAGAATATCTTAAAAAAGGAAATTTGATTGGGAAATAGGATGAACTGGAAAGATAAGAGAGTTTTAGTTACCGGTTGTTCCGGAGTGATTGGTAGACATCTTGTTAAATATTTGGTTGAAAAAGAAGCATTTGTTCGTGGTGTGGACCTTGTAGCTTACCCCTTTAACATAAATAACAAGAGGTTTGAATTGCTGCAAAAGGATTTGTTGCATTTGAACCCATTGGAAATATTGAAATTTGGAACTGAGGTTGTTTTTCATCTTGCAGCGTCGTTTGAGAGGACAGAAGAGCAAATCGAGTTTTGGCAAAACAACTATATTAATAATCTTCAGGTCAGCCACAAGTTAGTGGATTTATTTCGTTATTGTGACAGTGTGGCTAAGATGATTTTTGCTTCAAGTTACCTTGTTTATGATGCTAAGACATATACTTTTAGTGAGGAGCAATCCAGTCCTATTTTATTAAAGGAAACATCTCCAAAGGTCCCAAGAAATCTGACAGGCGCGGCAAAATACTATACTGAGCAGGAAATACGTTTTTTTTATACGAACCTGAAAAGGAAATTTCAGTTTGTTAATGCAAGAATATTTAGAGTATATGGGATGGCTTCAAATGATATTATTTCTAGGTGGATTAGAGCTTGCATAAAAGGGGATGTACTTACCTTATATAATAAAGAAAACTCTTTTGATTATATAAATTCTATTGATGTTGCTGTTGCTTTACTAAGGTTAGCTGAATCGGACTATAGCGGTGCAGTTAATGTGGGGTATGGAGACTCAACAGCTGTTTCTAAGATAATTGATATTTTAACAGGTTTGTTTGCCAACATAGAAGTTGAGGATAAGGGTACGATAATAGATTTTGAGCAATCTGGGGCAGATATAAGTGTGTTGAAGAAGGTAACAGGATGGTCGCCTGAGATAGATATAAAATCGGGAATTGAAAGTATAGTTGAATATGAAAGTGCCAAATGAATCCAATATGGAGCCCAGTATTAAATTAGGTAAAAAGCTAATAACAAAAGACAGCCCATCGTATATTATTGCTGAGATCGGCAGTAATCATAATAGAGACTTTAAGAAGGCTTTAGCCCTAATTGATGCTGCCAAATCAGCGGGTGCTGATGCCGTTAAATTTCAAACATTTAGAGCTGAGACATTATATTCTCGTTATGCACCATCCTTTACCCATCAGGAAGAAAAGCCTTTTGACATAATTAAAAAGAATGAAGTACCCTGGGAATGGCATAGTTCCTTAAAAGATTATTGTGAAGGGAAAGACATAGATTTTTGCTCAACGGCCTTTGATTTGGATGCCGTTGAGCTTTTAGAGAAAATAGGGGTTCCTTTTTATAAGATTGCGTCTTCAGAGAAGGATAATATTTTTTTGTTAGAGAAGATGGCGAAAACAGAAAAACCAATAATACTTTCGACAGGAAAAGCAGATTTAGAGGAGGTTGGAAGAACGTTGAATTATCTTTCCAAGCATAATTCCGGCCCTGTAGCTTTATTGCATTGTGTAAGCCAGTATCCAGCGCGATACAAAGATGTAAATTTAAGGGCGTTGATTACAATGAAACGTTCTTTTAATACAGTAGTTGGTTTTTCCGACCATACGCTGGATAATGTTTCAGCTTTAGGGGCGGTAAGCTTGGGTGCAAAAATAATAGAAAAACACATAACACTTGATAAAAAGCTTCCAGGCCCTGATCATTTTTTTGCTCTCGAACCGGAAGAATTCTCCCATTTTGTTTCATCGATACGGAATTTGGAGCAGGCTTTAGGGTATTCGTTAAAAAAAGTTCAGGGTTCCGAGCTGGAAGATCGACTAAAAGGCAATTGCAGTATTCATGCAGCAAAAGACATTCCTAAGGGCACAAAAATCACAAAGGGTATGATATGCATCAAAAGGCCAGCTTTGGGGATTTCACCTTGGGAGATAGATGATGTTATAGGCAGGAAAGCGGCGGTAAACATTGAGGCCGATTGTTGGATAACCAAAGATTTAATAAATTAATAATATTTGTTTAGCAATCTGTTTTGCACAACATGTTTAACATTTTGATAACTTCATCTTCTCGGAAGGTGTCTTTAATTAAATCCTTCGAACATGCGCTTCAAATTTTATCTTTGGACGGCAGGGTTTATGCAGTAGATTCAAGCCCCTTGTCTACTTCGCTTTATATTTCAAGTTATTCTGTTGTGTCGCCTAAGACCGATGAGAAAGATTATTTAGATTGGCTGCTGGGGTTTTGTTTGACTAATGGAATAAGGCTGATTATACCAACGAGAGATGAAGAATTAGGCCTTTTTGCATCTGTAAAGGATAACCTCAAAAAAAAAGGCATATATATTAATGTATCTAGTGAACAGATAATCCGCACATGTGGTGATAAGCGGGATTTTTGTGAATATTGTAAAGCAAGAAGTATTCCAGTCCCAAAACTCTTCAAGGATACTGAAGGCGTATGCTATCCTTCTTTTGTAAAAGGTCGTTATGGCAAAGGTGCCAGATTTGCTTTTAAGGTATTAAACAGGCATCAACTTCAACTGCTTTTATCAGCTTCGCAGGAACTTATTATACAGGAATACATTGACTGGCCGGAGTATACCGTTGATTATTTCGCTGATTTTGAAGGAAAACCTGTATCTGTGGTTCCGAGAGAAAGGATTTTAGCATTTGGGGGAGAATCGTTTGTTGGGAAGACTGTAAAAGACAAATTCATTATTGATAGCGTAATTGATTTTGGCACAAAATTAGGTCTTGTGGGACACAATACAATACAGCTTTTTTATAATAAAGGAACTAAAGAAATAAGGTTTATAGAGGTTAATCCAAGATATGGTGGCGGTGCGGCTTTAGGAATTAATGCGGGTGCTCACACCCCATTATTTTTGATTAAACTGATATTGAATCAGCCTATACAATACGATCTATATGACTTCGAAGGCAACATGTATATGTTTCGATATACCAATGATATTTTTATTAAAAAATGTGATTTAAAAAGATGAGATTTAAAGCTGTCATTTTTGATCTTGATGACACGCTGTACGACGAATTTGATTTTGTGAAGAGCGGTTACAAAGCAGTAGCTGATTATTTGTCAGTAAAATACAATTATGCATATAGTATAATTCTTGACAATATGTTAGAACGCTACAGAACTAACGGAAGAGACAACCTCTTTGATTATATTTTGAAAAAATACAACATTCAAAATAATGGTATTATAAAAAAACTACTGGGGATTTATCGCAGTCATACCCCTTCTATCCGCTTATACGAGGACGCTGTTTCGGTATTGAAGAAGTTGAAGGCTATGAAAATTAAAACAGGTTTAATAACAGATGGGATAAAGATTGCACAGCAAACAAAAGTAATGAGCCTTGGTTTGGATGAAATTATGGATCATATAGTATTTACTGACGATCTTGGCCCCAAAAATGGTAAACTGCTTGTTTTACCCTTTGAATTGATGTGCGGAGTCTTGGAAGTTGAATACATCGATTCCTGTTATATAGGTGACAACCCTTCTAAAGATTTCTTGGGGCCGAATAAGCTTAATATGACTTCAATACGTTTAAAAAGGGGTATGTATAAAGATGTTACGCCCAATGACATAAATTATAATCCTAAATACAGCATATCTTCATTAGATGAGTTTTTTTTGATATAAGAAGGAATTACATCACGAAAATAGTAGCTACCATTGAAGCCAGAATGGCCTCTTCCAGACTGCCGGGTAAGGTCCTGCTTGAGGCAGGTGGCAAGCCGATGTTGGAAATTCTGGTTAATCGCCTAAAGCAGGTAAAAGCCATTGATGAGATTGTCATTGCCACAACGACAAACAGAACAGATGATTGCCTCGCCGAGTTTGCAGCCCAGCGGGAAATTAAACGTTTTCGTGGAAGCGAGGATGATGTTATGGCTCGGGTCATTGGTGCAACTGAGTCCGTCGATGCGGATATTATCGTGGAAATTACCGGCGACTGTCCTATTATTGACCCCTTGATTGTTGGTCAGACTATACAGATGTATTTATACAATGACTGTGACTATGTAGGCAATGGTCACATTCGAAGCTACCCTGACGGAATGGATAGCCAGATCTTAAGTCTCGAGACACTAAAACGTTCTGCGGCGATGACGAAAGACCCTCTCGACCACGAACATGTTACGCTCCATATTCGCAATCATCCTGAATTATTCAGGCACATATACCTGATTGCACCGGCAGACCAGTATTGGCCTGAGCTGGGTTTAACACTGGACGAAGAAAAAGATTACAAGCTTTTGAAGAAAATAATTGAGCACTTCGGCGATAAAAAACCATACTTTTCCTGTGGGGAAGTTATCGAGCTTCTAAGAGCTAATCCTGATTGGGTTGATTATAATAAAGATGTTGAGCGAACTGTTGTTCCAACTCTTAAAGCCCGTATAGCTAAAATGGATTAACAAATTTTACTCGGATTTTTTAGTGAATCGATATAATGCTGCTGTCATTGGCTGTGGAAGAATAGGTACTTTTTTTGATTCACCTCAATCAAAAAAAGTCCTTACACACGCTCACGCTTATTTCAGCCATCCGAAAACAAACTTGGTAGCTGTTATGGACACAGATGCAAGTAGAGCTCAAAAGGCTGCAGAACTCTGGCATTGTGACCCCTATGATAATTTACAGAAATTACTCCACGATAAAAAACCAGACATAGTTAGCATTTCTGTACCAGATGATTGCCATTATGGTTGCTTAAAGGATGTATTTTCTTTTAAGCCGAAAGTTGTTATAACCGAGAAGCCTTTAACTGATGAGCTGAGCAAATCCGAGGAGATTGTTAATGAATACAAAGCTGCCCAAATACCCCTTATTGTAAATTACACCCGCCGGTTTGATAAAACTGTTCAGCAATTAAAAAGTGAAATAGAATGTGGTAAGTATGGCGAGATTCAAAATGTCACTGTCAGATACACAAAAGGAATTTTACATAATGGCTCGCATGCCGTGGATATTTGTAATTACTTATTTGGTGATATTGTATCACAGGATGTTCTGTCTGCCATAATAGATTATTGTGTTTCAGACCCGACCCTAACCTGCCGTTTGACTTATCAAGCATGTAAGGATGTTTTTTTAATAGGTTATGATGAAAACAGCTTCTCGGTTTTTGAATTGGATATTGTCGGGAAGTGCGGGCGAATTTGCTTTGAGGACTTTGGTTTAGTCTGTACTGAATATACTGTAAAAGACGACCCGGACTATGTTAAGTATAGAGAGCTTCGTAAGGCAGAGCCCCGGAATACCGGCCTTGATTATGCTTTTCTTAATATGGTGGATAACGCTGTGAATCACATTGAAAATGCTCAGCCCGTTATTTGCTCCGCCCACGATGCTCTTAAAGCCCAGCGGATTTGTGATTCTTTAATGAAGCGATACAACGAAACTATTGCCGATGCTGGAATCAGTTAAAAAAATTCTGTCTTTAACGCAAAGGTTCAGCGAAACTTATTTTTATGCTGTTGACCCAGGGGGCTTTAACCTCTTGCGTTGTATATATGATGAGCAGAAAAAGCTCAACCCTTCTACTTACTGGATACTTGATGGCTGGGCCAAAAGCAGTAATAAAAACATTGATTTTGTTGAGTTAAGGCAGTTTGAAAACCAGTATCATGCTACAGCCAATAAAGAGATTTGCCTCCTGATGGGTTCCCAGCGAACTTATGAAGCTACCCATAAAGTAATTGACCACTGCCGTGAAAAAGGTATCTACTCTATTTTTGTTTTTGACCATTGGGGTAACTACGCAAAGCACTTTCGTCTTACTGACCATCTCCACCTGCCCGACAAAATCTGCGTCCCGGACGAAACAGCCAAAAGCTCATTGGTTTCTGCTCTAAATCCTTATCTTGATGATAAAACACATATCAGCAAAAACATCGTAATTGTTGGCCATCCAGCAATCGAAGAAAGCGTAAGGAAGATACAGAATATCTCTGAAGAGGAAAAAACGGAAATACGAAGTCGGCTCAATGCAGCAAATAAACGCATTTTTCTTTTCCTGACCGAACCAATCGAAGAAGATTTTGGATATGATTCGAATGGCGTACCTAATCTGGGTTATACCGAGTATTCAATAATAACCTATTTCTTCAATAACTATGCACGCGATGATGTTAAGGTTGTGATTCGTCCGCATCCACGTCAGAATACAGATAAGATTTGTGAAATGCTTGCTGAAAAGGTTGGTGTTAGCAAGGCCGATTATGTAGTTACTGATAGATTCAGTCTTGAAGAGATGATAGCTGTCTGCGATGAGGTTTTTGGCATCACTACTTTGGCACTTATTACAGCTGCAAAAGCAGGCAAAAAGATTAAGAGTCTTCAGGTCGGACGCAGAGAGAAAAAAGGCGATTTGCCAGACGGAGTCTTTGAGAATAATATGGTTCTTTGAATTAGGAAGGTTGTATGCAGCTTGCAATTAATGGAGGCACGGCGGTCAGGAAAAAACCTTTTCCTGCATATAATACTATAGACGACCGGGAAAAACGGGCTGTTGCGAAGGTTTTGGATTCCGGAGTATTGTCACAGTTTCTTGGATGTTGGGATAAAGATTTTTATGGTGGCCCGCAGGTGCAGGCCCTTGAAGGGGAATGGGCGAAATATTTCGGAGTCAAACATGCTGTCGCGGTTAATTCCTGCACCTCCGGCTTATATTGTGCAGCTGGAGCTGTGGGTCTCGAGCCTGGTGATGAAGTAATTGTTTCACCATATACGATGAGCGCGTCGGCCACGGCGCCTTTGATTTTTAATGCGGTTCCTGTCTTTGCGGATATCGAGCAGGATTACTTCTGCCTCGACCCTATTTCTGTTGAAGCCAAGATAACACCTCGAACACGGGCTATCATCGTGGTAGATATTTTTGGCTTGCCTTATGATGCTGATGCGATTAACTCAATCGCCAAAAAGCATAACCTTTATGTAATTGAGGATACTGCTCAGGCCCCTGGGGCTCGTTATAATAACCTTTTCGCTGGAACTTTGGGTGACATTGGCGTTTATTCGCTTAATTATCATAAGCACATTCATTGTGGAGAAGGCGGCATAGTTGTCACTAATGACGATGAATTAGCTGAACGTGTAAGGCTTATTCGAAACCACGCAGAAGCCGTCGTTGAGGGTAAAGGCGTTGAAAACCTGGCAAACATGGTCGGATTTAATTTCCGTATGACCGAGATAGAAGCTGCAGTTGCAAGGTGTCAGCTGAGAAAATTAAAAAAGCTTTTGGAGAAAAGACAATCCAATTCAGAATATCTTACAAAACAACTAAGTAAGATTCCTGCTTTGATACCCCCGAAAGTTCGACCCAATTGTACTCACGCGTATTACTGTTATGTTGTAAGGTTTCTGGCTGGCCAGGCAGGTGTGTCAAGGGATGTATTTATCGACGCTGTTAAAGCAGAATTGATACCGGAGAAATATCACACAAACAGCGGCGTCGATATGGGTTGTGGCTATGTCAAACCGCTGTACCTTCAGCCTATTTTTCAAAAGCAGATTTGCTATGGCAGTGCTGGTTGTCCTTTTGTAAAACCATGGTATAAGGGGCAGACCAATTATCAAAAAGGTATTTGTCCAATCGCCGAGCGTATGCATTATGAGGATGTTTTTACGCATAATCTGATGCACACTTGTCTTACCAGAAGAGACTTAAATGACGTAGTCAAAGCCTTTCGGAAGGTCTGGGAAAATCGTGGCCAATTGAGGTAGGTTTTTAATTCAGTAATGGAAATTGATAAATGGAACAAGGACGACTGGGACGCTTTTGTTGACGTTTCTCCGCAGGGGACTGTCTTTCACAAAAGTTTTTTTCTCCAAAGTTATGACCAGCAACAACCAGCTACTGAATTAGTAGTAGTTGACCGGGGCTATCGGCGAACAAAGGAGTTTAGTGCATGTTGGGGCAGTCCGGAAGCTTACGCAGATGCACTACAAGGAGCTTATGTCTCTTGACATCTGCCATGCCGATATTACCGACGATGACCGTGCAAGTGTGGTGACGGCATTTCATAAAGTGTTGGACAATATCCGCGAGTTAAAGTAGAAAGAAATCTATGCGGAAAGCTATGGGCAATACACTATTTCGTGGTTACCGAAGCATTATGCATCTTTATATAAAACTAGGTGTATGGCTTATTTCTCGTCCTCGTTCATTGATGAAAGGAGGCAGGCTGCTTGCAAGTGCGCTAAGACACAAAAGATATTTGGCTACCTTGCCCCGCTCAGGTACCGAATACATTACGTGCCTGCTCTCGAGTGCATGTGATATAAAAGCCGATGGAACGGGTGAATATAAGTTTGTAAATAACGAATGGGTACATAACATTAAGATAATATGGCCATCGACACTCCATAACTTCGTTGCCAATCTCAAAAAGGTGGTGAAACTTTGGGCCCTTGATATTGATGATTCCATCCTGGAAAAGACCGTTGAACTATGCAGCCACGAGGCAATGAAATCAAAAATACCCGCTGAGGTTCTGAGCTCCAACAAAAGGCTCACCGTCCGCGAGAATCGAGGACGGTTGTTTTCCAAAGAAAACCGCGATTACATCGACCGCTCTATCCGAGACAAACTGCGCCACGATTTTGGGTACAACTACTTGGACGCGCCAACCGTGAGCTCATAGTTTTGGACAATAATCTATGGAAGCAGTCAAAGCTTTACTCCGAAAACCTTACCGAAGCCTCAAGGCCTTCGTGGACAGAAATCGCGAGGCTGCCTTCATCAGGCACAACAGGCGTATCTGGCGCGATTTCCGCTGCGACGCCGCGCAGGCCGAAATACTCCTCGAAACAATCCGAACCGCCAGCAGCATCGTCTCGTGCAGCTATCTTGCCAACTACCTCGCAAAAAAGCACAACGCAAGGATTATCGCTTACCCGGTCGAGAACAAAAAAGTAGATGAAAGAACCTACGAATCCTTCAACTGCAAAATGCTTTCCTTCACCGTTTCGAATGAACAATTCCATGATGTTGACAGATTGTTCGGCGAAGTCTATCCCCGGTTGAAAACCAAACTCGACGTTGAAAACCTTGAAATAAATAGCGTTTGGATTGGCGACATCCTCTACGATTCCCACCTGCGAAGATACCGGAGCCCCACGCTCGAAATCGACGACCCTCGCTTTATGGACTCGCTCAAGGGCGCCCTTGCCTATTACGTTTACTGGCGCGATTATCTCGATACCCACAATGTCAAGTCTGTTATCGTCAGTCACTGCGTTTATTACTGGTATGCTGTCATCCTGCGCCTCGCTGTTAGCAGACAAATTCCTGTCTATCAGGTAAACGCGCAGACCCTGTACTATGTCACCGACACCCACCACTACCGGGCGTACAACGATTTTTTCGACTACCCGCAGTTCTTCAGCGAACTGAGCGAGCGCGAAAAAATCGAGGGTCTTCAGGCCGCAAAACAAAGACTCGACCAAAGACTCGCGGGTGAAGTCGGCGTCGATATGGTCTATTCCACCAAATCTGCCTACGCCAAGAAAGGGGATAAAAGGGTCTTTGCTGAGAGCCCGAGAATAAAGATTCTCGTTGCCCCGCACTGCTTTTTTGACAGTCCACATCCTTACGGCATAAACCTCTTCCCTGACTTCCATGAGTGGCTTGCTTTCCTCGGCAAAATCTCAGAACGAACCCACTACGATTGGTACATAAAAACACACTCCGATTTCCTGCCCGGCAATATCGAAATCATCGAGGGATTCATCCAACGATTTCCGAAATTCACTCTTTTGCCTGCGGAGACCAGCCACCATCGGATAATCGAAGACGGCATCGACTTCGCCCTCACCGTTTACGGTACAATCGGCGTTGAATATGCTACTCTCGGTGTTCCTGTTATCAATGCCTCGACGTGCAACCCTCATATCGCTTACGACTTCAATATTCATCCCAGGTCCATCGAGGAGTATGAGCAAATCCTCCTCAACCTGCCCAACCTGAAATTCCACATAGATGTCAACCAGGTCTATGAGTACTATTTCTGTCGCTTCCTCAGCAACGCCGACAACTGGCTCTATAACGACTACCACGGATTCCTTGAAGTAATCGGCGGCTACCACAAACAGGTCGGACCAGTAAGCTATCAGAAATTCCTCGAACAATTTTCGCAGCAAAAGCACAACCGGATACTCCAGACCCTGGACAGATTTGTGGAATCGAAAGAGTATTGTCTCCGGAAGAAACACTTAGCTTCCACTTCTGAAACCACCAAGTCATCTCGATATAGCGTGACCAAACTCTTGCAGCAAAGGAGAAATCATGACTGATATGCCGTTTCTTGTTGGAAAAAACATTTATCTTAGGGGCCTGACCGAGGAGGACTGTGATGGTCCGTATCCGGGCTGGTTTAACGATGCTGATGTTTGCGAGGAAAATTCACACCATTTATTTCCCTATTCAAAACCGACAGCTCACGCATACGTACAGCAGGTAAATAACAGAAAAGATAAGTTAGTGCTTGCAATTGTTCGGTCTAAAGACAACGTACACATTGGCAATGTAGCTTTGAGCAGCATTAACTTTGTAAACAGAACCGCTGCACTAAGAATTATCATAGGTGACAAGTCCTGCTGGCAAAAGGGTTATGGCAAGGAAGCTGCAAGGCTTATCTGCGACCATGGCTTTCTATCTTTGAATCTTAATCGCATTGCCTGTGGGACTTTTGGAGATAATATTGCCATGCAAAAACTCGCCGAATATTTAGGTATGCTCAAGGAAGGTACAAGAAGAAAAGCTGTCTACAAATCGGGGCGTTATCTGGATACTATTGAATACGGTGTGTTAAGAAGTGAATATGTTGCACGGTTTAACCTTGACGAACCTGTAGAGTAGATATGTGCTTATTGTTTCGGATTTTAGCGGGAACCGTTCTTGTATACAATCAGGTTTACGACTTTTTGAGGGGTAAAGTTTATGGGGACTAATCAACAAGGCGATACTCCGGTAGTTATTCTTGCCGGTGGCTACGGGACCAGGATAAGTGAAGAAACCGACTATAAACCCAAACCCATGGTTGAGATTGGTGGCAAACCTATCATTTGGCACATAATGAAATATTATTCCCATTATGGGTTTAATGATTTTATCGTTCTTTTAGGCTACAAAGGTTATTATATCAAAGAATATTTTGCCAATTATTTCCTTCACCAAAGTAATATTACGATTGAGTTATCTACCAATAAGATGAAAGTGCATAACAGCACCAGCGAGCCTTGGAGAGTTACCTTACTGGATACAGCTATCAATACTATGACCGGAGGGAGGATTTTAAAGGCACAGCCCTTCATAGGAAATAAACAATTCATGCTGACTTATGGAGACGGCGTTTCTAATGTTGATTTAAATGCCCTGTTGGAATTTCACAATTCCCATAAGAAGGCAGTTACTTTGACTACGGTGCAGGTGGAAGGACAATATGGCTCTGTCGATCCTTCTGAGGAAGGACGCATCCTGCGATTTATGGAAAAGCCCAAAGGCGATGAAGCCTGGGTCAACGGCGGTTTTTTCGTCTGCCAGCCCAAGGTCTTCGATTATCTGACTGGGGGCGAAGCGGTAGTTTTTGAGCGAGGTCCTTTGGAAAAATTGGCAAGTGACGGAGAATTGTACGCTTATAAACATCCCGGTTTCTGGAAGTGTATGGATACTTTGCGGGACAAGATTTCTCTCAATAGGATGTGGGAACAAAATCAGGCTGAGTGGAAAGTGTGGGAATGAAAGAGTCTTTCGGAGGACAAGCTTATCATGACAAGAGGGTCTTGATTACAGGTCATACAGGGTTTAAAGGCTCATGGTTGGCGCTGTGGTTGTCCCAAATGGGTGCCAAAGTCACAGGGTATGCCCTAGCTCCTTCGACGTCACCAAGCCATATAAAAATTCTGAATGTCGACTGTCTTTCTATAACAGGTGATATTCGTGACGCGGATAAATTGCAGAATGTTGTTAAAAAGGAAAAACCCGAGATTATTTTTCATCTGGCTGCTCAAGCACTTGTCCGAAGGTCATATAGAGAACCGATTGAGACATTCTCCACAAACGTGATCGGGACTGCCAATCTTCTGGAGGCCTGCAGGCAGTCTCTGAGCACAAGAGCGGTAATAGTAGTTACAAGTGACAAATGTTATAAAAATCGCGAGTGGCTGTGGGGATATCGCGAAGACGATGCTCTGGGTGGATATGACCCTTACAGTGCATCCAAAGGCTGCACTGAGATTGTAACCTCGAGTTACAAGCATTCGTTTTTTCCCCCCGATGAATATGGGCGTGGTCACACAACTTTGATAGCAAGCGCACGGGCTGGTAACGTAATTGGAGGCGGCGATTGGGCAGAAGACCGTTTGATTCCCGATATCGCCCGGGCCGTAAGCAAAAAAGAAGCTGTCTCTATTCGCAACCCTAACGCAACGCGTCCATGGCAACACGTACTTGAACCACTATCAGGGTATTTAATGCTTGGGCAGAGACTGCTACAAGGTGAACCCGAGTTTGCAGATGCCTGGAACTTCGGCCCTGATGAGGATGGGAACCTTAATGTAGCAACGTTAGTGAAACAGCTAAAACAGTACTGGAACGAAATCGATTACCAATTGTCGTCCGTCTCATCTGATTTGCACGAGGCAAACTCACTGCAGTTAGATTGTTCCAAGGCTCGTATAAAACTCCGGTGGAGGCCGGTGTGGAATATTGATAAAGCTTTGGAAATGACGGGTATCTGGTATGACCGTTTTTACCGCAGTGGAGATGTCATAAGCGAACAGCAATTGACGCAATATGTGCAGACAGCTAAACATAAGAATTATAACTGGGCTGAATTATGAAATTCTCACAAACCCCATTTCAGGGGGCATGGCTTGTCGAAACAGAACCCTTTCGAGACCATCGGGGGAAATTCGTCCGATTCTTTTGTCAAAATGAATTGAGAGAGATTCATCATGGCAGGCCTATTGACCAGGTAAGTTATTCGCTCACGGTCAAAAAAGGGACAATTCGTGGAATTCACTATCAATATCCGCCCAAAGCTGAAAGTAAATTAATTCGCAGCTTACGGGGAACTGTATTTGATGTGATGGTCGACCTAAGGCAGAATTCTCCGACCTTTTTAAAGTGGCATGGAGAAATTTTATCAGGGGAAAATATGAAAATGCTGTATGTTCCCCAAGGTATTGCTCATGGTTTTCAAACACTTGAGGAGAATTGTGAGATGTTATATTTACATAGCGGTTTCTATAGTCCATCACATCAAGCAGGCCTGCGCTGCGATGACCCAAAAATCGGGATTCAATGGCCGCTGGAGGTTGCGGGAATTTCGGAGAAAGACCGTAATTTTTCCCTGCTTACTTCAAATTTTCCAGGAATTATCTTATGAACTGCCGATTTTGTCAGCATAAACTGACAAAAGAATTCATCGATATGGTTAATGCTCCGCCTTCAAATTCATTTCTTACGGAAGAACAGCTAAGTGAACCTGAAATTTTTTATCCGCTTAAATTATACATATGCGAGAAATGTTGGCTTGTCCAAGTTCAAGAGTATAAAAAAGCAGAAGAAATCTTCAGCGGAGACTACGTTTATTTTTCTTCTTATTCCCAAAGCTGGCTGGAACACGCAAAGACTTATGCGGATATGATTACTGAAAAACTGGGATTGACCCCTTCATCTCTTGCCATTGAAATCGCCTGTAATGATGGATATCTACTTCAGTATTTTCAACAGAAGCATATTCCGTGCATTGGGATTGAACCTTCGGAGAACACCGCCGAAGTTGCCAGGGGAAAGGGCATTAATGTTATAGTGGATTTCTTTGGAGAAAGTTTGGCCAGACAGCTGGTGGAAGAGGGAAAAGCTGCGGATATATTGATTGGTAATAATGTGTTGGCTCATGTCCCCAACATAAATGACTTTGTCGCTGGATTAAAAATAGCCCTTAATCGTGGAGGAGTTATCACAATGGAATTCCCACATCTCATGCGGCTAATAG
>SDBT01006156.1_pt1 | contig 19979 bp, 19 predicted proteins | sample 2277101 | NCBI WGS metagenome assembly SDBT01 (sample SAMN10404973, study PRJNA504765) | marine sediment metagenome | isolation source: marine sediment core GS10_PC15, 103 cmbsf | place: Arctic Ocean: Southern Knipovich Ridge | collected 2010 | reverse complement strand
CCAGAATTAAGCGAGGTTTGTGAGAAATATTTTTGTAAGCCATTATCCCAATATAAACCCATAGTTGGAGATTACGCATTTAGTCACGAGAGTGGCCTTCATATAGCTGCAATTTTGGCTCATCCTTTAACATACGAGCCAATAAATCCAAAGATGGTTGGTAGACAGAGGAAGTTTTATTTAGGAAAGTTTTCTGGTACACAGTCTATTTTACATGCTCTTCAACAAAAACTTAAGGTTTTAGACTTAGATATTCCAGATGATATTATTAGAAAGATAGTAACAGAAGTAAAGAAGAAACATGAAACAACTTCTAAAAAAGATTTAAGAGAATCTTTTAATATTATTAAAAGAGAGATAAAAAAGATCACTAGAGGTGTAACTGATAAGGAATTTTTTGAAATTGTCAATAAATATGCCCAACCTTACGTCCCTGACGAATTCAAACCTAAAGAGAAGAAAATTGCAAATAGCGCTAAAAATTCCTAATTAATCATTATCAGACTTTGAAAGATAAGCATTTAATAATTTTAAAAAATAAGTTTTTCTCAACCTAATTGACTTTTAATTTCTTCTATCCGCTTTTGAGTTTGTTCTAAATCTCTTTCTAGCTTTTTAGTTTGCTTTTTATATGATTTACTGTCTAATTTTCCAGAATCATGCTTTTTCTCAATGAAGTTGATTAAATTAAAAACAGAATTTAGTTTATTTTCTAATCCTTCCAATTCGGCAACTAATTTATCTCTATCTTGGTCGACATGCCCAATTGTTTCTGAATTCGTTTCCACATAAGATCTAGATATAGTTTGTGACGTTTTTTCTATTTCGGCAGGGTCAATAGGTTCTAATCCAATGAATAATTCATCATTATCTTCTTCACTATCGACTTTGTCTAATTCTGTAGGTTTTGGAGGCAGATTTGTAAGTGGACGTTTACTAAATTTAAGGTAATCGGAAGTATCTTCTGAATACTGATAATCTTGATAATTTATTGGTCCTTGAGGAATTTCTTGATCTTTAAGACTATATAAATCCGCATTTTCATCAGTGGCAGCATTAATAATATGCTCAATGGTATATTTAATGTTATTAACTTGATTTAAAACATTCTTTAGTAATCCTATTAATTCGCTTTTTGAAGAAATTTTTAATGAAATATCAACACTTTCGAAATTTTGACTCTGGAGATTTTGACTTTCGAAATTTTGACTTTGAATTGAGGGAATAGGGCTAACTGGTGAACTATATTCCTCTTCTTGAGAAGATTGGATTGAAGCAGGACTAGGAGCAGTAGTTTTACTGTGATCTTTACCCTGTTCAGTTAATTCCATTCTATAATCTGAAATAAGCCAGTTAAAAATATTCAAAGCTAAATTAGGATGATCGTCATATTGAAAACCCCCTCCCGTTCTATCTCTAAACATTTCATAACTGCCAATAGCAACTACTCTGCCATTATCTGGTTCTGAAGCACAGATTAATGGACAAGAAAATGGTTCAGAAGTTTCATTTGAAGATACTACAGATATAGCTTCTCCAAGGACTGTTAAAGAACACCCCGCGCGATAGCATATTTCATTAATTCCATTTGTAAGAGGGTGTGGAGGAATGAAATGATCAGCGGTAATTATCGGCATATTTTCCATGCCTATATTATGAATTTCATCTAATACTTGGTCACCTTCAAAGGCTATACCAAAATGCTCACTTATTTCTCCTAAATTGCTATTTCGGCCTCGATCCCCCCCTGCATGTGAGAGCATTAACAAGCCTCCTCCATCTTCTTTTACCCAGTTTATTATTTCCATTATTTCTTGGTGAGATAATTTAGAGAAATCTGGGCATGCAAAAACTAAAATATCATATGGCTTTAAGTAATTATGAGTAATTGGAGTTTCGAGAAAATTATAGCAAACAAAATCATTTGAATTTAAATGATCACGGAGTTCTGACATATTTTCGTCAATTTTTCCCCGAGGTTTGTGCGATACATCAAAAGCTATATAATATGGCATAATAAATCAGTTTAAATAATAATTTATTTCAGATTAATATAAAGAAACCTTTTATTTTATTTGTTAATAATTTTATTTTACAAATATAAATTTAAATTCTTAACCTTTAAGATTTATTAATATTTGTTAGTATTTGTTAGTATATAGATTCAAATTAATATATACTTTTATCTCCTATAATTAAATTGTCCTTACTTATATTTTCTACTCTCACATCGCTACCAATAATGGAATTTTTTGAGATAATATTCTTAAGAATAGTGTTATTTTCAATTACACAGCTTTCCAGTATTGAGTTTTCAATAATCGAATTTTCTCCTATTGAGACATAAGGTCCGATTACAGAATTTATGATTTTTGTATTTTTTCCAAAAACGTTTGGATTTTTTAAAAAGCATTTATCTACTACGATATCTAATTCCTCAAAGTCTTCTTTTTTTATAGAATGTTGTTCTAATAAAAATTGATTACCATTTAAAACTTCTGAAGGTCTACCGAAGTCTAATATTCCTTTTTTAAGTTGGATTGCCGCAATTTTAAACCCACTATCTACTAAGTCTTGTAGACTTTCTGTTAAATATATTTCTTTCGAGTCATCTGTTCTTCGATCTAAATATCTCTTTATATTATCAAAGAGGGCATTTGTAGCGGTGTTTGAAAAGGCGTAAATACCTGCAATTGCTAAATCAGAAACAAATTCAGCTGGTTTTTCAACCAATTTTTGGATTATATTATTTTCATCTACAACTACTACTCCATATGAGCTAGCTTCTTCTTTAGAAACTTTCATGACTGTAATTATTCCATCTATATCAGATTCATAATATCGGTATAAAACGTATGAATATTCATCAAGAAGAATCATGTCACCTAAAAAAATCAGAACTCCTCCTCTTTTATCTTCTTCTTTTGTCTCAAAATTGTTTTTTGCAAATCTTGTATGAGCCAAATATACTGCCTCCCCTAATCCCCAATAATATGGAACATTATCCTTATAGCCACGAGGTACCTGCTCAACAAAAGTGAGTTTAAATTTATTATAATAATGTTTTTTAATATAATCAATAATTTGTCTTTTTTTATATCCTACTATAATTATTAATTCAGTCGTCGGTTCAAACGTATCGCTGAATCTAGTTAGTATATGGTCAAGAACGGTTTTTCCACCAACACTTATAAAAGCTTTTGGCTTACTTAAGGTGAATGGGCGCAGCCTTGAACCGATTCCAGCAATAGGACCTAGAATTTTCATATATTTACCAACTTTTTTTTTTTTATTTTAAATAAATTTAGATTTTTCATCATCAAAAATTCTCTGTAAATAACCAAATAAAAGATCTAGGCCATGCTCTTCATTAACAGTGCAGGGAATTAATTCTGCAGTTGATCCCATTTGAGTAAAGACTTCAGACAAAGACATTGATAATTCTCTTATTAAACCTTTTTCTCGTTCATTGGTAGATTCTGCCAATGCTTGAAAATCTTGAGACCAATTTATTATCATATCTATTTGATCATCATCTAAAAGATCAATTTTGGATAAAATGTTTATTTGCGGAATTGTTCTAAATCTAAATTGTACAGAAGCAGCTAAAAGTAATGTCGATATAAATCCATTAGGTCTAAGAGTAAGGTTGGAATCAAAAAGAAAAGATACAGCCCTTTGAATGGACCCAAAACCTAATGAACTTGCAATCAATGGTCCAGTTTCTCTGAATGCAAAAAGCTCAAGCTGTCCCGCAGTATCTACTAATATCCAGTCAGGATTGTATTCATCAATCTCATATTTCAAATCATCTAAATGATTAACCATTAGATCAGAAGCTAAAATCATCGCGCCATTTGGACCCAATCCATATTTATTCATTACTTCTTCTAGAACTAAATAATCCCGAATGTCAATATCTGGAATATAAGGCATAATTATTACTCCAGGATCTAAATTTATAGTAATTACAGATATTTCAGGATCTCTATTTTCAATGTATGCCTTTAACTCTCCAGTAAGAGTGGATTTTCCACTTCCCGCTGTGCCAATAAAATAATTTAAAAGAATCGGATGAAACCTTTTTTTAACTTTTAGTTATATTAGTTATAATTATTCACCGTAGAAATTAAAGATTTAGGATTTAACTAAAGAAATTTAATATAAAAACAGATTTAAATCTTAATTATTTGGATTCTTTAAGTTTTCTAATGTGAGTTCTTTTGACTGTTCCTTTTCTAATCGCTTAATTTGCCTTTCATAAACTAATTCTTGTTTTTTCTCTAATTCATCATCATTGAGTATAATATTATTAAGTTCTTCTTCACTCAGAGGTTTTAAATAATTTTGAAATGTTTTACCATCTTTCATTACACCTTTTAATTCTGCTAAGTATGGTAATTTTCCCGGAGCTTTAAGAGCCAATTTGGGATTTGATAAATTTGGATTTGGTCTCCAATTTGAAATTTTCTTAGGAGGTCCTGTCTGGGAGAATCCTGGTGATATGGGACCTATATTATTTATGGATATATTTTTTAACGTTGAATTAAGTTCCTTTAATTGTTCTACTATGTTGCTCATAGCTTCAGTATTTTTATTAACAATTTTTACTAAGAAATCTTGATTTAGATTATTTTTGATTGACTTTTTTTCGTAAATAAAAGTGCTTTTTTCCTTGTTGTTTTTTAGGTCAGTCTCTACTTCCTTATATATCTTTTCATGTAACAGTGAATTTTCAGTCTTATTTTCAGTTTTAAATTCCTCATAGCAAAAGTTCGTATAGCATTCTTCATTTATACAAATCTCTGATAAAATGAATGTTCTACTAACTGAATATTCAATTTTTTTACCAGAATATAAAATGATTGATAATTTTAAGATCTTTATTTGAAGATATTCAATATTACTAACTTCACTCATATCAATAAAAAAAGCTATAAATTTATTAAAGAAATAAAACGTTTTAATAGAAATTATATCAGGTTGGTGTGTTTGATAAATTTCTCTCTTATCGAGTTTAGAGAGTTCATATTTAAGATTAATCTTTTTTATAGTACCAGGAAGAAATAATGGATTTTCTGTTTCATCCTTTTTAAATTCCAGAAACAAATTCCTTTGATCGTCCCCCCCCCAATATGTTTGACACAATTCCATGCGAACTCTAAATATAAAATTTCATACAGTAATTTAAAATGGGTTGACTTAATTAAATTAGTAATTTTTTATATTTAGCTTAGCTTTTCTTCCCTAAATTGATGAAAAAATCTAATTCTATCGAATTTTTAATTCTGATAAATAGAAGATTGGTTTTCTTAATATTTGTCTGAAATAGTTGATTTCTTCTCTTGATTGGATTCCTATATACCCATTTACATCTAAAACCAATATTGCATCTTGGTCATTTAGTTTTCTAAGAGCTATCTCTTGTAAAATATCCCATTCTTCCGATGAAAAATTCAATTTATTTAAAAGTCCATCTACTGAACAAATTGAGACCAATTTTTTGTGATTAATTTGTAGGATGGATTCGATTTTAATAAAATAATCTTTAGCCTTTGTTATTGAACCCACTAAGAAAATTTTATCCCCTATTATTTTAGAAAAATCATATACTTTAAACTCATCTAAAAGTTTTTCATTTAATCTCATAGATTTCTATATTGGAAAAAGAATATTTAAGAATAATCTTAAATAAGAGCTCTTTTACATTAAATTTTATTAAATTAATTGATTTAAATTTACTATGGATGTAAAATTAAATCATGTCTATTTATCGGAAAATTTAGATTTTCTACAAAATCTTGAATCTGAATTTATTGATTTAATTTATATTGATCCTCCCTTTTATAGTGGAGTTGATTATAAAGAATTTTCCGATCTTTGGGATTCTTTAGACGAATACTTAAATTTTATGAGTCTAAGGATAAAGGAAATACATCGAGTTCTTACTAGTACTGGTAGTTTCTATTTACATTGTGATACAAGTGCCATTTTCGATCTTAAGCCTCTATGTGACAGGATTTTTGACAGGGCAAATTTCCGTAGGGAAATTATATGGAATGTAGGTAGTGTATCTGGATTTAAAAGCCAAGTAAAGGGATGGGTCCGCCAGCACGATACAATTTTATACTATACTAAATCCGATAATTTCACATTTAATAAACAATATATCCCTTATAGGGAAGAATATATTAAAAAAATGTTTAGATTTAAAGACGAGGATGATCGGCTTTATAGAAAAAGACGAGGTGGAAAACAATATTTGGATGAAAGACCTGGAACATTGATCGGAGACGTTTGGAATGATATTTACTCCTATCAAACAAGAACGAGATCTAAAGAATATCTTGGATATCCTACTCAAAAACCAGAAAAATTACTGGAACGAATAGTCCTTTCATCTTCAAATGAGGGGGATGTTGTGGCAGATTTTTTTTGTGGTACTGGAACAACATTATTGGTGGCAAATAAGCATAATAGAAATTGGATTGGTACTGATAACAATCCCAAGGCTATTGAGCTATGTAAAAAAAGATTAGACTTTTAAGTTTGTCTCGACAATAAAAAAGTTGTGAAATTTAATCATTTTGAAATACTATATCTTCAATCCCTAACCATTTTTTAGCATCTATTAAATCGTTTACAATTTTCCTATTTGGAGAATCTGCTCTCTCTAATAATATTTGAAACTCTTTGTCTAATGGAGGGTTTTTTGATATAACAAATGCTGATTTTGTTAACTTTTTGTTGTTTCTTTTTAATAATTCTAAGATAATATTAAAGGATCTCACGTCCAATAAAATAAAATCAGAAATATCAACTATAGCGCAAAATTGTTCAAAATCTTTAGTCATTTCTTCAAATTCTTCTGTAAATCGCTTAGCCACTGATTGTGGGAATGTTCCAAGAGCTTTAATATAAAAGCAGGTGGGATTTTTTCCAATTATCTCGATTTTAAACATGGTTATTAGTAACAGTCAGTAATATTTATGGTTAATATTATTTTTGAAATAGTTCCTTATATTATTTATTACTTCAATTTAAACGCGTTGGGAATTAAAAGTAAAAATGGTGGGAGCGGCCGGATTTGAACCGACGACCAACAACTCTGGAGGCTGCCGCGATACCAGGTTACGATTGTGCTTAGAATTTAAACTCAATCTTCGCCACGCACCCATGATAAAAAGAATTTCTTTATGGCGTAGAGTATTAAATATTATTAAATATAAATCAAATACTAATTTTTAATTTTACTAATTAACTATATTATTTCAGTTTAATTAATTTTAATGCTATAAGAACATTATTAAATGCATTAAACTGAATTTAAAAATTTTATGATGAAGAAAATTAGTGAGTACAAACTATCTACAATTACTCCCATTCAAATCGCTATAGCTACATTAATTTCTTTATTATTTCAATATGTCTTCCCTCTCACATGGCAACCATTAGATCTTAGAATGTATGGTCCAAATATTAAACATGGAGACTCAAAAATGAATGTAGTTATTGCCTCTGTAAGTCAATGGTATTTTTCTTTCTCAATCGCTTGGTTGATTTATCGAGATAATCCATACATTAATAACTTCTTGATTTATTCATTTGGATCAGTATTTATGATTTCATTTGCGGGAATTTTTTATTATCATTTATTTTGGGATTTTATTCACCTTTTCCCTTTAGCTGTTGATTTTTATTTGCTTTGGAAAAAGAGAGATACGCTTTATCAGAAAAGGCTACCATATTACCTTATTTTTATAAGTTCGTGGTACTATCTCGTGTATTTTTTGCATCTAGCTTATTTTTTAATACCACTTATTTTATTTATAGCTAATTGGTTAATTGTGACAATTATTGGAATCGCGATTTCTTTTTCCTTTCCTGACAACATTTATTCTGAATTCAAAAGAAAAACCAAAATGAATTCACCCGAATTTACATAATTTTTTTTTGTTTGAAAGATATTACTTTAATAACTAAAAAGGTTGATATATGAAACTTTCAAAAGTATCTATTCCAATTCCATCAAAATGGCCTTTAAGTTTTGTGGCAGGTATAGTTGTAATTATCATATTTTGGGGTTTCACGATTATATCTATCGCATTATTTCCCGGTGTATTCAACCCTTTTAAATATTGGATGAGCGATCTCGGAAATTCCACGTTAAATCCTAAAGGAGCAATATTTTTTAATATTGGTTGTATAGTAACTGGGATTGTGCTCTTTCCATTCTTTATTGGATTGTATGAATGGTATATTGGTAGTAGGAATAACAAAATACTAACATTTCTTACTCAAATAGCTGGCTTCCTTTCAGCATTCTCGATGATTATGTTAGGAGTTTATTCAGTAGATTATTTAGAAATTCATATATTCTGGGCAATTGCTCTCTTCACATTAACCATTTTTACTTTTATTTTGCCATCAATTGCCTTGTACAAATACAAGTTTACAAGGAATATTGCGAAATTTGGTATAATTGCTACAATAATTAATATTCTTTTATGGATTTTCATTTATCCTATAATCGAATGGATAACTATTTTCCTGTCTTTTGCCTTCATTGGTATAATTATACATAGCATGTACACACGTATCGAACGATTACGTCTTGTACGAAAACAAAATATTACTATGCCATCTAAAAGGAAAAAGAAATCTGCACGCAAATAACTTCCTTCTTCAATTTAAAATAGTTCTTATTTCTAAATTAAATTTTTGGAGTTATTACTCATCTATGTGTATATATAAAATTATTTGTTTTGTGAAATACCACAATAAGGGCAAATAATTTCTCTTTTATTCATTTTTTCCCCACATGCAAAACAAATTCGTTCTAAATCGACTCCAAAGTAAATTTTTTCTTCATTTTTCTCATTATTTTTTTCTTTAGACATCTTAACATCTTAACTCAATTTTAAGTTTTTAAGAATATACCATCATGTTTCTAAAAAAAGCATTTAGGAGTCCATTTTTTACACTTTATTAGATGATAAAATTTAATAGTTTAAGATGATTTTTGATAATTAGTTAATTAATTTGAGAAGAATAAAAAATGCTAAAAAAAATATATATTGAACATCTCTCTCATCATCAGCTTGAGAACTCTGAGGAGAGTTGCCCAATAATAGAACGGGGTGAGTAGAGATTCCTGGCTCGCATGGTAGTTTAACTAAGGCCGGAAAGGTTCGCCAACAGACACCTAAAGTTAGACGAACTGGAATAAATTCGAGACCCAAGAAGATTCCTAGGGTGCGCTATCGAGAGATATATAAGAAAAGAATACTTGGCGGGGTATATGGAGGCCAAACTGATAGCTTAGGTGCTAAAAGAAGCTCATATAAGAAACGATAATAAATTGAAAACATTTTATAATTTAATTTATTACTCCAATTGTTTTTAACTGCCGCCTTAAGATGTTGCTTTGTTCGAGATAATATGTCGCTTTTTGATTATCCTTAATATTAAATTTATATAAATCTATCATTAATAAATTCCACTGTAAGGCTCTTTTTATTCCTGAAATATTATTTTTTGAAAGAATTTTTCCAATTGATTCAAGATAGTAAATAGACTTTTTAGTATCTTTTCGAAAATGAATAAAAAACTCTGACAGTTCTAACATTAAGTCAATAGTTATACTCCTATGAAATTTAATCCCCTTTTTGATTTCAGGAAGACCAATTCTAAATATTTTTTGAGCTTGAGATATTTTGTCCTTATTTTTAAAATATCTTCCACGCAATAAATGATATTTTAATTTAACTTTAAGAGATTTATTTCCATTTTCAAAAGCTATTTTAAAATTTGTTTTTGCTTCAGTTAAATTATTTTGCTCTTGATAAATTAAGCCCACATATAGAGAGGATAAACCAATATATTCAGTCTTATTATATGAATCTTTTTCATCTTTTAAAAAATTTAAAATTACAGTAAAATGTTTTAAAGAATTATTGTAGTCCTTTAGTTTGTAGAATTTTTTACCTAACTCATAATGAATTCTTATGATAAAATATAATGGAATTTCTCCTGATTTCGCAATTTCAAGGGCACTTTTTAAATAGTTTATTTCTATTTCACTTTGGTTTAAAATAGAAGCAATCTTTCTTAATTTTAATAATATTGAAACAACAATTTTTTTTTGATGATATTTATTAAATATCTTAAGAGAATCTTCCAAAATCTTAGTTGCTTCTTTAAATTTATAATTATTTATTAATTCTTCTGCGCTAGTTAGATAATTAATAAATTCCATAACCTCAAAATTCGTAGGAGGAGTATTAAAAAGATTATTGTGAAGAGGATATAATTCTTTTGTAATAATACTTTCATAATGCAAAGCTGAAAGAGGAAAATTTATTTGTTCATCTTCATAATCTCTAACATCCAAACCTTTTATTGGTCGAAAAGTAACCATCTCATTTTCATTGAAATTTATTGAGTCAATTACTTCTATTACAGAATTTAATAACAGACGAGCAAACTTAATCCAGGTTTCAAGGAATATTTCTAGTTTGAAATCAGGGTTATCGCTAAAGATTTCATTCAAAATGTAGGGTGAATAACTTTCAAAGAACGCTCTCAAGTAAAATTTTTTATATTCTAAATCTTTAAAGTAGGTAAAATATCCTTTTTCGAGTATAAAGAATTCTGGTTCATCATTAGAAAATAATAAAGTTTCCGAAGTTCTTAATTTTGGAATTCCTTTATTAAATTCCCAAGGAATTTTAAAAGTTGGATTTAATTCTAAATTTTTTAGGGAATTAGAAATTTCACTAATTTTAGTTGAATCAAATTCTTTAAACCGATCTACTTTGTTCATTAGAGATATTCTAACACGATTTAACCAGACCCTTTCATTTTCTTCTTTAATTAACTCAGGAATTATTAAGTTTAAAAGATCAACAAGTTGGTTTTCTCTCCCTTTTATTGGAAAATGGTGTTCAATTGATATTTGGAGTGCTAGACTTTTTAACATTTTCATAAGAGCAATTATAACTTTATATATATCTTGGTTTAAATGGAAAATTCTAAATGCGAGTGAAACTTGAAAGCTAACCACTTCAAATGGAATATTCAATCGTATTGGGAGATGGACAGGGAATTTAAGAGTAAAAATAAGAACTTTATTTTTAGAAATACTACATCTAAAATAATTTAAAATAAAACCATTCATAAGAAAACCATTTTTTTCTATAATTTCCCTTAGATTATCAATTTCATTGGAAGAGAATGGTCTTATCGACATTTTTTAACTCGTTTAAATGTTCTTATTTTACTAATATAAATCTTTAATTATATTTTTTTATAGGATTTAAAAATGGACTCCTATAAAAATTTAAATTATTTTTATTATAAGAAAGTTAAAAATTAATATATAGTTGAAATGATTTGTTAATCTTAGTTATTGATAAAAAATTGTAGATTTTCATTATGAATGTTGCGAGATTTAACAAAGAATTAAGTACGATAATTGCTAAGGCAAAAAGTTTTGAAAAATATGAAAACTTTGAATCTGCTATAAAATTATGGATTGAAGTTTCTGAAATGACCTTAAATGCTTCAAAAAATCCATCATTAGATGCTTCTTTTAGGCGTATGCTTATAACTAGAACTGAACAAATTATAGAACATATTAGAGATTTAAAATCACCTAAGAAAGTTCCAATTGTTGAACAAGCAATTGAACCTTTAGAAAAATCTACAGAAACAAATACTGATCCGGTTAAAAGTGAAGACTCAACAATAAATGAGCTTGGCATTACTGAATCCTCTGGAGTAAAAGATGATAATTGGTTTAATAAAGTGGAAACAGCGAAATCTCCCGAGGAATTTGAAGAAATAACACCCTCAAGCGATTTTAAAATTTTAACTCCTCATGATCCGAATCATGTTGAAAAAATGAAGAAATTGAGTGAAGAGATGGACATGAGTGTTCTTAAGAAACAAGATAATAAACAAACCGATCATAATGTAGGAGATAAAATAGTCTGTTTTGCTTGTGGAGCGTTATTACCAGCTAAAACAAGTGTTTGCAATGAATGTGGAACAAAATTAAATTAAAAAATTAAAAATTATAGTATTTATCCATATCACTAAATTTAAATACTCCAAATCCTTCTGCTCTCTTCCGTTTTAATGTGTCCCATCCTCCTCTTGTACTCTTTATACATAATTGTGTCTTGTAAATTGCCATTATTTCATATAATTTTTCTCTATATTCCGCCATTCTAATTTTCACTCGTTTTTCTTTTGGTACTTTCATTGTATTGATATAATAAACATAAAATTCTGAGTTTTTTAAATCCAGTTCTTTAGCAACTCTTTTAGCAATTAAATGTGTAGCTTGATGATCGGGATGATTACTTTTATTGCCAGTCATAACAATTCTTTCAGCATCTTTTAAAACTTCCTTAGACAATGATGCTCCTAATTCAATTTGGTTCATGGCGTCTTGATCATGAATTTTAAGAAGATGAACATTATTTTTTGAAAAGCCAAAGGCTTTTGCTACCTCGACAGCTTCTTTCAAAGCAATTTCAGCAATTTTTTCTTCAGTTATATTTAAATAATTCTTAGCATCTTCCACAATAAGATCATTCACTTTCAATCCCCATGAAACTAAAGCACGATTATCTGTAACATAAATAATATGAACATCATGTCCTTCATCCATCCACTTTAAAATGCTTCCTCCACAGCCAAAAACCTCATCATCAGGATGAGGCGCAAATATAACAATCTTCATTTTTATCGAAATTTTTATTTAGGAGTAAAAATAATTTATTTTTTTTTCATATATTTAATATTCTTTTAATCGTATTATTGCTGCTGTTTTAGATTTTCGAATTTTTCTATCGCGCGATCTCTCCAAACAGTATTCCATTTTTTGAAGCCTGATTTTACATATTTTTCTCGATTATAAAAATCTTTACAAATCCAATTAAATAATACAAAATATCTTCTTGCTCCACTTTTTCTGGTTAATTGTTTTGATTTTACACCTAGCTTCCTTAGATGGGATATTAATCTCCCTTCGACAGCATCTTGTAGCTCCCCTTCAATCTTCGCTGGAGTATATTCAATTCCCTCCTCTTCAAAATAATATCTTACAAGGTCAAAGCAATTTCCATTACATAGTAGTATTTTATCTCCATTTTGATAATTAAGAACTCTTAATCCATCCTTAACAATTTCAAGAACTTTTTTATTTGGTGAATTATCTTTTAGGTTTTCTTGGTTATAAAGACCAACCGGTACAGATCTGAAGATAATCTCCCCTGTTTCAACAACGTGAAATCCAATGAAAGCGTCACCAACTAAATCTCCAGTACCAGCATCATCAATTTCAATTGTTTTTTTTTTCATTAAAGTACCCGATGTAGTGGAACTCAAAAATTATAGCAAATAAATGATTTATTATTAATAAGCTCTAAAATTTTTAAAATTATTAGAATTTTTTGAGTAATAAAAAATGAATGTCGAACTTTTAATCATTGGAAATGAAATATTAATTGGAAAAACTCGAGATACAAATTCTAATTGGATGGCTAAGAGAGTTACGAAATATGGTCATAAAGTTAAAAGGATCACTTCTATTGGAGATAATTTGGACGAGATATCTAATGCCTTACAGGAAATTCTAAAACGTGAATCAGATATAATTATTACATCAGGAGGTCTTGGTCCTACATTCGATGACATGACATTAAAAGGTGTAAGTTTAGGATTAAAAATGGAACTGGAATTAAATCAACATGCATATAATTCGATAAAAAAAGCTTATAATCAAGCATACAAACATGGGATTTTAAAGCTAGAAGGAATGACAAAGGAACGTGAAAAAATGGCATACCTCCCTAAGGGCTCAATTCCTTTACCTAATCTTAGAGGTACTGCACCTGGTGTTAAAATTAAAATATATAATACTATTAAAACGACTATATTTTGTCTGCCGGGTGTACCTACTGAACTGAAGAGTATGTTTAAGATATCTATTCTCCCAATTCTTAAAAAAAAGAGAGGAAAATTTATAGAAAAGAATTTAATTTTTAGCGGTATAGGAGAAAGTCAAATTGCACCCTTTATCACCAAAATTGAAAAAGATAATCCTCAGTTATGGATAAAAACCCACCCAAGAATTGGCCTTTCGATTGAGGTTGAGGTCTCAATAACGGCATTTAATGTTGAAAATGGAGAAGATTTGATTGAAGATGTTCTTAAAGAGATTAAAGAAATAATTCTAAAACTTAATGGAAAAATTAAAAATAATTAATATTAACATAAATGATGCCACCTTTGCGGGTGGTAATCTCTATAAGCTTCCACTATGAAAGTGTTTTTGCTTATGTCACCGACATCATTAAAATTTAGTAATTTCAATGTTTTCAACATTATCTGCAACTCTCACAATTCCTGGCTTTAATTGATCAATATCATCAATAGTACCGACAATCCAATTTTTTACTCCATTACTTTCTAGAGAATTTGAAAAATCTTCTATTTTTAAAGGATCTACAGACATTAACATACCCCCAGCAGTCTCAGCACATAAACATTCATCAAATGGATAACCAAAATCTTGAGATAGTTCTTTAGAAAATTTTATTGATGGTATTTTTTCGATAATTGCCGACAAGTTAGAATTTTGAAGCATTTCTTTCAAATGACCAGCAAGACCAAATCCAGTGACATCGGTCATAGCATGTACAAATGAGAAATCATTGTAGGAGTGAATAGTTTTTACTACATCTTGATTTGAACATGTCATAAGTTTTATTGCAAGATTAATGGAATTTTTAAGGTCATTAAGAGGATAATCCGCTAACATTTCAGGCGTATCCTTTAAAATTCTATACGCTGCCGAGATCGCTTGCAATCCAATGGGTTTAGTTAGAATTAATTTATCTCCTCGTTTAACACCAATTTTTTTAATAATTTTTTCTTTATTAAGGAAACCACTCGCTTCACCTCCAATTAATGGCCATTCAGAGTATATTGTATGTCCTCCAACAACTTTAGAGTCTATTTTTTGCATAAAGTTTTTTATTCCTTTTAGTATTCCTTCGGCAACTTCAAGGGGTGTATCTGTTTTAATTGCTAGGAACGCAAGCATTCCTGAAATATCAAGAACATTCATTGCAAAAATATCATTAGTGACATTACAGGCTGCAATTTCTCCCATTATTTGAGGTTCGTCAACTATTGGTGTGAGGATATCTATACTTTTTACAAGGACCAAATCACTATTTGGTATTGGTATTATGGCGGCATCTTCTATCTCTCCATCGACGCGAATTCCTGCTCTTTTTAATAACTTGTCTAATTTATCACTATCGACTTTACAAGATCACCCAAAAATCTTTACCTGTTTTGTTAATCTATAAGTTTCATTCATTCTAATCATTTTTAAATTAATTTTTTTAAATTAATCAAAAGCTATTATCTAGAAAGTTTATTATTTAAAATATAAAAATATTCTTCAAAATATAGGAGAATTAGTGAAATATTTGATATTTAAGGTAGTAGAAGATTAATTTTTTTAGAGGTTTTTCTTGGTATGTCAAAAAGATCTTTGTAATAAAGATTAAGTTTTATTTCATCAGCTGATGGATCAGATAAATTTTTTTTTATAGTTTTATTGATCCTTAGGAGATAATTAAACTTAAAGAATTTTCCCGATTTGATCTCATCTAAATGAAAATTTTTAGGGAAACTTTCCTTTTTCAAGAATTTAATATAATCCGGGATTTTTAAAGAAACAATTAGATCTTTAAAATCATGATTTGACGGATTATTTAACTTAAAATTTAAATAAATTTTGTTCCCAATTGTTTTTATATTTTTAAAAAAGAGTAGATTATTAGATTCAGTTAGATCTGACTTAATTTTTTGTGAATAGAGTGAGTCTCTTTTTATTTGAGCATTTAATTTGTATTTCCTTGTAAAATTTAATATAACTTCTTTTAATCGCTCAACATTAAGTCCTATGTATGAAGATAGTAATTCAAGCTTAATTGGATTCATCATTTTCAAATAATATTTGATTTGGCTTAGGAGAACTTTATCATCAAATTTTTGATTAAAATTTTTTAATTTATTAATAAGAAGTTCTTTTGAGGCATTCCACTTTTCAATATAAGGTCGAACAAACAGGTTAAATACATTATTATCTTGGAATAAAGTTTCTCTCTTGATTATATTATCAATTTGAAATTCCGTTTCACTAATAAATGTCTGAATCTGAGTAGTTTTCATCTCAATTAATTTTTTTACCTCATCAAATTCTTTATTCTTAATTAATAATGCCAGCTTATAGTTAAAATCATGAAAATTATCATTAAATTTTTTAAACACATCAATTCCATGGGAAATTACTGCTTGAATATGCCCTTGAATAATTTGAAAAGCTAATTCATTTTTTAATCCCTCAAAATCTTCGGGGATCTCAGAAGTAAAATCTATCTGGAGATAATCATCGACAATCTTTTCTTTCATTAATTTGATTTGTAGGTCTAATTCGCTTAAATATTCTTGAATTTGTATTTTGATAGTTATCCACTTTTTTATAAGTGCCTTGAATATATCATTGAATTCCAAATTGTGGATTAATAATTCCCTTACATCGATATCTAATTTAAATAAATTTTCTCTGATTCTAGTAATTTGTGTGAATTTTTCTCTTAAATTTTCATTATTATTTAAGAGGAAATTAGATATTGCTTTTTCCAAATTTCCGTTAAAACTGTATCCTTTTATGTAATCAAATTGCACTTTAAGTATGTCTATCCTATCATTAAGTACTTCAATTTTATCTTTTAAAGAATCTTTAAACTCATTCTTTTTCTCTTCACAGATTTCTAAGATGAACCCTTTGATTATCCCTAATTCGTCAATAATCTGAATTTTAGTTTCTTCCCAATCATCTAGTAAGTCAAAGGCTAATCTTTTATATTCAAAATTGTTTAGTTGGTTGTTAAATTTATTAATTTTTTTTAATATTTTGTTATACTCCTTGTTTAGTTGAATCTCGGTATCATTAAATTTTGAATTCTTTATAAGGGAGTTCAGTTTTTTTCTGAATTGAACAGGCAGTTTCCGAAATTCAATTATTTTTTTATTTAAAAGTTCCAGTTCTTCATCTATTTTTCCGATATTTTCATCGATATTTTTAAAGTTTGAATTGATTTTGTTTAAAGTATATATCAATTCCTTTTTTATGTCAAAATCTAATTCACTTTTTAGCGCTTTATTTAGTTCTATACTAATCCAAACTGCTAGTTTGCGATCTTTTAAAATAAAACTAACATTTTGTAATAAAATTATAGTTTTTGCTCTTTCTCTCCAATATTTTGATTCTAAATTATATAGTATTTTAGTTATTTCATTTTCAATTTCTAACTGATATTCTTCAAATAATCTTTTAAATACTAATGCAACTCCATTTCTAATATTCTCAGAGGGATTTTCTAATTCTTCAAATAGGTAAGGAAATATTTCTGAGATATTTTTTTGACCTAAGTAATAAAGTGTGTTAATCAAATTATTGCGAAACTCATGGCTTCCTGTATCAAGAGAATTAATTAAATTTGACCATATTTGGTCAAAGTTATTTTCAGAAATACTAACTAATGCATCTATTACTTTTAATTGAATCCGAAAATCAGACTCTTCTAGAAGTTTTATTAATTTGGGAATAATTGGAATAATTTCTGAGGAGCGTTCTTTTCCTATTTCTCCAAATATCCAAATTATTAACTCCCTAACCCTAGTGGGTTTCTCATTATAAAGTAGATTTAATAAAACATAAAGAATCTTTTCTTTGGAGAGAAAATAGGTACCTAAAACTTTCAAAAGTTCTGCTGAGGCTCTGGCTACATCATTATCTTCATCCCTTAGATTTACAATCACAATAGATAATAAGGGCTCTAAATCTTTAATTTTTGAATAATCTTGATTTAAAATCTTTTGAATTATTTTAATCACTTGTAACTTTACCTTCCAGTCATTATCCATTAATTTTTCAATAAACTCTTCGATCAAACCTCGGAGTTCATCAATGTCTATATGTAGAGACAAAATTAAATTACCCATGATTTTTACAGTAAGTCTTCTTACAGATGGATCACTATCAAATAAGCGCCTCCTTATTTTCTTTATTAAATCAATCAATAAATTAGGGCGATACATTGAGATTTGATATAAGATTTCTGATGACACCAAACGTATCCAAGAATCAGAATCAGTTATAAATCCTTCAATTTTTTTTATCGTCTCTAAGGAAATTGAGGGCGTTTTATCGCAAATTAAACTTAACAAACTTAGATATTTATATATTAGTTCTTTTTTAAATTGATTCTCCTCTATAATTAAAAAGATATCTCTTGCGGCTTTTTCATGATTGCCCTCAGATATCAATTTTTCAAGTTCTTCTAGATCTACTGTTAGGGTTTTCACTGCGTTAGGCACTATAGTTATGTTACAAAAAATATGATTCCAAAGATATCTTCGATAATATCATATAAATAAGTATTTAAATTTCAATCTAGATAGAAAAAAAAGTTTAAAAAAATAAGATTTAATAACTATTTTCGCCCCTATTCTGATAATTCGATAATTGCCGTCCCCGGTGTGGCCACTCTCTCTCGATATGTTAAAATACCTTCATCGACTTCTTTAGTTTTAACTAATCCCAGTTTAATATCTTTTTCCGATATATAACCGCGTTCTCCAGCTTCAAACTGTTTCACTATATTTCCATCATTGTCTTTAATGTCAACATTTGTGACCGATGTTTGTACAACATCAAAATCTACTCTTTTTCCTTCAATCTTAGTAATTTTTGCTTCTGTAATTAAATTGTCTCCCACTCGGACCATTCCACGCATCTCCACATCGGTTTGAATAATCTTTCCATATTTACCATGTTCTAAGAAATCCTCAAAAAGCTTAGTTATAAAGCCGAATGAGAATAATCCATGAGCGATTACTCCTTTAAGTCCTGCTCTCTCAGCTACAACGTCGTTCGTGTGAATAGGATTAGTGTCTCCACTAGATTTAGCGTACTTTTTTAAAAGATCTCTAGTAATTTGATCAAATTCATTCTTAATAACTTGTCCTACTTTTAAATCTGTTATTTTTACCATTTTAATAACCTCCTGATCTTATTGCCGCTGAAACTGTGGCGTTACAAACCAACTCATCATTTTGGTTTTTTATTGTTACAATAACTTCAGTATATAATATCATATTTTTTTCAACTAACCAAACCTTGCCCCATTTCCCTATTGCTGTAAGTCTATCTCCAGGTTTAACATCTACACAACCTTCCCAATTATATTTCTGACCTGCATGTAACAATCGACCTACATTGAGTATAATATTGCGTTCTTTGCCGTCTTGTACCAATTTCATTCCAAGGAGTAATGTATAAAGGGATTTTATAAGGTAATGATTCGCAAAGGCGTGACACGCAATTACTCCATCTTCTTCTGGTCCGACATATTTAGGATTTGTAATCCCATAAACTTTCGCAAAATTAACTATATTTTTATATCTCATCGAAATCTTATGAGATCCGGGAATTTCTTTTCCGGCTAGATTTTTAATTAGGAATTCAGCATTCCTTTTCATTTCTTCAGGTTCCATATTGATTTCACTCCAAAATTTATTTTGTGAATTTAATATTTTTTAAGGCTATATTTTAATTCAAAGTTAAATATTTTAGTTGTTTTTTATAATTTTCGTGTAAATTTTTTCTTTTTCAATTTTAGAATCATCAAAAAAATCAGCAATTCTTTTTGTATTAAAGCTGCCGTTTAAGATTATGTTTTTAATACCATACTTTTCAATAAGCTTTATTAGATATTTATCAATAGGTCTTGAGCGTTTCAACTTGGCTTCATCATTTTCCATCATCGCTAATTTATTTGAATTTCTTAGAATTTTGTATTCTGATATGGACAATTGCTTAACGA
>SDBT01006155.1_pt1 | contig 19980 bp, 17 predicted proteins | sample 2277101 | NCBI WGS metagenome assembly SDBT01 (sample SAMN10404973, study PRJNA504765) | marine sediment metagenome | isolation source: marine sediment core GS10_PC15, 103 cmbsf | place: Arctic Ocean: Southern Knipovich Ridge | collected 2010 | reverse complement strand
CGCTGCCGCCTGATGTTTGCCTTGCCTGATCATCAGGAAAGGACAGAGGTTTCCGGAGAGGTTCGCTGGCACTCTCAGCCTGCTGAAGGCAGGATTGGAATCGAATTTTCTGAGCCTGTTGATCTTTCGATTCCCTTTGCAGTAGCCGATCAAGCCATGCGCAACCATCGGCAGGCCACAGATTCCCATATTGCTCGTCTGTGTGAGACGCTGGGCGATGCCTGCGTGTGGGTCGACCTGAGTGGCGAAATCATACAATGCGACGAGCGCTTTGTCAGCTTGATGGGGTATTCCGATGAGCAGGTGAAGGGGTGCGCCTTTTCTGAACTTGCTCGAACCGATGACAGAGACCGTCTGGCGAACCTCTTGTTAGCATCTGACAGCGCTGGCATTCCATCCCAGGGCACGGGGTTGTTCCGGATGCAGCCAAAGGATGGGCCGGCCTTTTTTTGGAGAATACGAGTGTTCCCTAAAACACCCTGGGCAACATCAAAAGAGGTTTGGATCGAGGATCTGACCCAATCTTGTGGCCCTGTCGGCACTTATCCCGGAAAGGAGGAAAGAAAGCTCAGGCACCTCCCGCACATACTGGAGGCGTCTGCCACAGGTTTCGTCTTTAAGGAGGTGATAAAAGAGGCATGCGATCCCTTTACCGGCCTGCTGGGTCGCCTTGATCTCCTGAGATACAGGCTTGCGCTGGACAGCAAGGAGTCTGAACAGGCCGATGGCAATAGATTTTTCTACTACATGGGAGAAGTCGAAAGGGTGGAAAAGCTTGTTGAAGATCTTTCAAAGAAGTTCAAGTGCGTTCTGGAAAACACTTTTTCCTTTAATCTCGCAAGGATCAGCCATTTTGACGTGAACCAGAGTCTTTCAACGGCCATAGCTATCGCAGGCTCCTATGAAGGCTTTGGCAGTGACACCATAAGGTTTGAATCCCGGTCAGTGCTGCCGATGCTGAAATCAAACGAGCAGGAATATATCATGATATTTCTCGTCTTCCTCCTCTTGAGCAGAGACTGCCTGAAGAATGTGACTGACAGAACGATAAGGTGTGAAACCCAAACAGATGGGGGTCACATCGTTTGCAGGATTTCTCACAACGGCTCCATTCGTAAAGACAAGTGTTTGGATATCATTCTTGACAGTAATCCTGTTGGGAATTATTTTTTCCAGTCTGATTCCATCTGCTTTATGGACACACTCCTTTACTACGGCAATTTGTTGATGAAGAAAAACGGCGTGAAAACAAAGATAAACAACATTCCCGGCCAGTTTAGCCTTTCATTTCTGATACCCACCATTGGTCACCCCAACCTGGAGAAGAAGCCGCAGGAAAGGAGAGGGTAGGATTGCTATGAGCCGCGAGGATGCCGGGCATTTTGCCCGGAAGCATGGACAGGACGCTGTGGCGGATCCGGTGATCCAAGAGGCCCTTTTGAACCGTGTCACCGAAGGGTCACTGCCATGCGCTGTTGCATTTGATGTGGCGAAACAGCTGGATGTGCCGGCCGAATCAGTTGGCCGGACAGCCGATCTCATGGAACTCCGGCTTGTGAAATGCCAGCTTGGCTTGTTTGGCTACAGCCCCCAAAAAAGCATTGTCAAGCCTGCAGCGTCAGTGGCCCCGGCACTCAAAAAGGCGATCCTGGAGCCCCTGGTCAATGATCGCCTGGCGTGCAAGAGCGCATGGAAGATCGCACAGGAGCTTGGAATCCACAAGATGAAGGTCAGTGCTGCGTGTGATGCCATGGGGGTTAAGATTCGGCCGTGTCAGCTCGGAGCGTTTTAGGAGGCTGAGCGGGGTTTTTCCAGGGCCTCAACAAGATTCTGGGCTGCCTGGCGGGTCATGCCGGGCACGGCACAGAGTTCGGAAAAAGCCGCGGCCTTGATTCGTTTCAGGCTTCCGAAATGCCTGATCAGGCCTGCCCGGCGCTTGGTTCCGATTCCGGAAATACCTTCCAGCACAGACCGACGGTAGGTCATAAGCCGCCTTTTACGATGATAGGTAATCACATAGCGGTGTGCTTCATCCCGAATCCTTTGGATAAAGAGAAGCGTTTCCAAATCCCTCTTTAAGTTCAGCGGATTCTTGCGCCCGGGTTTGTAGACCTTGTCTTGGGAGTGCTCGATCGCCGGATCCTTTTTGGCAATACTCACAAGATCAAACGACTCATGGAGGTTCAGAGACTTCAAAACGCCCGTGGCTACGCTCAGTTGTCCCTTTCCGCCGTCTACAATCACGAGATCGGGCAGGGGTTGTTCAGGACCTGTCTGCCTGTATCGCCGGCCCATGACCTCTCTGAGCATGGCATAATCATCGGCCCCCGCTGATGCCTTGACGCGGTACTTGCGATATGCCTTGGGGCAGGGCCTGGCACCCTGAAATACCACCATGGCGCCCACACTTTGAGCCCCGGCCAAGTTGGAAAGGTCAAAACATTCGATACGCTCAGGGCGGCTGCGCAAGGCAAGTCGTTTTTGAAGTCGCTCCAGAATCTTCTGTTCGGCCAATTCTGTGCTGATGTATTCTTCTAGCGTCTTTTTGGCATTCTGTTGGGCCAACTCGGCAATCCTGGCCTTTTCACCCCTTTGCGGGACCATGATATATACCTTCTCACCTTTCAGTTCCCTGAGCCATTCTTCAAGCACATCCCGGTCTTCCGGCAGGCTGGGCAGCAAAACCTCTTTTGGTATGAATGGGGCGTTTTCATAGTACTGCTTCACAAATGAAGAGACCACTTCATCGTCAGGGGCCACGGTCTCTGGGAAGTAGAAGGGCCGGTTGCCCAGCAAGAAGCCGTTTCTAATAAAAAGCACCATGATAAGGGCTGCCTCTGCTCGTCGAGCGAGCCCCACTACGTCCCGATCTTTGAAATCAGTGGTCGTGGCCACCTGCTTTTCGAGCGTCCTTTCAAGGGCGGACAGCCTGTCTCTGTGGGCTGCAGCCGCCTCAAAATCCTGCTGCGCTGCGGCTTCCCCCATCTGCTTTTTCACCCTCTGGATCAGCTGCGGCATTCTTCCTTTCAAAAACATGATCACCTCATCGACTGCCAGTGCGTATTGTGCCGGGTCTATGGGGCGGCTGCACGCCCCAAGGCACAGACCCATCTGATAGTTCAGGCATGGTCGTTCTCGACGCATTGGAAGGGTGCCCTTGCACTTGCGAATCTTGAAGGTGCGATGAATGAATTTCCGCGTCTCCCGCACGGCACGGGCCGAGGCAAAGGGGCCAAAGTAGAGGGCCCCGTCCTTTTGGAATTTCCTTGCAATGGTGAGGTTGGGATATGGGCTCTTGATGTCCAGGCGCAACGATGGATAGCGTTTGTCGTCTTTCAGCACGGCATTGTAGCGCGGGCGATGCCTCTTGATCAGGTTGGATTCAAGGATCAGGGCTTCTTTTTCCGTGCGTGTGAGGATGGTGTCAAGGTCAGCAATTTTTTTGATGAGCACACTGGTCTTTAGATCCTTATGTGGGGCCTTGCTGAAATAGGAGGTGACGCGTTTTTTAAGGTCCAAGGCCTTGCCCACGTAAAGGACGTGCCCTCCGGCATCCTTCATGAGGTACACACCAGGGCCGGATGGAAGACTTGCCAGTTTTTTTTCGAGTTCCTTCATGGCTTCTGCCCAAGCCGGATGGTCTTCAAGGTCTGATCTTATCTCAGGTCCAGATCGAGTTCTCTCAACTCTCTGATCTGGTCCCTGAGTTCTGCGGCCTTTTCAAAGGCGAGTTCTTTTACGGCCCTTTTCATCTCCTCTTCAAGCCCCAGGATGATCTTTTCCAGCTCGTCGGCCGACTTGAACTCTACTTGAGGTTCTGAAATGGAAGGCACGGTCGCATAGTCTGCCTCATACACAGAAGAGAGCAGGCTCGTAATGTCTTTTTGTATGCTCTCAGGCGTAATGTCGTGCTTTTTGTTATATGCCCTCTGCAGTGTTCGCCTCCGATTCGTCTCATCAATCGCGTTCTTCATGGAAGGCGTCATACGATCTGCATAAAAGATCACAGTGCCAAACACGTTCCTGGCAGCCCGACCACAGGTCTGGATCAAAGATCGCGCTGATCGAAGGAACCCCTCTTTGTCAGCATCCAGGATGGCCACAAGGCTCACTTCCGGCAAGTCAAGGCCTTCCCTGAGAAGGTTGATCCCAATGAGTACGTCAAAGACCCCAAGGCGCAAGTCACGAATGATGTCCATTCGCTCCAGGGTCTTGATCTCAGAGTGAAGGTAGCGGACCTGAACGCCCAGATCCCGATAATAATCTGTCAGGTCCTCTGCCATGCGCTTGGTCAGCGTGGTCACCAGGACCCTTTGGTTGCGTTCTTCTCGCAGCCTGATCTCCTCGAGCAATTCGTCCACCTGGTGCTCGGCAGGCTTGATGATCACCTTGGGATCAACAAGGCCTGTGGGCCGAATGATCTGTTCCACAACGCTACCAGCTGCCTTCTCAACCTCATAATCTGCAGGTGTGGCTGAGACAAAAATCACTTGAGAGATCTTTTGGATGAATTCGTCAAAGTTGAGCGGCCTGTTATCAAGGGCTGAAGGCAGCCTGAACCCGAATTGCACCAACGTCTGCTTTCGAGATCGATCCCCGTGGTACATGCCTCGCAGTTGGGGTACTGAAATGTGGCTTTCATCAATGCAAAGGAGATAATCCTTGGGGAAATAGTCGATCAGCGTGGGGGGGGGCTCTCCTGGGCTTCTGCCCGTCAGGTGCCGCGAGTAGTTTTCAATGCCGTGACAGTACCCAAGCTCCTGGATCATCTCCAGGTCAAAATCCGTACGCTCCTCGATCCGCTGCGCTTCAATCCATCTCTTTGCCGCCCTGAAATGTTCGATGCGCTCTTTGAGCTCCTGTCTGATAGATTTTGTAGCCTGGTTCAGGGTTACTCGAGAGGCCACGTAATGGCTGGCAGGATAGATGACCGCGTGTTCAAGGGGCTTGAGTACCTTACCAAGCAGTGGATCGACTTCATAGATGCGTTCAATGGTGTCATCGAAGAACTCAATGCGAATGGCCGTTTGGCTCTCATAGCTGGGAAAGACCTCAACCCGATCTCCTCTGACCCGAAAGGTGTCGCGATGGAAATCATAGTCGTTGCGGGTGTACTGCATGGCCACCAGGCGCTTCAGCATCACGTCTCGCACGAATTCGGCCCCGGATTTGAGCTCAAGGCGCATTTCCAGATAGTCTTCGGGAGCTCCCAGGCCGAAGATGCACGATACACTGGCTACAACTATCACATCGCGTCGCGCAAGGACCGAGCGGGTGGCCGAGTGTCGCAATCTGTCAATAGTGTCGTTGATGGAGGCGTCTTTTTCAATGTAGGTGTCGGACGCCGGCAGGTAGGCCTCTGGCTGGTAGTAGTCATAGTAGCTGACAAAGTATTCAACAGCATTTTCAGGAAACAGCGTCTTAAATTCACTGAAGAGCTGGGCAGCCAAGGTCTTGTTCGGGGCAATGACCAGGGTGGGCCTTTGCACCTGGGCGATCACGTGGGCCATGGTGAAGGTCTTGCCAGAACCTGTCACCCCCAAGAGCACTTGGTGTGGCCGCCCCTGCTTGAGGCCATTGCTCAGTTCTTCGATCGCCTTTGGCTGATCGCCTTTGGGCGTAAAGCTTGAGATCAGCTTGAAGGCAGACATTACTTGACCTTCCAGTTTGTCCCCTCAGGCCGATCCTCAAGCACGATGTCCATGCCGGCGAGCTGATCACGAATCTCGTCTGCCCGAGCCCAGTTTTTTTGCTCCCTGGCCTGGACCCGTTCCGCAATGAGCCGGTCCACTAGGGCTTCATCAATTGCCTCGCGTTCTAATGTCTTGGCCTTCTTGTGTTCGAAGAAATCAGACGGCGCTTCCGTGCAGATCCCGAGAACACTGCCCACCCGTATCAGATCGCTGCGCACAGATGCAAGCCGTGTCCTATCCAGTGGGCTGGCGGCATGGCCCTGATCGTCCAGGACCCTGTTCATATGCCGTACCGTGTCAAAGACAAACCCAAGCCCCTGGGCCGTGTTGAAATCATCGTCCATGGCTTCGCAAAAGCGAACCCAGAGGTCCCCGGGTGTTTCCTGTTCGCCCTGTGCGGTATTTGTGGCCGAAGTCCGGGTCATTCTGTCCAACAAGGCATACATTTTTTCGAGGCCGGCTTCAGCCTCGGTCATCACCTGATCCGTGAAATCCACCGGGCTTCGGTAGTGGTTGGAAAGCAGAAAAAGACGAACTGCCTCTGGGTGATATTGTTTAAGGATGTCTTTGATCATGAGAAAGTTCCCAAGAGACTTAGACATCTTCTCCTCATTGATGTTTACAAAACCGTTGTGCAGCCAGGCGTTGGCAAAGGGCTGGCCAAAGGCACCCTCAGACTGGGCAATTTCATTTTCGTGATGTGGAAAGATCAGATCCTTTCCGCCCCCGTGTATGTCGAAGTTCTGGCCCAAAAAGTGCGTGCTCATAGCCGAACACTCAATGTGCCAGCCCGGACGCCCTTTTCCCCAGGGGCTGTCCCAGACTGGTTCTCCAGGCTTTGCTCCCTTCCACAGAACAAAATCAAACGGGTTTCGCTTTCTTTCATCGATCTCTACCCTGGCCCCTGCCTGCATGTCTTCCAACTGGCGGCCCGACAGCTTGCCGTAGTCGTTGAAGGTGTCCACGGCATAAAACACATCGCCTCCAGCTTCATAGGCATGGCCTTGCTCAAAGAGGCGCTGGATTACGCTGATGATTTCAGCCATGTGGTCTGTGGCTTTCGGCTCGTGGGTGGCCCGCTCCACGCCCAAGGCGTCCATGTCATTATAGAATTCTTGTATATAACGCCCTGAAAGCTCCTTGGCGGACGTGGCCAGTTCATTGGCCCGGTTAATGACCTTGTCATCGATGTCTGTAAAGTTGCGCACGTATGTGACCTCATAGCCTGTGGTCTTGAGGTAGCGGACAATGACATCGAACACGATCACGGAACGGGCGTGGCCTATGTGACAGGAGTCATAGACCGTGGGTCCGCACACATAGAGCTTGACCTTACCCGTCTCCACGGGCCTGAAGGTCTCCTTTTTCCCGGTCAGCGTGTTGTAGATGCGTAACATATTCTGAATTGGAAACTGACGCTAGTGCCCACTACACGAAGATTCATTTCCGCATGGGCACTAGCGAAGTCTCGCAGGTCTCTATTGGATGAGCATGTCCAAGGCTCTTTTGATTCTATGCAGCAAGGTGTTCTTGTCAAGGTTGCAAAGGATTTTGTCTAACCCGGGCCCTGCAGTCTCGCCGGTCAGGGCAGTGCGAATAGGCATGAAAAGGCTTTCTCCCGAACGCCCTGAATCTGCCTCAACTCGTCTGACAAGTGCCTGGTATGCTACCTGTGTTCGGGGTGCCTCAGTCTGCTCGAGAGTCTTTGCCAGGGTTTGCAGGACCTCTGGTCCGTGACCGGAACGAAGACTCTGTTCAGCCTCCATGGAAAAGGCCACATTTTTTTCAGTGAAGATCTCCATCAACGGCTCCAACTGATCCAGAGTCTCTACGTTGTCTACCACCAAAGGAACTACCTCAAGAAGCCTGTCTCTGTCTCTCAGTACTCTTCCGACACCCATATTATACCAATGTTCGAGAACGGTTTCCGGTGCCAGGCACCTCAGATGCGCTGCATTCATCTGCCGCAGCTTTTGCTGATCAAACACACCGGCATTCTTGCCCGCTTTTTTTATATCAAAGGACTCGATCATTTCATCTTGCAGAAGAATGTCCCCTGCTATCCAGGATTCGTCCCCGACACAGGCCAGGTAGTTGACTACAGCCTGTGGCACAAACCCCTGCATCGTGAGTTGCTCAACAGTCCTTACACCGTGACGTCTGGCCAGCTTGGTCCTGTCCGGTCCCAGGAGCAGGGCATGGTGGGCAAACCGAGGCGGCCCAAAACCCAACGCGTCACAGACAAGCATCTGCCTGCAGCTATCCAAAAGATGATCTTCGCCCCTTATTGCCAGGGAGATATCCATGAGGGCGTCATCGATCGCCGAAGCAAAGTCATGGGCAGGAACCCCGGAAGGATGAACAATGACAAAGTCCCCAATCACATCGGCGTCAAAATGCTCGAGCCCACGGATCAGATCGTCCATGCAAAGAGATCTATGCGGGGCACTCAGACGCACGGCCGGTTTTCTTCCCTCTGCTTCAAGCCTGCGGCGTTTTGCGTCAGTCAGCTTGCGGCATTTTCCCGCGTAGCGGGCAGGGGTGTCTGTGTCGACCATCTGCCGTTGTTGGGCCTTGAGTTCTTCTTTGCTGCAATAGCACGGATACGCCAAACCCGAATCCGTAAGCTTTTTCACATATCCTTGGTAAAGCTCCTCGCGTTCAGACTGCCGGTATGGCCCGTGAGGACCCTTGTCAGGTCCCTCATCCCAGTCCATGCCGAGCCATCTGAGTGTGTCTGAAAGTAGGTTCTGGTGACGGTGCTCAGCAGGCGAAAGGCCGATGTCTTGAATTCGGAGGACAAAAACGCCTTGCTTTTTTAGGGCATACAGCCAGTTGAACAATGCCGTCCTTGCGTCCCCGACATCAAGTATGCCCGTTGGAGTGGCGGCAAACCCTACACGCGTTTTGCTGTTTGACATTGGCTCCTACAAGACCAGATGGTATGCTCACTGTATCTGCTTGTGTCTAACATAGGGGTGTCTGAAAATCAAAAAAAGTTTCTCTATGTGGTTAGAGGAAAGTCAGAAAGTTTTCTGATAGACCTGGTGAGGAATGACAGTAAGAGCTAGTTTCCTTCGTGCAGATTACAGGCCAGGCGTGTGGTGACAGAGATGGAAGCAGTGACACTCTCGACCATCCTTCTGAGTGTCTCTGGGAGCTGATCGTATTCCTTTTGGAGCCTGCCGATATCAAGTTTGTCCACCTTTAAGTCCTTTGATGCCAACACCGAGGCACGGCGCGGTTCGTGGCCCACATCCATGAAAGGCACATACCCGAAAACATCTCCCTTTCCAAGCGTCACCAGTGGCAACAAGCCCTTGTCGGTGCGCCCGACCACCTGGGTCTGGCCTTCAGTTATGGCAAAGGCATCCTGCTTTGGGGAGCCTTCTTTTAAAACCAGCTTCTTGTTCTTGGTCAATTTATCGGACTTGAAGGTTTCAAGGGATAAGGATTCAGCCGTGTCCGAAATCTTCTTGAGCCTGCGATCCAGGCTAAGCAGCAGTTCTCTAAAATTTACTGACAGAGCCGCGCACTCACTGGACATACGCTGGATATCCAACACGCCGAGTTGAACATCGCCCACAGCGGTGACAGTAGCATCTCGAACATACTCACGTCTTAAGAGCGATGAAAGGGTTCCCACAAAACATCCCTCACCAAGCCGAGCCAGGGTTACTGACCCATTGGACGTTTCCCTGGTAACCAATACAGTTCCCTCCAATATGACCCAGATCCAGTCCCCGTGACCCCCCTCTGAGACAATTCTGTCCCCATCTCGGAATTCTTCCTCATCAATAACATACATGTAGTCTACCACAGGCCCTTTAATAGTCGGCAGTGGTGTCCCGGCAGTGCCATCTTTGGATTCACCACTTTCAACGGCAGACCCATCCTCATGCGACATAGGCCCTACCTTCTCGATCTGGCCGTCGTCGAACATCTTCAGGGCATCCAGCACAATCTCCATCCGGCTGCTGTTTATCACACGCTCCACCTCAACCTGCTCTTCATGAAATTCGAATTCGCCATCGGTCCATCCAAACAGGGGGTAAACGGCATCCAGACCTTGAGAGGGCCCATTAGTGGCATTCACTGGGTTGCCATTGACGAAATATATGAGGCCGGGGGCGGGAGCATATTGACTCCTGAGATGCAGTGTCCCGGTGGAATTGTTCCCCCCAAGTATTTGGAAGAGATCTGCCAGGCTAATAAAACACAGGTTCCCTGCAAGTACAGTTTCACCATACATGATGTGGTTCTACTCTGCCCACTTAAGTTCTTTCTGCAGGTTGTGCAGTGTGAGTTTCAAGCATTCCTTCAGACAATTCCCCACGCCAGGTCCCTTGAGGGCGCTTGCCGGAAAAGAGGAAACTCTGAGTTTATCGTTCAGGTCTTGCTCCATAACCTCCACGGGCAGGAGGGGGATTCCCTCATCGGCAAGATCGCGTTTGTTGTACTGAAGGACCAGGGGGACCTTGAATATGCTCAGGTTCTGTTCTGCCAAATTCCCCTGCAGGTCCTTTAGAGACGCCAGGTTTTCTTTCCGCTGAACCTCAAGAGAGTCTGCGACAAAACACACCCCGTCAACACCCTTGAGAACAAGTTTTCTTGTTGACCTGTACTGCACCTGTCCGGGGACCGTATAGAGCTGGACCTTCACTTCACACCCTCTGATCTTGCCTATCCCCAACGGAAGAAAATCAAAGAAAAGCGTACGATCGCCCTGTGTGTCTATGGAGACCATGTCACCTGACGTCTGCTTACTAAAGGCCTTGAAGATATATTCCAGGTTGGTGGTCTTGCCGCCGCGCCCTGGACCGTAATAGACAATCTTGCACTCAATGACTCTGTTTTTTAGATTGAAAATGGCCATAGAATTTGGTTGTGTCTTGGCTGCGATGAACACGGACAGGGTAGGTCTGCAGCCCTTATGGATCTCGATTTTCTAAATCAAAGAGATTATGAAACAATCAGTCGGTCAGGTGGACGTGCTGTCTATTGTCAGGCTCACAATAAAATTCCCTGCCTTGGGGCCGGACTCTATTTCTGTCTTTCCGGAAATAGCCCCACTCCCCCGGAATATTGCTATGGGGGAATACAGCTGAACATCTTTCAACCTGGTTCCGATTGCCAAGGCCTCAACAAGATCCGTGTCATTTCTTGAAAGGATCAAGCTTATGACATTGCCGGACTGAAAAGTAACGTCAAGCTCTATCGTGGTACCCTTACGGGAACCACTTTCCAATGTAACCCCAACTGAAGATATGTCGAGAAGATCCTCTTCCTCACCCTCTTCCTCACTCTGTTCCTCAGGTGCCTCAGCAGGCTCTTCGGTTTCCTGCATTTCCAGAGTTTCCTCGACCACCTCGGGCAGTTGGGCCTCAATGTCCTTGTTGCTCAGAAGTTGCTCAAGAAATGACCGTATCTTTCTGAGTTGTTGGGTGGACAACAAGTCCTCTGATAACCATTGTCCAAATTGGTCGATCGCCGTGTCAGCCGAAGAAAGTGCCATGTGGCATCTAATGATGTTCTTTGCCGCGGCCACAGGTGAAGTTCCGTCTCTGAGCAGTTTATTGAATTCTTCCAATGCAGTCTCGTATTGGCCAAATTTGGCCAGGGCTACAGCCCCTTCGATTGAGGCGGCGTCCTGATCGGAGGAAAATGCAAATGTTCTCTTGATCAACTCCTGAATCTCTGGAGAAAGTTGAGGTGCTTCGTCTCCTTGATCCAATCCGGAAATCTGTTCTTCCAGGCCCCGGATCTTGCCTTCCAAGGCACTAATCGCGTCCTCCTGGGTGGGAAATTCTGGCAACTCTTTAATCAATTCAAGGGCTTCAAGGTATTTCGATTTGGATTCGTCAAAAAGGCCCTGAGTTCGATAAAGATCTGCTTCTTTTAGCAGAGATTTTATGCGCGTTTGATTACCCACGTAATCTCATCCTTGACGGCTTCGCAAAAAGTCCAAGGTCGAAACCCAATCCATGCAAGAAAAGGGCCGTCTGCAAATCCCAGCCCACATTATCTGTATAACATATCATATATCGGCATGTTAGGGGAAAAATTGAAAAAAAGGAACGGATCTGGCGACAATTTCAAACTTTCCCAATACCATACTGACGGCTTCGCAAAAAGTCCAATTTCTGCGTTGCGCTGCATCCTTCGTCGCCGACTTCGCCATCGGCGCGTTTTTGAGACAATGTCTCAACTCAGGGATTAATTACACTACAAGTGGAGAGTTGTTTAAAGTTAAGCATTAATGGGTTCATGGAGTCTGTCAAGGCTTTTTGCTTTTGACGGTTCACCTCCTTTCAAAAACGACGCTGGTTACCTAGATCAGCTTTTCGGCAGGCGTGGTCGGCAGGCGTGGTTGTTAACTCCACCATCAAGCCTTGGTAGGTTGCACGTGTAATTCTGCCCCAGTATGGAGCAGTCTACTTCCGGCCAATACGAGAGGAACCATGAACACCCTCTTGTCCGAAAAGCATCGTGTTGTACGCCGTTCCGTCCGCAGCTTTTGCGAGCGTGAGCTTCGACCTGTGGCCAAGGAAATCGACCAGGAGGCCCGGTTTCCCTGGGAGGTAGTGGAAAAGATGGGCCCCCTGGGTTTCTTTGGGATTCAGGCGCCCAGGGAGCTGGATGGCGCAGGCATGGACTCGGTGGGCTACGCAGTGGTTATCGAGGAGATCTCGCGAGTTTCAGCCAGCGTCGGACTTTGCGTAACCGTTCACAACAGCGTGGTCGTCCATCCGCTTTTGGCGTTCGGCTCGGAAGAACAAAGAAACAGATGGGTCCCATCTCTTGCCAGGGGCGACAAAATCGGGGCGTTCTGCCTCACAGAACCCAACGCCGGATCTGACGCGGCCGGAATTGAGGCCACAGCCGTTCGGGATGGCGAGCACTATGTCGTCAATGCCAATAAGGTCTTTGTCACCAACGGCGGTGTCGCTGACGTGTGTCTCTTTTTTGTCCGAACAGACCCGGAGGCAGGTCCCAAGTGCCTCAGCGTGATCCTTGCCGAGCGGGGCACTCCGGGATTTGTGGTTGGAGACCTTGAAGACCTGTGCGGCATGCGGGCCAATCCGGTCAGTTCGATACGCCTCTATGACTGCCGCCTGCCCGCTGAGAATCTATTGGGCAAGCCAGGCATGGGTCTGCGCATCGGGCTCTCAGGCCTGGATACCGGCAGGATCGGGATTGGAGCCCAGGCCGTGGGTATAGCCCAGGCAGCACTAGAGGAAGCCGTCCGGTACGCAAAGTAACGCCGGTAGTTTGGAGTCCCCATCGCCAAACACCAGGCCGTGCAGATGATGATTGCAGACATGGCTACACAGGTGGATGCGGCCCGGCTCATGGTCTACCGTGCCGCTCTTTTGCGCGACCAGGGGAAGTCTTTCTCCCTGGCAGCAGCCATGGCCAAACTCTATGCCTCAGAGGCATCGAACAAAGTCACCGACCTGGCTGTGCAGGTCCATGGCGGATACGGCTACTCGAAATCATATCCGGTGGAGCGGTACTACCGCGATGCCAGGGTCACAAGGATCTACGAAGGGACCTCTGAGATTCACCGTATGGTTATTGCCAGGGGTGTGTTGGGACAATAGAGCAAGGAGGCTGAATGGCACTTCACATTGTCGTGTGCGTCAAGGCCGTCACGCTGGAGCCTCCCCGGGGGAAGCTTTTTCGGTCATTTGATTCTCTTGAGCTAAACCCATTTGACTGGCCCGCGCTGGAGGTGGCACTGCGCGCAAAAGAGGAGCGCGGTGCCACTGTGACCGCGCTCTCCATGGGCCCGGAGGCTGCTGTTTCTGTCCTCTATGAGGCTCTGGCCATGGGTGTTGACCGGGCCGTATTGGCCTGTGACCCTGCCCTTGCCGGATCCGACACACTTGCGACCTCGACTGCCCTTGCCGCGGTCATCAAGAAGCTCTCTCCGTTTGATCTTGTCCTGTTCGGCACCAGGACCGCTGACAGCGATACCGGCCAGGTAGGCCCCCAGACCGCGGTCCTTCTGGATCTGCCCTTGGTAACATGGGTTCATTCCATTCAGTGGGTGGATTCGGGCCTTCACGTTGAGCGCTATGCCGACGGTTTCCGCGAGGAGTTCAAGCTTTCTCTGCCCGCAGCGCTAACCACCCATCCCCGTTCGGTTCAGCCAAGGGAGGTGGGGCTCTTGGGTATCGAACTCGCTTTTGAAAAAGGAGAGGTGGAAATGTGGGATTTGCCTGAAATGGGCCTTTCCCCGGATCAGGTTGGATGGGTTGGATCCCCCACCAGGGTGGTTTCCAGCAAGAGGGTGAAGAAGGAGTGCAAGTACATATCCGGTACAGCCGACGAGCAGGCGGAGGAACTTGTGAGGTACCTGAAAGACTGGGGGTTGATCGGGTAATGGACAATGGCTCGGAAACACAGATCTGGGTGTGTGCTGATCTGAGAAACGATAGGTTTTTCGGGTTTGGCCTCAACGTGCTGGCCAAGGCCCGCGAGTTGGCCCACGCGGTGTCGGGCAAAGTTGCGGCTGTGATTGCGGGCTCGTCAGATGATTCTGGGGCCAAAGACCTTGTCGGTGTCCGAGCGTGTATGTCGATGGATGCCGCAGCACAGGACTGCATCGCCCACGGTGCAGACCTGGTCTATGTGCTGGATAATCCATGTCTGGCCGTGTCGAGGGCTGATGTCCACGCAGCGGCCCTGGCAGATGCAGTCAGGACGCGCGGTCCCATGCTCGTATTGTGCGCGCTGACCGACTTTGGGCGGGAGTTGGCGGCCCGGATTGCCAGGATGGTCAATTCAGGTTTGATTGCTGGATGTGTGGATCTGCGGGTCGACAAGGGAAAAGTGGTTGCCGCGTGCCCCGCATGGGACGGTGAGATCATGGCGGAGATTACCTTCTCCGATGCCGCCCGCACCGGGTTTGCCACGGTTCAGTCCCATGCCCGTCGGGCAATCGAGGTTCGCGGCGAACCAGGGACTATTGAGCGGGTCCGGCTGGATCGTCTGGAGGCGCCAGAGGCCCTGACGCTCGTGTCGAGTTCGGCAGAGCCCGAAAAGCACCGGAAGCTGGAGGAGGCTGAGATCGTTGTGGTCGGGGGTGCCGGGCTTGGCAATGCAGATCGATTCAGGCTGGTGCGGGAACTTGCCGCGGCACTGGGAGCCGAGGTGGGTGCAACCCGCCCTCCTGTGCTTCAACACTGGGTGGACGAAGGGCGACTGATTGGACAAACCGGAAAGAGCGTACGGCCCAGGCTGCTGTTTTCCGTGGGCACGTCCGGAGCAGTCCAATACACCGCCGGGATCATGGAGTCCAAGACCATTGTGGCGATCAACCGGGACCAGAACTCGCCCATCTTCCGGGTTGCTGACTTTGGTGTCGTGGCTGACGCAAGGACGTTTCTTCCCTTACTCACGCAACGGGTCAAGCAGGTGGCAATGCGTACACTAACTGACGTGCTGAGTGAGGAAAAGGGGCCGGGCGCTGCGACCAGCTTTGGCATGAGAGTGCGTAAACTGCGGGAAGCCCACGACTGGTCCCTGGAGACCTTGGCCCAGGCTACCGGCCAGTCGCCGGAGTTCATCAGCCAGGTCGAGGATGACGAAGTGACTCCTCCGGTAAGCTTCTTGCTCAGGCTCGCCCGCGCGCTGCAAGTGGATCCAGGCACCTTCCTTGGCGAGGATGAAAAGACTTTGATCAAGGACCAGCGGGCACAGGCCTTTATCAGGCGGACCCAGAACTACTCCTACCAGACCCTTACTTCGGGTGCCGAAAATGAGCACCTGTGCGTCTTTATGGTCACCATCGAGCCCAAACAGGCCCACAAGCCGGTTGCCTACAAACATGAGGGCGAAGAGTTCATCTTGGTTATGGAGGGAGATCTCCAACTAACATTGGGCAGCAAGGCCCACCATCTGAGGCAGGGAGAGTCCATCAACTTCAACTCCGAGATACCGCATAAACTAAAAAGCCTTTCCAACGAAGCAACTCGATGTGTGGTAGTGCTCTACACGCCTTGAGCATTTTTCAAGGGTCTCACGCGCCCGACGGGACTTGCAGGGAGAAGGTCCGTCAGTACCGACTCACTTTGGGGTTGGGGCAATAAGTCGCGCAATAAGTTCAATAAGTTGTTGACAATTAAGAAAATATAGTGTTAAATACCCAAGTCTTGGCTTCTAGCCAAGGCGGATTTCAGCGGCGACAGGCGTTTCAGGTGTCGGCGTCTCCTTAAAACTAAGGTACGGCAAAATGATATGCCCAAAGTGCGGATTTAGCCAGCCAGACGACATATACTGCGTTCTCTGTGGCGTTGCCATTGAAAAATATGCGCGTAGCAGAAGGAAAAGGCAGTACAAGATGTACATGCTGATTGCCCTGGTAGGTATTGGCGTGATCTTTGGGGCAAAACACTTCATCTATGTTGACAATCGTGAAACTCCTCAGACGACCGCGAAGCAGGGCTACGACAGGACGGAAGTTCCAAAAGAGCATGTGGCAGCACATAGAGTTAAGGAAACCCGAGCCCAATCGGCAAGGCAACGGTTTTCTGCGGCAAAGGCAGTCAAGTCTTCTCGTGCCCGACCCCAAGAGAAGATCAGGAGGCGTGAAAGATCTGAAGATGACCGCCCAGATAGAGGTAGGTCAGCGGCTCAATCTCAGTCAGATCAAAAAAGTACCGATTCGGGTCTTGAGCAAGAGGGCGGGACACTCACGGCCAAACAATGGTTTCAGAAGGGCGTGGCCCTGGACGACGACTCTGAAGACGAGATGCAATTCTATTTAAAGGCCATGGAACTGGATCCCCAATTTGCCCCTGCCTACTACCGTCTTGGTGCGATTCATTACCGTCAGGCCGACTACGAAGAGGCCGATCGGGAATTCGCTCAATTTGTGGAGTATGCCTCTGAGACCGACAGGCAAGGGTACAACATATATGAGTATTATTCCCTAGCTGACGCCGACAGTCTGCGTGAAGACAAGGCAAAGGCAGAGGGCCCTGCTGAAGAGACCGAGCAGGAGACGCCTGCTGAAACAGAAGCCGAAAAGGAAGAAAAGGCGGAGACTGCCGGTGAAGAGGAAGACGCGGAAACGGGCGAGGAGGTTATGACCATTGTCAAGTTCTCCTCCGTCGACGGGTACGTTGTGGTACCCGTGGTCCTAAACGGTTTCCTCCAAGCCAGAGTGCTGGTCGATACTGGGGCTGGAATCACCGTGATTTCCAAAGAAGTGGCACAGAACCTCCGGCTGGGAGACGAGCCTGACAACTCCATCACACTCAAGACTATGGCCACGGACGTGCAGGCGCAACTGGGCAGGCTGGATTCCATTCAGGTCGGAGATCTGAGCAGAAACAACTTCCGCGTTGCAATAACGGATTTTCCGTTCGCCGAAGACGGCAAGATTGACGGCATCTTGGGCATGGATTTCATGCGCAGTTACAGAATAGAGATTGATAACAAAAGAAACAGAATTCAGTTTACTCCCAACGCAGGCTAGGTGGAACAGCAGGGCGGTCAAAGGAGAAACTCTATCATTTTTTTCAGGCTTTTGTTAGCACTCTTGAATTTCACGCCGATTCCGCCTGGTGCATTCCGGGCAACTTCGGCGACTATCTTGACTGGTTCTTCTTCATAGTTCGGGAACGAAAAAGCCAGTGTGACCTTTTCTCCGACAGTCATAGGCCCACGGGTTTCAATGAACGCCCCGCCAGCGCTTATGTTGAAGATGAAATCCCTAAACACACGATCTTCGGCAGCATAATCCACAGCCACAAAGCATGGTTTCCTGGCAGCTTTCCTGCGATGACTGGATCTTGGCTGGGTGCTAGTGGATATTCCCGGAACCAGTTCTATCACGTTCGAGCCAACACGGAGGCGGTTTTGTTTTTGCATGGAATCTGTCATAGTAGATGATCCTGGCAACTGGGCTCACAAGCGCAATGCAGTGATGCCCTGTGCCCGTTGGCGATTGAATATTGACGATTGCCCCTTCAACAACGAAAAGCAAAGCAATTACCACGAAAACACGAAAGTATGAAAACACGAAAAAGAATACGATGTAGTGTTTTTCGGCCTTCGCCGTGAAAAGCACAAGTTTCCAGTTTCAAACAACAATATTCAATGGCAACGGCCTTCGCCTCATTTCTCACGATTTTCACGCTTGTCGCAGCGAAGCGAAGATTCCGCCGAAAGCGGGGAATTTGGAGCTTTTTGCTTTGCCGTCTGATCCGAGCCTCTTACGAGACCATCATTTATTTACAGCAAGAATCATGCAAACAGCCGGGTCGTGTAATTTCAGCAGGTTAGCGTTATCAGGTGGGTAATGTGGGCCACAACATGGGAAAAGAAATGCTAAATGTGAGCACTAAAGGTAACAGGGCGGGTGGAATCAGCTGCTCCGTCAATACAATCCGGCAATTTTCGCCGTTGTTCAAAACAATCAGGCAGTAGCGGTCAGCTTGATGTGGAAATCAACACCTGGAAAAACAGACGGCCACAGTTTCGGGCACAATTCATGATTTCAACGAAAAAAGGGGCAACCATCGTGATGGTTAACCCCCTTTTATTCCTGCCTTTTTTGGTGCCGAGACGCAGAATTGAACTGCGGACACGCGGATTTTCAGTCCGCTGCTCTACCGGCTGAGCTATCTCGGCGGTAATCAGTTCCAAAAGTTTCTATTAGAAGCCCTATTTGTTGTCAAGGCATTTTTCCGTACCCCCAAGGTCGCCAAATGTATGCTGGAGGATGGCCACTGCCGCCACAGTGGCGGTGTCTGATTTCAGTGTTCTTGGCCCGAGTGAAAAACAGACAAACTTAGACTCAATTGCCAGTTTGACCTCCTCTTCGGTAAAACCCCCTTCAGGGCCTATCAAGGCTAACATCCTGCGTACGGCACGGGTGGACTGTGGGAGGAGGCGGTGCGATGCATGCCCGTGCATGTAGTCATGGCATATGACTTTCAGGTCATAGTCTGCGTGAGACCTTACCAGATCTTTGAAGGACGCGACAGGGGCGATATGCGGCGTCTGCGTTCGACCGCACTGCTTAATCGCTTCTTGTGCGATCATTTCCCATCGCTTGACCTTTTCCGCCATGCGCCTGGGTTCTGGTCTAGACACACTTCGCTCGGCCAGAAACGGGATGAAAGAAAAGGCTCCCAATTCGGTCAGCTGCCTCACAATGCCATCCATCTTCCGGGCCTTAAGGAAGGCTTGCCCGCACGTGATCTCAACGGATGATTCTGAATTCGAACGATACCGGTCCAAGACCGAAAGTGAAATCTTTTGAGGCGTGCTGCCCGTAATTTGGGCACGATATTCAATACCTTTGCCATCAAAGAGATGAATCTCGTCGCCCGGTTTCAGCCGCAGCACAGTGCGAATATGTCTGACATCAGACCCTGTGATGGCAGGGCTTTTCGAACGAAGACTCTTGCTGTCGAGGAAGAACCGTCTCATTATCATCAACTATCACTGTCTGCCACAAAATCAAATAGACTTTTGCTGTCAAATTTCTGACAGCACTCCCCTGTGGACCGACACCTTTTTCAGAAACGTTTCCATAGACCCGCTCGACCGGCCGGCCCATTGCAGGTGTTGCCGTCCGCTGCCGAGCAAATGAATCGGTTGCTCCTGATTTGTGTTTTTGGCACCGATTATGCAGCGGGAAACCTCTATCATGAAAAGTGGAATTGACTGGAACATAGCTGGGTTATCAAACATAGAGAAGGCCAGGCTCCATGTCCTGTTTTTGTGCTTTGTCCGTTTTGTCGTTGAAAGGCACGGTGGAACAATGGAGACAGACCCGGAAACACACGATGCCTCCATAAGGATTCCTCCCAGGTATAGAGACGCCTGCTTCAAAGAGTTAGGGGAACTGATGGACTCCAGTAGCCGGGAAAATGAGCTTTTGCCTCCACGACTTTGATTCTTGACGGCTTCAGAAAAAAGTCCATCTGTCCCGACGGGTCGGGACTTGCATATGAACTTTTTGCGCAAGCCCTAAAGCTTTCTCAAGATAGTGCCGATACTCTATGAGGAAGACGACACATCTTCCTCCTTTCCTTCCAACCCCCTGGGGGCTGTGACGCAGCGTTACTGCGGTTCCCAGGGGCTCTTTTTTTGTCGTTCTGAGTATGCCCTCCCGGCCTGTGGTTTGTGCGCAAGCCCTAAGGCCCTGATCCACCGACAAAAAAAATAAAAAACCTCGTTGCGCTTGAAAAATCAAGCAGATAGAATGTTTTTGAGATCACAAAACTATCAGCAACGAGGTGACACGATTATGGCACAAGGAGCG
>SDBT01006154.1_pt1 | contig 19980 bp, 23 predicted proteins | sample 2277101 | NCBI WGS metagenome assembly SDBT01 (sample SAMN10404973, study PRJNA504765) | marine sediment metagenome | isolation source: marine sediment core GS10_PC15, 103 cmbsf | place: Arctic Ocean: Southern Knipovich Ridge | collected 2010 | reverse complement strand
ATCAACTTGCGCACCATACGAACTATGATCACCCCAAAGAAGAAGTGCTCCTCCTCCAGCGACAAAGTCTGTAATGTAAGCAAGTTCTGTAGTGTTGTAATCCAATGCGCCATCACAGATAACAAGAATGTCTGCATTTTCATAGGCAGCAGGAGTAAATGTATCCATCCACTCAATATTGTATCCATTGAACATCAGCAAGTTCGCAAGTGGATTCCAGTTTGTATGAAGATACCCATAGGGACCATTAGACTGATCAAACACAACTGTTTGTTCAGGAATTCCAGCACCTGCTAACCATCTGAATACATTATTGGTGAATAGTTCGTTATCAGCATCGTAGTAGTTATCTGTCCCGTCAGAGTCATAATCGCCATCAGTTAGTGGACCATTTTCACAAATAACTACAATTCGTCCTTCTCCAACTGTATCTGCAGTAGCTATTGGTATTCCATTGGCAACTTCAGCTCCTTCCCAAGAACAAGTACCATCTGTATCGGTTGTAAGTATAGGAACAGCACTCTCTGGTGTTTCAATCAAACCAGTAGCGGCATAGACTTCCACAATATCAACACCAACTTTGGTTGAATGCATATTCAAATTCTCTGGGCCTAAAATGATATTAGCCTCAATTGAATAATAATCATCAGAATCATACAAAGCTTCGGATATATTTCGGGCATACCCGAAATGAGTGAGCAGACTATCTAAGGCATTCCCCCAAAATGACACCTCAGTAACTATGAAGAGACCTCCACCATCATTTATGAAGTCGTCAAGAATTGCCATTTCTGCCGGAGTATAAACATCTACGCAATGTGTAATTACAAGAATATCGCAAGCTTCCAATGCTGCAGCACTAAAAGTATTCATTGATGATACTGAGAACCCTTGGTATGGTAGTTCATCAGCTACATAAGAAAATCCAGTAATAATATCCAAATCCTGAGTATGTGAATTGTCAAATACTACATGCCTGTGCAGAAGTATTGCATTTTGAAGCAGAGTGTCCTGTGCAGCATTACCTGTAGTATACATGTCGAATCCTAAAAGAACAACATGACCCTTACCCATTGTCTTGTGAACTACTACGGGTTTGGAATCAGTATCATCTTCTACAACAACAACACCGTCTGTTGTATCAAAACTGACGGAACCACTAGAACTTAACCAATCAGTAGGCAAATTACGTGCTAATGCATCATTAGTATTGACAAGATTCCATTGATGTGTATAAGCAGTTTCCGGATTGTAGAGTTCCATTAGACCTGTACCATTTAGTATTTGAGCGGCGGTACCTAGAGTTGTGACGCCTGCATTAAACGGTAAACAGATTACGATTCCACCATTCTCAACAAAAGAGGGAAGAATACTATTCCAAACAGCCACAATCATATCTGCATCTGTGTAATTGCCATCTTCCATTTCAGTAATTAGTAAGATATCATATTCGTCAATTACTGAACCTAATTGAGTGTAGTCAGTGAGATTATCATAAGTAAATTTGCCCTCTAGACTAGCAATCATTGAAGACATAGTATTATCCCATTCTTCTCCAGGATCCACATCTGTAAATTCTGTATAGATAAGAATGTTTACTGCTTCATTACGACGATCGTCGCCATAAGTTTCAGCAGGAATTGATTGCTCATTGTTTGCGGTACCAGCTAATGCATAGGAAGCACTCACACTACCAATGGCAAGTGAACCAACGAAAAGTAGAACAGCAAATGCACAGAGCATTTTAGTTTTTGAAATCATTTTTAATTCTCCTCAGTTACCATGCAAAGCAGAAATCAATAGCGTGCAAAGATATGAAACGCAGGAAATAGCGTGCTGCTTGGTAACGCAAAGTACTAAATAAAAAACGTGAAACTATATCAATGTTATCAGAAAACTCTTACACTAGTAAATGTGGCGATGTAAGTGTCTAGTTACAAAATGCGCACAATTTCCGAATCTCGGTTAGATTCTTAAGCACTGTACTGTTTTTCTTATTTAGGAATCATTGTTGACTCCAAAAAGGTGACTATCGATTGTCAGAGAAAATCTATGTGATAAGCTGTCGACAAGATCTTACTGGTCTAGGTATGGATAGAATGAGAAGTTCTGTCGAAGGATTAGACGAAGCAGTAATATCACTTGATTGGTCCAATGCAAGATTGGTGCCAGTTGTTGCGTCAGAAAAAGTACCATTTCAGGAAGGTGAAACCCGAATAGTTCCAATTCGACCTATCAAGGTGCCGGGTTACTCAATGGTCTTTCAGTCGTTCTATGGCAGTAGTGGTATGGGAGACCTGGGTTGCATTGGATGCACAGATTTGAAAATGTATTCCGAAGATAGGACCGCTAACATGGCGATGTTTAGCTCTCGAATCAAAGCATCTGTATTATCAGGGGATTTACTTGGTCAAGTGCTAATCGTTGAAGGTAAAAAGAAATAGCTTATTCAACGATATTGATGGTTCATCCCTGCGTTTCTTGCAGAGATGCCCACCCAATTTTCTAAAGTGTAATTATTTTGTCAGATTTCTCCATCATGATGTCTACTACGTCAGAATATTCTACGAGATTGACATCGAAAGCTAAGCGACCTAGGAGACCTCGCTCTTCAACATGATGCTTGATGGCATGGATTTTTGAACCTAGGCTCTTCAAATCCGCTGAGTGATTGCTTCCTTTATCTGCAAAAAAGACTCCATCTTGAACAAGAAGAATATCAGTTTCGATATCTTGTTCATTAAGACCATTCACTAATTCTTTGACACTGGTGCAGTCATTGGCTAACCAAATAAGATACTTCATTTCTTTTCCTCCTAGAATGTAATTACTATCTCATTTTCAACCAGTGTTTTTGCAACATCTGCTTCTTCAAGAATCTCAATACTTTCAAAGATCTCACTTGAGTCAATGTTTCTCTCTTCCAGAGATTTCTTGCTAACGCAGATTCTTCCATCAAAGCTCTCGAAGGTTGATTTGAACATTCTAATAGGCAAAATGTCTTGGTCTTTCATAAGTCCATAAACACCATCACCGACAAACAGCATCTGGGATTCATGGTCCATTCCGAACATGCCCACTGCCGCACGCCAGCCTTCAGCAGCAATTATCTTACCAAATGGTTTACTATTAACCAGAATCAATACTTTTCTCTCTGTAAACTCCATATCAATCACCTACGGTAAAAAGGATACAATTCGGTGAATTTCTCCGACTTGCTCAGCAAACTCAGTAAGACCGCTTACGTCAACTCCTTCGATAAAATCTGAACCTCTCTGGTCAAAGCCGCGAGCAGAAGTGCAAAGTCCACAGACTGCAAATTCAACTCCTTCATTTGCCAATTCCAAGAACTTGTCATTCATTGGTCGTTCTGGATCTGGGTCCTGATTCAATTTAGCATTGTTCACGCCATCCACAAACAGAAAGACCTTCACACTATATCCCTTTGCTAGAGTTGCTTTACACAAATCAAAGAAGGTGTGACTGTTTTGAAAAGTATAAGGGGATGTATTTAGAAGGATGCCCAACGTCTTTTGTCCCAAACGATTCATCTCCATAGTAAGATGGCTCGACGCACAGATTACTTGTTAAAAAGGATACTCTTCTGATAATGTCAATTTATTCTTTTCAAACAAACTTCAAATACCTGTTTTATTCAGAGCATACTCAACTAGTAGAAGTTATTGCAAGGCTAAACCTAAACCTTTTCTGTAAGTTTATTTGCAATAATGGCCGCCTAGAGAAGATTGATTACAGAGAGAAATGCAACTCTCATATCGCGCATAGGAGACAAGGAGACAACAACGATGGATGAGATAGTTATCGAATATACCGACAAGGATGGTAAGGAACGTAAATTTGAAATTGAAGATGAAAATAATTCTACTGTTGATCTCTCTCGTCACAAGATAGTAACAATCAATCTTGAAACACTTGCTGGTCTGGACGCCCTGGAGGAACTTAACCTTGGAAGTAATTTATTTTCAGAAATTGATCTTAGCCCCCTTGCTAAACTTCCAAATCTTACATCATTAAACCTTTTCAAAAATAAACTTGAAACAATCAATCTCTCACAACTTGCAGCTTGCAAAAAACTTCGAGATTTGAATCTCGGGAATAATAGTATCACAAATCTTGATCTAACACCTGTTGCAAAATATAAGAGCTTGGCAAGATTGAGACTATTCAACAATCAAATATCCGAAATAAATCTAACAGCTTTTTCCAAATGCACCACACTTGAAATGCTTGAGATAGAGAATAATCAAATCAAATCAATAAATTTGAAACCATTGGGAAAATGTACCAATCTTATTCAGCTTAATCTGATGTATAACCTACTTAGTGAATTAGATATATCGCCCTTAGCTACTTGTATAAATTTGAAATTTCTATATCTTCATCACAACTCCCTTGGGTCAATTAATCTAGATGCGCTTGGAAATTGCGCTGATCTTCGAATCCTAAGATTAGGTGGAAACAAATTAGATAGTATTGATTTAGGACCTCTAGCTCCTTGTATTGAGTTGAGAAGATTGGGTTTAGCTATGAACACAATAGAAGAAATTGATTTGAGCGCTTTAAAGAACGCCAAAAAATTAACTGCTCTTGATTTCGCTGGCAACAGACTACAGACCATCAATCTATCACCATTAAAGAACTGTAAAGAACTTACAGAATTGTATCTTCACAGCGATCACCCCATTGAAAATGAATTCAAAGAAATCGATGTAGGACCTCTTTTCAGCTGCGACGAATTAGAAGATATCGGAATTGGAGAATCAACAAATGTTTTTGCAAAAGCTAGTTTACAGGATTCAGAGGACATTCCACTAGCAATTGAAGAACTTATTGAAGATGATAGAATCACATGGTCATAAAATCGTCATTTGTCCAAAATGTAGTATATTTAAATGAGTAAAGGTGTAAGTATATTTACGCTACCTCCTATTTGAGGTTCTGAGCAATGTCGGAGAGGGAGAAGGAAATAAACAAGATAGCTCAGTTATATTTGAATTACCTTAACGGACCACTAGGAAAAGGAGTAATGGCACATCTCCAAGAAGGAGAAAGTTTTACGATTCGAGCTCATGATGAGCTACTTAGAATATCAAAGTTACAAGGTAAAGCAACGGTGAGAATACTTCAAGAAAACCAACCTAGCAAAATAAATCATCAAACATACTCACAAAAGAGCAATCAAAGCTAATGTATTGGAATCCAGTAATCATAGATGTTAGGTTGTGATAGATATGGTTATAGAAATGGATACCTGGTCATGAGCTTCACATGTGGATTCAAATTTAGAAAAAGAGAATCGAACGTAAGAGATTGAACACTCAAACTAACATCGATGTAGGAATGAGCATTCTCTTAAGTAGTTTCACTGAAACTAATAGATAAAAGACAAACGAGTCTGTAATTCTGTTTGTTTAACAGAGGATGATTCATAATAAAGCAGGTAATCCATCAGTATTGAGAGTCCCAATAAATTCTTCAGCATTGTATCTGCATAAAATTCTTGTTGAGGAGAGTTCTCTTATAATGGAAAGCTATCAATTTATCATATCGCTCATCGAAGGTACGAATGACCTCATACACAGCTTAGATTCAGATAACAACTTCGAGTTTGTAAACAAAGCTTGGCTTGAAACCCTTGAATACGATGAAAATGAGATATATAATCTGAGTCTCAAAGATATTCTCTCTCCAGATAATGTGGAAAAGCACCAACAACTGGTTTCCTCAGTGTTTAATGGTGAATCATACACAGGAGTGGAAGTTCCCCTCTTGACCAAAAGCGGTAACATTGTCCAAACTAAAGCCAACCTCTTTCCACGTCGAGAAGGAAATAAGATCCTTGCTGCTACAGGTTTCTTTCGCGATGTTACAGAAGAAATGGAAGTACAGGAAAAACTTGAAGAGTCAAGAAACCGATCGGAATGGCTTGTCGATCTAATGATTCACGACCTTACCAATATAAATCAAGAGATGCTCTCAACCTTTGAAATCATATTGGATAGTCCATTATCCCCCAATCAATTGACAAGTTTGTCTCGTGAAGCACTGTTAGAAATTGAAAGGGCTTCAAACCTTATCACAAATGTTAGGAAGATTACCTATCTGGATACTACTGTTCCTGAAACAACTAAGTGGGATCTTGCAGAAACCATTGGAGCAGCAATAAAGACATTGGAAAAGAGCTTCCCTGATAAGAAACTCATTCTGAACACTAATATAAAGTCTGGTCAATATTTTCTAATTGCAAACGAGTACTTCGAAGATGTGTTCTATAGTTTATTACATAATTCCATGAAATTCGATAAACGCAATGAGGTTATAGTAGAGGTTGTGGCGGATCCAGCCAAGCGCATTCCATTTTTGAGAATTCAGGTAAAAGATTACGGACCTGGCATTCCTGAAAAGGATAAAGAAACGGTCTTTGACATACTCTCACATAGAAAAGAGAGTATCAGGGGTTTAGGGCTTGGTCTCACACTTGTCAAAAAAATTGTGGAGAGCTATGGTGGTTATATTAGAGTCGAAGACAGAGTAGAGGGCGACCATACTAAAGGCGCAAACTTCATCATAATCATGAAATATGAAACCAGCGAGAGCAAAAGCAAGAATGATGAAGTGAAGTGATGACAGTATCTATTGTCGACGACGACATTTTAGAACGTCTTCAAAACATTCATTGCAGCTTTGTTACTGTATCAAAGCGAATATAACGGATTATTGCAGTAAGAAAACAGGATGTGTGTTAGATGGTCATAGAAATGGATGATGCTACAAGACAACAAGTTACAGAAATGTTTGAAGCATTGAACAATGATGTAACAATACACCTCTTCACTGCGGACCATGATTGTTTGTATTGCAATGATACAAGAGATATGGCTCAGATGATAGCAGATGTTTCAGACAAAGTGAAAGTAGAAGAGCACAAGGGATCACTCACAAGTGACATAGCCAAAGAAATGGGAGTAGAGCATACTCCTGCTATGGTGTTACATGGAAAAGAAGCTTACAAAGTTAAATTCTATGGGATCCCAGCAGGCCACGAATTTTCAGCGCTCATTGGTGGAGTTGTTGACGTATCAGCTGGAATAGTTCCATTGCCTCCTGATATTATTGAGGATATCAAGTCAATTGACAAACCAATTCGTATTCGTGTTTTTGTTACTCCACAGTGTCCATATTGTCCAGGAATGACTCGATTAGCACATCAAGCCGCGATTATCAATCCTCTAATTACATCTGAGATGTTTGAGGCTCTTGAATTCCAAGAAGAAGCCACAAAATTCGAAGTCTTTGGAGTTCCAAAGACAATCTTCAATGACACAATTACAGTAGAAGGACTTACACCTCCAGAATTGTTCGTTGAGAAATTATTCGAAGCCACTGAATAATCGATAACACAAGGATTTTGTATCACGATGGGTTTCTTATCTTATGGAAACCCATTCCTTTGTAATAATGTTAAGACCTGCTAACGAGTATGGTGGTCCTGAAACTGAAAAGATAGTTTCTGAGCATTTCAATTATCTCAAAAGTTTGCTTGAAGATGGGAAATTGACTTTGGCTGGGAGATTTTCTGAAGTATTAATCGGACTTGTTATGATTGAAGCAGAATCACGTCAAGAGGCTTTAGACATAATGAAGAATGATCCTGCAGTAAAAGCAGGAGTTTTTCATGGCGAGCTTTACCCATGGAGCATCGCACTTCAAGCGAAGTAAATTATGATAGTAGTTCATTCTTCCTGCTGGCACGTAAACACAAATTCATTCTCATTGACATATTTGTAGGCTTGATACGCAGCGTGAACACCTTCAGCAACACCTGTGATAGCTTGTTTGAATTCACTATCTACAACGTCACCTGCAGCAAACATTCCTTCAACATTGGTTTTACTAGAGCGACCGATCTTGATCTCCCCTTTCGCATTCAATTCTGCACCAAGCTTCTTAGCTAAATCAGAATAAGGTATGCCGCCAATAGCTACAAAAATTCCGTCAAGTTGAAGTGTATCAGAACCATTGTAAGGCTTGTCTAGCTTAACTCCAGTGACTTTGGTTTCGCCCAGGACCTCTGTAACATTGGTTTCTGTAATCACAATGATTTTTGGTTCACGTTCGATTCTCCTTGCATTAATTGGTTCAGGACGAAGTTTTTCTCGACGATAAATGATGTACACCTTAGGACAATATTTTGCAAGAAGCAATGCTTCCTTAGCTGCGCTATCACTTCCTCCAACAACTGCAACTACTTTGTCTTTGTACAAAGGAGCGTCGCAAAGAGCACAATATGATACGCCCTTGTTTTTGAGTTCATCATGACCAGGAACTTCAAGTTCTCGTTCTTTCATTCCAGTTGCAATAAGAATTGATTTTGCCAATATGGACTTGTTCTCTGTAACAACATAGAAGCAATTCTCTTTGCATCTGAAAATATCCTTCACAATTCCAGTATCGATGAAGACTGGGTAATCAAGTGCATGCGCCTTCAAATGATTGGATAACTCTTGTCCTGTTAATTGAATATATCCAGGATAATTTGCAACATCATCAGTCAGTGTGATGGTCCCACCATCTACATCGCCAATTACTGCAACACTGAGGTCTAACCTCGCAGCATACATTGCAGCTCCATATCCTGTAACACCGGTACCAATTATGACCAAGTCGTACATTGCATCATACTCCTAATTTTCTTTTTATTCTTCTTTCAGCACGTTTATCGTAACCAATAAAGATCCCATCTTCAATGACTGTTGTTGGAACTGCAATTTGACCGCTCAATTCTTTCAGCTCAGCTGCAGTTTCAGGTGAGGTAAGGATACACTTCTCTTCAAAATCAATAACATTCTCTTTCAAGAAAATCTTAAGGTTCTTGGAATGGGGACATTCTGGAGCTGTATAGATTGTTGCTTTTGGCATGGATGATTTTCTCCTTTTTACAGGTAAAGAGCTAGTTATTCGTCCGCGTCTATCATTGATATACATTTTGAAGAGGCAGCTTGAACTGGATGATAATCCAACTACATTAGTGAAAAGTCTTAAGCAAATATTCAGAATGGTTTAATATCAATAGGTGGAGAGAACCTAGTTTGAATAAGGAAGAGACTCTTGAATTTATAGACAAGCAAATTGCTTTGGAATTAAAGATCATCGAGATTGTGAAGGAAAATGTAGCGCAACTTGACAATGCATTTGTCAAGGAATTTTTGATTGGTATCTCTACAGATTCTCAAAAGCACGCAGCTCTTCTCAAATCTCTGAAAAAGGCAGTCGAAGGACCAACACCCTTCATCAGTGAAAAAGAGAGGGACAAAATTGCAGAGGGTATAGTAGCTCACATAAAGATGGAAGAGCTTGCTGTAAAAACATATGCAGAGCTTGCAGCGAAAAGCGACAATGATCAGGTCAAAACTATTGCTATGATGATCCGTGAAGATGAGATACGGCATCATTCGCTTCTCAAGGAATTACACAAGACTATAATCGAACCTGAAACCCTTACTGAAGACATGATTTGGGATGCTATGTGGAAAGACACTCCATGGCGCGGCAGTCCAGGTGGGTAATAATCATAGATTAGTAGGGTGAGTATCAAGCTTACCCATCTTCTTTTCTTTTTGAATCAAATTCCTTCTTTCTTAGTTGAAGTATCGCTATTCCCGAATGCTTATGTTGAAAGAAGGATGTTGTGGAATATTGCTTGAAAGCGAGGTTCTGAGATGACAGTAGAGGATGTTAAACGAACTGATACAGGAAAAGCATTGATGCTTGCGAATGAAGCCGTTGTGCGTGGAGCTTTAGAAGCGGATGTCAAGATTGTAGCCTTCTATCCCGGTTCACCCACTTCAGAAATATTGGATACTTTTGGTGAAGTTATGGACCACTTCGGAGATTACAGGATGCACATATCGGCCAATGAGAAAGTTGCCTTGGAAACCGTAGCAGGTGCATCGTTGGCGGGGCAAAGATCCTTCACCTCGATGAAAAGTGTAGGGATGAACGTTGCTAGTGATTCAATGTATAGCATCGCGTACACTGGTTTGAATGCTGGTTGTGTCTGTCTAATTGCTGACGATCCTTATGCTCATTCTTCTCAATCTGAACAAGATGGAAGATATTTCGGTGAAACAGCGTATGTTCCGATGTTAGAACCTTCAACAGCACAAGAAGCCCTTGACATGACAAAGTGGGCATTTGAGGTCTCTGAGAAACATAAGACACTGGTCATCATTCGAACGACAACCCGTGTGAATCATCAGAGAGGTATGGTCCAATTAGGAGACCTTACACGCACGCCCTTCAAGAAAAACAGCTGGCAGGATGTCAAAGGACAGTACTTTACCGTAGGACCAGTAGCAAGAGCACACAAGGCTAAATTGTTGGAAAAGACTGCTGTAATCAAATCAGACTTCGAAAGAACAGAGTTCAACTATGTTGTACCAGGCAGCGGCAAAGTGGGGATACTAACATCAGGTGTCTGTTTTCTCCATACAAAAGAAGCAATGCAGAACCTCGGAGTAGAACTACCAATCTTCAAACTTGGAACCCTGTTTCCACTTCCAGAAAAGAAACTCTCAGAATTCCTCAAATCATTATCAACACTCATAGTAGTCGAAGAGCTCACTCCATACCTAGAAACGCACATTACAGCGATTGCAAAGACAATCAATCCTTCATTACATATTGTAGGAAAAAGAAGTGGGCATTTCAGTGAAATGTTAGAATACAATGTCCCAATTGTCGAGAAAGTATTAGCTGAGATTCTTGACAAGAAAATCAGTCTGGATTACGATGCTGTCTTGGCTAAGGCAGAGAAGTTGAAAGATATTCTACATGAAAGACCTCCAATCTTCTGCCCAGGTTGTCCTCACAGAGGTACACTATGGGCCTTCAGACAGGCCTTGCAGCAACTCCGCATTCGAAACAAAATTGTATTCAACAACGATATTGGATGCTACTCTATGGCTTTCCTCCCCCCCAACGAGTTCTCAGATTCGATGCTGGCAATGGGAGCCTCATTAGGTATATCAGCAGGAATGGAGATGGCTCTCGATGATAAGATAATTGCAATGGTTGGCGACAGCACCCTCTACCATGCTGCACTTCCAGGAATTGTAAACTTGATTCACCATAATTCAAACGTCACACTCTTTGTACTGGATAACAGTGTCACGGCTATGACAGGACAGCAATTCAATCCTAACTCTGAATTTAATGCTGGGGGTCAACCAGCACGAAAAATCAACATGGAGAAAATGTTCGAAGCTTTGGGTGCTGATAAAATAACAATTATCGATCCTTATGAAACGCGAGACTGTATCGGACCAATAAAGGAAGCAATCGAAGCTGATGGTTTCTCTGTAATCATAGCGAGAAGAGAATGTGCTCTTTATGGAGACCGACTCAAGAAGAGAGCTGGAGAAAAAATCATTCCAAGTGAGAATGTAAAAGACACATGTCGTGAAATCTATGCTTGTGTGAAAGAGTTCTATTGTCCAGCAATTGTCGTGGATGAATCCGATCATAAAATGACAATTCAGCAGGATCTTTGTGATGGTTGTTTAGAATGCCGACAGGCGTGTCCTGTGGATGCTCCTCGTCAAATGGAGGTTAAAAAATGAACAAGTCCAGTGATACATTCAACATTATGTTTGTAGGTGTTGGTGGACAGGGTCTCATGCTGCTGTCTGCGATTCTTGGTAAGGCTGCTGTTGACACAGGTCTCAATGTAATGACCGGTGAGCAGCATGGGCTCTCACAGAGACAGGGATCTATTTACGTTCATTTCAGAATTGGAAACCCAATATCGCCTCTGATTCCGTACGGCAAAGCTGACATTCTGATTGCCATGGAAGCCAGTGAAGCCTTGAGATATGTTGAGTATCTCAAAGAAGATGGCGTTGTTATCATGAGCAATCGAATCATGCCTTCGGTCACTGAAACTGAACAAGTAGCTCTTGACAAAGAGAAGAAAAACAAGTATCTTACTGTAGAACAGATAGTGGAAAAGCTTGAACAGATCACAAAGAATATCGTCCTCCTAGATTCGCTTGAGCTTGCAATTAAGGTAGGAAATGCGCGAACCGAGAACTCAGTACTAATAGGTGCTACCGTAGCCTGCAAAGATTTTCCAATTCCAGCTGAAGAGGTCCGTAGAGCTGTGTTAGCTCTTGTTCCAACGAAGACAGTAGATGCTAACTTCAGAGCTTTTGATCTAGGGATAGAGGCTGGAAGTGCATGTTTGGAGTCCTAATCACAAACTAGAGAATAATCGTTAGCTTTCCTTCCCAAATTGATGCGTAGATTGTGAACACTGATAATTGAATCTGAAACCCACTACATAATGAGTTTCCTAAGATACTGGTTCTTTTTTCCGAAGATGAACTAGGGAATCTCCGATATGACCTTATGAGCGTCTTCCATTGAAAGCCCCACAAGAGTTTCTGTCGACTGGATTCCTCCAGCACCAAGCATGAACAAACCTTTCATTGCGGCTTCTATAGATGGTGCTTCGATAATTGCAACAAAGTCGTATCGACCCATTGTATAGTATATGTTCTTGATCTCTGCACCTACAGATTCAGCAATCTTTTGAGCAACCTTGGCTCTCTCTGGTGCCTGTTTAATTTTCTGGACCCCTTCGGTTGTGTATTTTGCTAGTATTATGAACATAGGCATTATTTCACCTCTATGGACAAACGTAATGTATGGATGAGCTTTTATTTAACACTTTTCAGAGATGGGTGAATCCTGAACTAGCAATCTACCAAATCAATAACTACATCAGGTTCTTGCTATATTGTTCATCGGAGTGTAGTAATTCAATAGACATTCTAGGTGATTGTGGTTGAAGAGTATGAAAATCTATATTGCAGGACCCTACACTGGTTCGACCTTAGAAGAGATTGAAGAGAATGTCCGAAGAGCTATGGAGGCAGGTCTCAAGATATGGAAGAAGGGGCATTTTCCTTACATTCCCCACCTCACTCATTGGCCAGATATACTCGCAAGGAATCTCGAGATTGATATGGATTGGACAGATTATATGAATTGGCACGCACCTTGGGTCGATGATTGTGATGCCTTATTCTTACTGGCTGAGTCAAAGGGAGCTCTCCTAGAATACAAACGAGCAGAAGAAGAGGGTAAGAGAGTCTTTCACACTCTTGATGAGATACCTAGTGTCGAGAGAACTCTAACTTGGGCTCAAAAATGTATAGATGAAGAATAGAAATCACACTTGAAGATGAAGGGTGATTCTGCACACTCCACAGAGTTATTAACTCCTTGAGGGAACTCTCAATCTGAGGTTTCTTCAATATGGTTAAGATTTACGATGCAATCATAATTGGTGGAGGACCAGCTGGTGTTTCGGCTGCACTACATTTAGCTTACCACGACCGGTCTGTATTAGTGCTTGATAGAGGAACCAGCCCGATGTACTTCCATACAAACTCAATTTTAAATTTCTCAGGTTCGGTATATCACGAAGGAAGAAGCCTTCTGAGGAATATTCAGGGAGAAGCCCGTGCTGCAGGTGCTGAGTTTGTTGCGGCTGATGTCGTAGAAATATCAGGCCGATATCCCAAATTCAAAATTAAAACTTCACCGAGTTTCAGAGCTAAAGATGATAGTGAATATTTGACTAAAACAATACTGCTAGCAACCGGCACTTCTAGGAAGCACCCAAAGGTGAATGGTCAATGGAAAGGATGGCTTCCTGTTGCTAATACAGGCAATTGTGCCTTCTATTGTCCGGATTGTGAAGCGCCGCTCTGTAAAGATAAGGAGGTGCTTGTTGTAAATGCAGGAACTGTCGGAAGTGCACTTCACGTCGCAAATACACTCACACGATTCACAGATAAAATCAAGATTCTCATGACTGAAGATGCGTTTGCACCATTTGAAAATCAAGACCTTTCAAAATTAGACAAATCACCCTATGAGTGGACCCAAGGGAAAATCAAATCGATATCATTCATGCGACCTGGTGTTGTACAATCAGTTACTCTTGAAGATGGACGAAAAATTAAGACAAATGTCTTCTTTGTGGCTTTTGTTGATGTTGTAAGATCAGAATTAGCTCAACAGATAGGAATCAAAGTTGATGCTAAAGGTAACATCCTAACGGACCATCGAGGTAAAACTAATGTCGAAGGAGTCTGGGCAGCAGGTGACGTCCGCCCAATTACACAACAGATTGCCATGGCTGTTGGTACTGGAAACTATGCAGCTCTGATGATGAACCAGTTTCTTGGGAATGAATATGAACAAGATCAAGAATTCGATCACGACCACAGACGAGCTCTATACATGGATTAAGAAACCAAATTTCTGATCTGAGAACAGTGCAAGAGAGATACGCTTAAATACGTAATTCACTATTGTGAACATAACAATAGTTAACATTGTTTGTCTTGGGAGATGAATTAAGTGATAAGCACTGATAGCGATATTATTGAGATTTTCAAGAGCCAAATAGAAATCGAGCAAGCAACTCTTAACAAGCTTGTTAGACTTGAAGAAGATGCAAAGGAAACAGTAGTTAGACTTTGTTTTATGGATCTACGATTGGATACATGGAAACACGTCAAATTTCTAGAGGGTATGATCGAGTTGCTCAATACTACGCCCTGTGATGAATGGTCAGCCAAAGTAGGACGATATGCAGGTAGGGTCAAACTTGAGAGAGAACTGGAGGGTCTAAAAAGCAACGAGAGCGAGATGATCAAGCTCCTCGACACTGCACTTGACAAAATTGAAGATCCTATTGCAAGATTATTACTTGAGCATATGAAAGAGGAAGAACGTTCCCATCATGATGACTTGGAAAAATTAGTCACCTTAATTAAACAAGCACCCCTCCAATCTAAGAAAGGGGAAAAGGGTTCAGACATAGTATGCGACACAGATTGATTTAATTAATTTTATTTGTGGGGTTCCAAATTGATAGCAATGTTAAGTGATGTTCAAAGTGATGCACCAGACTGTAGTGAGTATATGGAAACGATGTCACAAATGTACAAAGGTGGATTCTTGCGACAGAGAAATGAATACAAGTTAAATCCCGAAGCAATAGAAAAACTTGGCACGTTTTCAGAAAACTATAGAATCGTGATTGTTTTTGCAGATTGGTGTAGTGATGCTAGAAGAGCTGTACCTGTTATGTCCCTTATTGAAACAGAAACAGGTCAGAAGATATCTGCATTAGGCGGCATGAAGAAGCCTCAATATGGATCAGACAAATTTTGGGCAATACCACCATCCCCAGTTGAAGTTGATATTTTTGAGATCACTAGCAGCCCAACTATCCTCATTTTCAATAAGCAAGGTGAAGAAGTAGGCAGAATCAAGACTCGCGCTAAAATGACGCCTACAATAGAACAAGAGATCGTCAAAATAATTGAAGATAGTCTGTAAGTATTCCATTGAGACACTTCGAAACCATAAAAAGGCAAATGGATAGGAAATTGCACGTTGGGATTCTTATGAATGTGGAGAGAAAGAATCAATTCAAAAATGTGATTGAGAAAATTCAAGCTGGGGATGATAAGGAAATCATCAAGAGCTATTTCTCAGAACAACTTGGAATAGTAACACCAGCAGAAATGGCATTTTTTGAAAATGAATTAATTCAAGAAGGAGTATCGCAGGAAGACACTAAGCGAATGCGCGATATTCAGTTAGAATTATTCAAGAAATCAATAGAGAATCAAGAACACATCGTTCCTACTGGCCATCCCATTCATACACTGATGTCTGAGCATATTATTCTCATGGAATATGCTAATGAACTAGATACTTTAGTCACCTCTATATCAAACGGCGAAAGAGAACCTAAACCGGAGTTTCTAGGTAGAATTAGGGAGCTAATCGGGTTTCTAGCTGAGTCAGAATCACATTACCAAAGAGAAGAGAATGCAATATTCCCGGTTTTAGAAAAACATGGACTCACAGGACCACCTCAAGCAATGTGGTCTATGCATCAAGATATTCATAAACTTGAGAAGGAACTATTCAGCTTGAACTCAGAGAGTGACGCTGAGCTAGCTAACAATTTGGGAAAGATGAAAGACATTGTTAGTGAGCTAGCAGTTCATATCGCAGATCATTTCTATAAAGAGAACAATATCATATTCCCAGCCTCAATGAGACTGTTCACAGAGAAAGAATGGGATATCGCAGTTCATGACTTTGATGATATCGGATATTGTAGTTACACTCCCAGACCCGAAGGAAGAGAAATCACAAAAGAAGACAGTACGAGCTTTGCTGAGAGTGGTGAAGTCAGTTTTGGAAGTGGTACTCTAACACTCGAACAATTAGAACTACTCTTCAATCATTTACCTGTCGACACAACTTTTGTTGACGAACATGATAGAGTTCGCTTCTTCAGTGAATCTCCAAATCGCATCTTTGTGCGGTCTCGGGCAATTATAGGAAGGAGTGTTCAACTATGTCATCCTCAAGACAGTGTTCACGTGGTGCAAAAAATTCTAGATGATTTTCGAGAAGGAAAGAGAGAAGCAGCTGAGTTCTGGCTCAATCTTGGAGGCAAGACAGTTCTCATCAAATACTTTGCAGTCAGAAATAGTAGTGGAAAATATTTGGGCTGTCTAGAAGTAAGCCAAGATATCACCGAGATCAGGAAGATTGAGGGAGAAAAGCGTCTGCTTGAAGATTAAACTCAAGTGGGGCTATTGCATAACTTAGTTACTACTTTCACCTAATCGCAGGCATGATATATTCATTGAAGAGCTGAAGTCCGCGGGTACTAGGTAGATCCTCAAATCGGAGAGTGAAGTAGGTGATTCCTATCTCCTTGAGTGCTTCGAATTTCTCAATTATTTCCTCAGGTGTTCCCATAATAGCTTGGAATTGATCTCCGTATTCTGCAAGACGTTTGATTTCAGTTGCATAGCGACTGCGTTCCTTTTCATTCTCGTAGATCCAGAACCAACAACCCCATGAGAGCACAATGTCCTTGAAGTTCCGTCCATTTTCAGAACAGGCATCTTCGATATAGCTGATTCTTTCTTGTGTAGCATCTATCTCCATTCCGCTGTATATGTCAATATGGTCCGCATATTTTGCCGCAACACCAAGTGTCCGATTACCTCTACCTCCAATAACTATCGGGAATGGTTTCTGAACTGGTTTAGGTTCACAAATAGCATCTTTGATTTGAAAGTACTTCCCTTCGTAACTGCATTTGTGCTGCTCAGAGAACATCAAGTTCATCATTTCGATTGTTTCAATCATTTGAGCAAGTCGTATCTTATGTTTTGGAAATGGGAACCCAAATGCCTCGTATTCATGGGGAGTCCATCCGAGACCTAAACCAAATGGATAAAGACGACCATCAGATATGTGATCAAGAGTTGCAATCTCTTTAATGAAAAGGGAAGGATTTGGAAGATACCTCATAGTGTTTGTAGTTAGAGTACCCACGGTGATTCTTGTTGTACTAGCAACCAGAGCAGCCATCATCGACATACAAGCATATCGAGAAAGGTCATCCATAGGGTGATCTGGAACAATGATGGAATCAAATCCAAGCCGTTCACATTCTTGAGCTACTTCTTTGACCACTGGCCATTCAATTTTCTCATATGGAGTGATATTGGGATTCTCGCTATCTGGAGCGACAGTCGAGATTACACGACTCAATCTTGCACCGAACTTGATCTTCTTCATCATTAACAGTATCTCCAAGGAATTCGTAGAAACTTGAACAAAACGTCTGATAAGAAGATGCATGTATTAAGAATTATTATCTAAGTTAGGAATGCAGCGGCCACGCTGGCTTAAGTGAATAGTAGGGTTCCTTCAATTCAGGATGGAGAATTGCAACTGGCAGATGTGGAGTATCGTAAGCAAGAGAAACGTTCCCGTCTTTATCAGCCATGACAAGCCCTGCTTCCCCACTGGTCTTCTGCCTTAGCTCGGATATCATCAATTCAGCTGCTTCAGAAACCGTTTTACCTTGTTCAACATGATACACAGCCATTCGAGCCATAACTATACGAAGTATTTGTTCACCCTTCCCAGTGCAGCTGGCTCCAGCTAGTTCGTTCACATAAACTCCTGAACCTATAATTGCAGAGTCACTAACTCTTCCAGCCAGTTTTCCTGGCCAACCACTAGTAGAAGAACCTGAAGCAATTCGACCTTGACTGTCTACTGCAATGGCACCGACCGTATCACATTCTCCGGCGATTGCTGGTAGTCCAGACCTATTGGCTTCTACTTCTTTGCGGTAGCCATCTTCGATCATTTGCTTGTAGAGTTTATCAGCTCCACTCCCAGCAACTTGGTAATTGGGAGTTCTCTCAAGAACGTATCTTGCTAGTGAGATGGGATGAATAATATCCTGAACAGCCATTACTGCTCCACTCTCGAGCCTATTGCCGTCCATGATCATCGCGTCTAATTCGATTTCTCCATCCTTATTCTTACAAGCGCCTCTACCTGCTGTGAATAATTCAGTTTCTTCAAGAACATAGATTGCAGCTTCTACTGCATCAAGTGAAGACCCTCCATTGTCAAAAGCACACATACCAACTCGTGCCGCTTTCGTAACAGCTTCTTGGATAGCATCATGGAACTCGTTCTTGAAGACAGTAGCGCCTCCATGAACAATAATCACTGGTAGAGTCATCACTAACACACACTTGGAAAGTGTATACACGTCGTCAAAAACATATCGTGAAACAGAGATTGCCTACTGATATGTTTCTACAGACCCAATCTATGCAATTCCTCTTCGAATAGCTGCTGCCTATCTGCGAGTCTTGTACGCTGACCTGCAAAGAGACCTAAATCAATCCGTCCAGATTTCGCTTCCTCATCCAAGCGTTTAATCTCGTCCTTGATTTCCTCCAGTCTCTCTCGTATAACATCAATACGCGAGGCTGCGCCCATCTCCTTATCAGCTGTTGGCTCTGAAACTGAGATGATATCCCCATCTCTGATCCTATAGATTCTATCACATTGTCGAGCTATTGATGGATCATGTGTGACCATGATTACAGTCTTACCGTATTCCTTGTTCACCTTGTGGAGATACTCAACAATGATACTACCAGTTTCAGTATCAAGGTCGCCAGTCGGCTCATCACAAAGTAAAACTGCCGGGTCATTAGCAATTGCAGCTGCAATAGCAACACGTTGGCGTTCACCGCCGCTCAGCTCGTCTGGTTTGTGATGCATTCTATCAGCGAGACCGACAATCGAGAGCAACTCCTCTGACCGCCGCTTCCTGGTATTCCCATCTTTTTTAGCGGCAAGCATTGGGAGTTCAACATTTTCGTAAGCAGTCAAAGTGCTGATTAGATTCAGCTCTTGAAAGATATGTCCAACAACCTCTCTTCGAAGAGCTACAAGCTGCATTGGACTTGCATTAGTCACATCATATCCGGCAACAATAGTGCTTCCTGCAGTTGCCCGGGTGATTCCGCCCAATATGTTTAACAAGGTTGTCTTTCCGGACCCGCTTGCACCAACAATGGCAATCATCTCCCCTTTCTCTATACGCATTGATAGACCTCGGAGGGCCTGAACCTCAAAGTTACCAAGACGGAATACCTTCACAATATCATCCGTTTGAATATAATAACCTGATTTATTCATCATCATTATCTAACTCCTAAGTAAATCCACCTTTGATTCGGGTCTCCTTGAAGACCACCAAACCGGTACTATTGCTGCCATTAGTACAGCTCCAAGTAGCATCAGAATAGTGTAAGTAGCATCTCCGCCAAGTGCAACTTGATATCGGATAAGCCCGGATGCACTATCATTCGACTGAGATACTTGTCCAATATTCTCAAGAATCCCTACACCCACCCCTAAGATAAGTGCGAAAATTATAGTCACCATTACTTCTGCAAGTAAGGTTTTGAACAATTGCCACTTACTAAATCCTCTAACCGATAAGAGAGCAATCTCTGAATCTTT
>SDBT01006153.1_pt1 | contig 19981 bp, 31 predicted proteins | sample 2277101 | NCBI WGS metagenome assembly SDBT01 (sample SAMN10404973, study PRJNA504765) | marine sediment metagenome | isolation source: marine sediment core GS10_PC15, 103 cmbsf | place: Arctic Ocean: Southern Knipovich Ridge | collected 2010 | reverse complement strand
CATGGCATCTCTTGAACGATTGATACAACGGCCTTCTTCAACCGCTGCACGGTACTCACCCATGAGATCAAGTTTTCCCTCCCTGGTCGATGCCCAACCAGGTATGTCCGTCACCTTCTTTGACAGTTTTTCTTCCCTTTTCCTGAGGTAGATATTTCCATAATGCAACTCCTGAACACGAGACCCAAACGACCGACCAGGGCCGTTATTCTCCCAAATCAAATAGGCCCCACCGAGCCAAGTGGCAATCGCCACAGCCTGCTTTGCGAACTCCTCTGGCCTGACATATGGATTGGCGTACTCCAGGACTTTCTCGTGGGTAACGGAATCATACGCACATAAGGCTGAATTCGATGCCCCAGTGCCGGCTGAAACATCGGCGCCCATTGAGATCCTGTTTTTATCTCTGAATATATTACCATCAGAGTCAAGTAAACGCCATAGGCAAATAGACCCCCGCTTACCCCCCACGTCCCTACGGAACCTAATGGGCTCGGCAGTTATGGTGTCGTAGTCGAGGTCTCCAGTGAAGAGTGGAGGCATGACATTCTTGCGAGTCATATCCTGAATTGGAGCAGCATTAAAAAACTGCTGCCCACTGCCGCGAAAGTCGATATTCCATTCCTGAGCCATCTCACGCGGCGAGGACCTGCTTTCCTTGTAGTCATAGGCTGGCGACCGGAGCTTACCATCCAGGATTGGAGTGTAATTCTTGGGGTATCCATCCCTAATGAGAACCTTTAGCCTGCCGTCCTTGGCTGTTGTATAAAGCCCGGGGTTCTTTCTTGGATGGTCTCGCCAGTGAAGTATGAGTTTCTTGATGTTCGTCTCGTAAACGTCGTAGTATGCGTTATTGATCCCGATAGGGGTGGAGTTGAAAATCCTGCTTTCAGTGGCATCCCCTGTAGCAGAAAGAACTTCATGTCCTTGCTCAACCATTGCAAACTCATCGAGGAGAATTGCAGTGCGACGATCACCACGAGCAAATTTACCAGTTGAACTCTCTCCGTCGATTACAGCGCCATTATGCGGATTCGTCATGTGCATCTTACGACGATGATCCGCACGATTATAACCAGGAGGCATCAACCACTGTGGGAGATTGTCGTGAAAGAAATCCAATTTCTGGAAAAGCGCCTTCGGATTACCAGCCTTGTCAACATAATCTTCTACACGAGATCCCATCAAGAAATCCGGTGCCATCAGTTTTGATGCGAAGTGCCACATCCACTCAAACGCAAGGACACACATCCAACTCGCGCCCATATCCCTCGACTTTGCTATCAGTAAGTCATGGTGATTAATTGCGCCAATGATCTCCATAAAGGCTTCCTTCTGGAAATCATATAGAATGAAGGGCAGCTTCTTGAATGGCTCAGCCCTGGCGTCGTGGGTGTACCCGAAAGTGCAGATATAGAACAGCGGGTCAGCGGCGCAGGCATCCCAGAAATACTGAGTGTACTCTCGATTCTCCGTAATCTTTCGATGAATCCAGGCACGAAACTTCAGATTTTCGACCATGTCAGTCGGAACGCGATTAATGAATGGAGTTTCCATCTTAAGGGCACTTCAGAAGCTCGATTTGCTTATCAGTCAAGAGTGCAGTTTGCACTTCTGGGTAACCTAATACCCATGCCAGTGCCATAGATCGCTCGTGAAGCATATCCCTAATTGGACCACCTTCATGTAGATCTCCCTGTTTCCTAATCTCCAGTATCATGTCCATGACTTCTGAGCGACTCTTCATAGTAAAACCCCCATGATCCCACCACCGTAGGTCACAGACAGGTACACAATCGTGCCACAGACGGCAACCACTGCGATGCCAATGAATATCCATTTCCGATTGCCTGATACTGCAACTCGAAATGCACGACGATTAGTAACTCGCGCCTTCCAGCGTCCTTGGGAAAAGAAGCCCTCTCCTGTCAAGCCAGTGCCGTCGTTCATGGGAATGTCTTCGTTTTTCATGGGGAAAGCTTCCGCCATTAACCGACGACGCTTCCTGAGTTCCCTGTATCTCTTAAATAGCATCAGTCTCTCTCCTTTTTTTTTCTAACGTATCGAGCATTTCGTCAATCTCCTTGATTGACCGATCACTAGTACGCATCATAAGAGCCGCCTCCTCCCCGGTGTCGCCAGCTTTCATATCAACCTGAGTGAATCTACTAAGGAAATCCTTTGGATCATCGCAGGCTTGGCGGAACAGAAAGTATGCAGCGTCATTTGGCGCCGCACTTGGAGACTTCCCGGTACGCAGGAATTTGCCGGCGGCCTCGATTGCCCACGTCAGATTCTCCCTGTGAGTTTGCTCCTTGTCTTCACAGGCAATCTCAGCCTTAGAGACGTTGCCGTTGGTTCTAACTGGACAGTAACCGGGGTCAGGGTCGCTACGGGACGTGTCGTACTCAGTAAAGAGTTCAGACAGGCACAGGAACCCCTTGGAAGCCTGTACGACTGCTGACGGCTTCGACAGCCCTCCCTTGACCATCTTCCTAACAAGGCTTTGCCAAAGATCATACGTCGGTCGATCCTTGCCCTGTTCCTGACTCCAGAGGATCGACCTCGCCTTCTTGGCGAATTCATCCATACTGGTCTTAATCGCACTCTTTTTGTCACGTATCTTCTCAGTTTCAGCGATTACTGCCTCGACTTCAATACGCAACTTTTCAAGACCTTCTTTCTTGATCTTTATCTCGATCCTCTTCTCGTAGCGCCGAATAGCACTCTCTGACACGTCATAGTAAGCAGCAAGCTTACCACGCGACATACCTGCCTGCCGTTTGCAGTGTATGTCGTATATCTCAGCAATCGTGAGCTTACTCTCACCTGACCCACGCTCCTCTGGAGGAGCTATTGACTCCGTTTGCTTACGAGAGGTTCTCTTTTCGTCGGAGAGGATCACAGGACACTCTCTAGTTGCTTAATGAGTTGTCTCACTGTAAGGAAGGAAACTCCCTTAACTGTACGGAGAGTATCACGTATAATTACCTTGAGATTCTCGATTCTCACAACGAGTGCATGATTCCTTTCCTTAAGCTGAACATTTTCAGATTGCAGACCCGCATGAGCGACAAGTTGGGGTGCGGGGACTCTCGTGTTACACGCAGAGGCAAGAGCATTATTCCGTAAAACTAGCACCTCATTCTCTTCCTGGAGTTGCTTAACCTTCTTCCTGAAGCCACCAAGGAGAATTCCGCACCCTATCTCGTCTGTGGTGCAATCTGCAATCAGGCCCTTGATCTCTTTTCTCATGCCCTGAATTATCTCGACCTGCCTGGCGTTCATGGACGAAAGTACCGCGACCTCATCGCCCTTACTCCGAATCGTTTGATAATAATCTGCGACTTCAGTTTGAAGCTCCCTGATCTGCTTGTATGCAGTGTCTCGTTCACCCAGGAACTTGGATTTAATGGAGATCAGTAACTCGATCCTGGCTTCAGCTGCCTGGACTGTAGCTTGCAGTTCCTTGATCCTGTCTTCCAGTGTTATGATCCTGCAATCAGATTCGTGACGCCTTCTCTCTTCGCTCTGCGCAGCATTGTTATTCAAGAGATCTCCAACGTACTGAATTTCCAACTCCCAGATCTTGGATTCCAGTTCCTTAATCTTCTTACGTGCGGCGCTTCGGTCGTCATGGAGTTTAGTGTTTCTCTTTCGCAGTAATGCAATCCTATCCCGAAAGGGCCTCTCTATGGAATCCTTTTGATTGGTTACCAGCGCCGGCTCAGGCTGTCCAATAGGGGCTTCCGCTGCCACGACCTGAGCTTGAAGTTCCTTGATCTCATTTTGCGCAGCATTGTAGTCGTTTAGGAGATCTCCGACCTGAGTTTGCAGTTCCTTGATCTCGGTCTTCAGTTTTGTAACTCCAACCCAGGTATACACTCCATCGATCTTGATGTAACCATGCGTGTAGGATTTCTTTTTCTCTTCGCTCATTCTCTCTTCCTCTCTTCGTGGTGATGGGGTTTCTCTCTTCGGATACCTAGATTCTAGCAGACTCTGGGAGTTATGTCCAATGTATTCTTTAAGGTGGTTTAAGGCCCCCCCGTTAGTGTTGGGGTAGAATTTCTATATTTTTCTGTGGCTGGGTGGGGGAGGTACCCGGGTCCCGGCCGCACAGAGACGTCGGCTGGTGTGGTTCACTTTTCCGGACCTCTGGGGCCCCCCGCGCCTCGAAAACACACAAAACACGCTATACAGGGTCGAAAGGCTGGCATGAGCGACTCGCTTGGGCCGTAAATATGTCAGATCTGACATATAAATGTGTAACAGGCGCGGCCATAGTGTAACGATACCGAGCGCTTTAAGGTAGCTCGAGCACACTCACACCTACTCCTCACACTCACACCCTAACTCTATATACTACAGCTACTTAGTGTATAACAATATCACATATGACGCTGTATCGCTTATCACCATAATATACTACTGTCACGTACCCAGCACGTAACATATTAATGGAGTATGTGATACCCGCCCATTGTTACCTACCATGTGTCCCGGTACCCCTAGGGCACAAAGGGAAGATGAGATCCAGTCTCAATAAGATTATTCTAATAGCCCAAGAAAAGGTGGGGTCGGGACACCGGGACACTTCAGTGTAATTGTATATAGTATTATATATATATATGATATGTATAGGTATATATGTACTACTCTTACTCCTCACCCCCCCCACAATACCTACCGGGACACTTGATGGGACACTGGTAATAGTATGAAATAAGTACCAGACACCCCCCCACCCATTATTTTAATGATTCCTAGAGATTCTCTTGACAATCAACTAATATATGCCATACTACAGACAGAAGAGTAGTATTTCACACTCAATGGAAACCCAAGTGTCCCCAAGTGTCCCAAGTGTCCCGGTACACTAACTGGGGGGCATGGTAATTTATAAGGAGTAGAATAATGCGATTCACACGACTTACACTAAGAAAACACGCCTACGGTTGCCTCCGTCAATATACCGTAGAATGGATTGGACGGCACAATCACCTCCGATCGGTTCGCCTTGCAATTGGCGGCATGGGCAACGTTCCGGTGTCGGCCGGGCCATGGACCATCCTTCCGAGGATATGGTATCATCACTGCATTAAGCGGGTCTACCTGCATTGGTTCAGCGCAATTCTGTCATTCTCACCTAACAGCTATGGAATAGACTACTGGATTCAGCGTAATCCGGATGGGACCGTCAATCACCAATAGCCTGACCAGAACCGCCCTGGCGTCCACCTACAGCCCTCTAAGGAGACAACATGATCCAACCACACGTAGGTCAGAGAGTGACTGTAATCGACGTCAGCGGCCCGGAATCGGGTATCTCAGGGGTAGTTGTGTCTCGGGATCTTTTCACTTACCCGCCTACTATGGCAATCCAGGATGATTACGGGCGAGTATTTAATATATTCTCGTATAGGCTCCGACTTTCCGAGAAATCCACTTGACAACTCGCAAACCATGATCCATAGTTGAATAGACAACCGACAAGCCACACCCGAGGGGGAATAGCATGAGGAAAACAGACGTACAGACCCACGCCGTGAATAACTATTACGGCCCGCAACTCCCGGCCGTCAACGTCAAGTGTCACGGCTCCGGTTACGGAAACGAGGTGCAAGAGAAGTTTAATTGTACGGAAGAAGTTACCGAACGTGCCCTGCAATGGCAATGGGAAACGGCTTGTGAAATGTTCTGGGAATACGTGCAAGAGTGGGCAAGGGAGTGCTTTGGCACCGGAGTGAAGGTCTGGTCTGCCGGCCGATCCAGCGGGTGGGCCGTTGTCGAGGGCCTACCCGACTTAGAAGACTGGGATGCAATCCAGCTTGGAAAATGGACTAAGTTCGCCAAGATGTGCAGCCGGGAAATAGTACACCTTACTTCCAAGGAGGTGGTTATAGAAGACATAAAGGCAAACCGTTGGGCGGAAGAGAATTCCGAGCAATACAACTACACCGACAAAGAAAACGGGGAAACCATTTGTCTGGCCGATGTACCCCGCTGCGCCCACTGTAGCTAACGCATAACCGATCCGTCACATCCAAGGGAGAATGAACTATGGCCATTGCAGATTACGATGTTACGGTCGTGAAGCGCCTTACCGTAGCGCCCGGCCGTCAACCGCAGCAGGTTGCTTCAGTGGTTAGAGTGTATTACGCCAGAAGCAAAAAAACTGCCATGAGACTCGCTAAGATACATGGTCGCCCGATTTCTGCCTGTAGGCTATCCTGAACCGATCCGTCACACCTAAAGGAGAGACACGACCATGACCGATACAGCAACCACACTGATCGTCGAGACACCCGCAGTAGGAAACCCGAAAGCTTACACCGTCAAGCGCTACCGCGCTTCCCGGCCGGTCACTCTGGTTGAAGTCTGGGAACGGTTCGCCAAGCCAGGGCGGCCCAAGCCAGTCGTCACACTCTCGGGTGACACCGTGCGAGTGACCTTCTAACATTGGACGGCTGGACCTGAATTCACACCCAACAGGGAGAGAACCATGATTTTGAAATGTGACTGCTGCAACACCACGGCCGATGCAATACATGGAAGAGGCCTCCGGCCACACTGTAAAATGGTCCCTACGCTTGAAAATCTAAAGCAATTCGGCGACTCTCAACTCTACCTCTGCCAATTCTGCTCTTGTGTTCGCACACTCGCGCAAGGGAAGGTTTCTGGTAGAAAGCCGAAAGCATATCGCCCCCGAGTCAAAATCTGACCCTGGACGGCTGGACTTGACACCACACCACACCCAAGGAGAGAATTATGGGGGCTGATAAGCACGACAAATGGTCCTACGTTGCATCAGATACAGCTCAGAAGGCCAAGGAGCTTCTGGCAATGCCGGACGATACGGAAGTCTTGCTCATGGGCCTTACGCCCCGGACTTACGCTGTCAGGATTTCAGGTGACATAGGGGCTGGGCTCCGCCTTCGCTTGAAACGCCACACCACATCACAATCAACAGGGAGAGTAGCATGAGCGAACAGAAACAGCAGCGCCCCCTAATCCGTATAGGGACCATCCTGAAGTGGAATGGAAGTGAAATGGAGGTGTTAGCTTTCGGGCGGAGCCATGCAGTTTGCAAGATTACGGAAACGGGAACCGTGGTCAACGTGCCACTCCGCGACCTGGAATCTGCAACTGTGAAACCGGCTTGTCCCAAATGCAGCAAGCCGGCGCTACCCATTGCCTTTGCGCCGGATGAGTGGGGTAGCCTTCCGGACTGGGAAGATAACGGCAACGACTTCTGTTGTGCATTTTGCAAGTACACTTTCGAGGAGGAAGAGGCACATCATGCAAATTAAGCAACCGCTTGACATTACAAGCCGGCTCCTGCCGGGCGTCGAAATCGGAGGGGCCACTATCTCAATCGAGTATGCCCACGTTACACGAGATAGGCGCCAAGCTTATCGGTGGTTCATCGACCTACCGAACGGCGACAAGGAATTCCAGAGCGAAGACCTTTGTTCTGGCGCCGGCGTCGGCACACTTCAAGAGGGCCTGGAATCCCTATTGGGCTTTCTCAGCGCGTTCGCGGAAGCTTGCCAATATGATGATCCCTCTGATTTTAGTCAACCGGAAGAGTGTTTATTCCCGGCCGGCCTAGCGGAGTGGGCAGTTGCCAACGCGGACGAATTCTCTGTACTGGAGTGCCAACTGCAAGAGGGGCCGGGCGAGTACATTGTCGAGTAACCGAAACACCACCACACCCAAGGGGAAATGTCGTGAGAATTCACAATCTAGTACAGGAAGTGGCCCGCACTATCGCCAGCGATCATGGCCATAGTATGGCTTGGCAGCCAATGATGCAACTCGGCTTTGGCATAGGTGGCAGTCTTCACAGGCAGGTACAGGAGGGCTACTGCACTCGCTGCCAAGCCAGGATAGAAGTAAGCACCCACATCAAGTCAAAAGAGACAACAATAAGCGGAACCGCCTTAGCGGTCAACTGCTAGGACGCCAAGTAAACAACCGACAAGCCACACCACAAGAGGGGACACCATGAATTTCTGTACGATCATCGAGATACTTGAGAATCAGCCCGGCGCCTATTTCCAGTTACATGAGGAGTATGCGGAACCGGGATACGATAATCCGAAGTCGCAACTGATTGCCACCGGTGATTGGAATTCGCGGACTGTGCGCCGTCGCCAATGGGGCGATAGGCCCCTGCCCGATTTTCTCACCGTGAAGGACCCGGACGCCACTTACGAAACGATTGACAACACCATGCCGCGGATCGGTGCCATCCTGGAAAAGCTAGGGGCGGAGTTAGAGTGGGAAGATGAATGGTGCGCCTGTTCAGAGTGTAACAAGCTGGTGCGTATCAGCCCCGATAGCTACTCCTGGAAACCCAGCTACTGGAATTCCGGGGGATGCGGCCTCTATTGCCATGAATGCGTTAAAGACGACCCAGAGGACTACCTGGAGCATCTAGAGGGCAATGCGGGCGACGCCAACACTCTCGACCTGGACCTGGAGGAACACGAGTACCGGAAAGTCGATGCCGATTACGAGAACGGCCTCAATGGTGGGCAGTGTGACGATCCGGGAGTGATTGCCAAAAGTCTCTGGAGTCTAGGGATTGAGCGTTTCATTTTCGAGATTGACGGAATAGGGCAATTCGATGTACATTTCTCTGTCTGGGTTCACGAGTCGGAATACGACAAGCTTGACCCGAGCGAATTCAGAAGTAGGGGCGACGACCCCGCGGCTGCCATGTAGGCCGCTCTATAGGGAGCTAGCTTCCTTCTGTTTTTCCCTCTAACGTAACAGAAAGGAGGTGTAACATAATGCGATACTAGATCCATTTCGCCCCGAAACGCGACAATGGCCGGTAACTCCGGCATTATTACCCGGATTCGCAACCGGGCGGGGCGCTCGGACAGTAGCCGGGGCCGCTAAGCTTTACAGAACAGGCGGTGCATGCTATCAATTAAGCTATGGAGAAGGGTGTGATAAATACTGCCCTTGCCGAATTGAGCCAAGGAATCGGCCTGTCCTTAATTCACGTTTCCGTTTCACTTTTTCAGGAGAGGGAGAGTATTATGGCACATTTCTACGGCACTTTAGACAGTAACAGCGGTCAGTCTACGCGCTGCGGATCTAAGGGGTCCGGCATGGTAACTCAGTGCGCATCGTGGGCCGGCGCCGTCCAGTGTACGGCCTACATCGACGGGAAGGGAGTTGATTGCGTGAAGGTCGAAAAGATACGCTGGAAGATGCGAGGGGAGCGCAAACTCCTGTATGACGGACCGATAAGCGAAGTCCAGAAGGGGCAGACGGAAGCTTTTGGCAAAAGGGATTCCTAGGGCGAATAGCTCCTGGAGTATGGTTGCCTAATTACACTGACACAACTCAAGAGGAGAATGAATGAGTAATCTTCTTGTCGGCTATTGCATCGGAGTTATTATTTCTTTTATCTTCCACCCTGACACCTGGAGAATGTATTATGAAGATCATTTTGTGCGCAGCCGAAATGGCGGTAATTGCAAAAAGGCTACTCGACGAGAATAGGGGCTTCACGATTGACGAGTACGGGAAGACTCCGTCAGCCAAGGAAGCCCCTTGGGCAGTGTCGAAAGCGGGGTATGAGGAGTTTTTCGTGTGGGATAACGGGATTCCCCTCGGCTGCATCGAGCGCTACCTGCTGCGTCACCCAATCCTGGACGGCTTGGAGTCTAGCGCCTACTTCGGTGGCTGGATTAACGAAAGCGGGATTACCTATCTCGACCACACCCTGCTATTCTCTCGTAAGCAAACCGCCGTCCATGAGGCAATCCGAAACGAGCAGAAGGCAATTTTCAACCTCGAAACCAGAGAAACCGTAAACATACCCCAGGGAGAGGCAGTATGAAAGCGCTACGAATGTCGATGCCGCTGAAGTCTACCTGGAAACGAACCGAAAGAACTCGGGAAATACGGAAGAGTCGTCGCATACTCAGACAGCGCGAGTGTATGCCTCCGAGAGCAACTACGAAAGTAGTAATTGAGGGAAAAAGTAAGCCATGAAAATCAAATTCAATCGTAATCTAGTAGGGCAATTCTGGCACGGCACAGGGAGGGAGGAATGCCCGGGGTCAGGGTTTTTTCTTAACCTTGGATTCCTTGCCATAGATTGGTACAGTGCCCTAGGAATGTTAGTCTTCTACTTCTGGAAGTGGAGTATTACAATGGAATTCGAGGAAGGCAAAGAGAAATGATTACCTACATCTACGGAGGCAAGAGATTCTGTAAAGAATGCGGCCTGGCAATCAGGCGGAATATAGCTTCTTTATGTAGGGCTTCCCTTGATCCCGAGAACCCATGGAGCTATGACTCGAATGAATTTCCGAAGGGGCCATACTGCGCACAACAGGAGGAGGGCACACCTAATTTGCTTTGTGGCAGCGGGCAGAATTGTCTCTCCCGCCCCGGTGGTATTGTTGTGGGATCGGAGTATGGTTCCGTAGAGAGTGGCACCACGAAAGACCCGTGGACTGACGTGGACGCCTCCTTGCTATCTGAAAACGCAATGGGACCCCAAAGGAGAGTGAAATGAGTGATGCCAAGAGGCAGGTTCCGTCGCCAAGATCATTAGAGGCAAGGGGATTACTTACCATGATTATCCTTGACGCTAATACCCTTAGAGTTTTTAGTCGTAAGTGGGCCTTTGACCACGATCAGATATCTACCTTAAGAATGATCCAGGGGGATCTTGCCGGCATGGTCGAGGACATAAAGGGAGAATGAAAACCCCAACTCAACCGGGGGCCATGCAGAAGGTGGCCCCCAGCATTAAGGGCCGGCGCGGTAAGCGTAAAGCAAAGGCTGCCCTAAAGAGAGTCTACGCCGTCTTCATGTGCCGGGGTTGCGTGTCTGGTTGCGTTATTGGAACAGAGTGTGTCCCCGCGTTAGGTCTAGTGCATGGTTCCTGTTTGTACGAATGTACGAAAGACTTGGGGGTAACTGTCAATCTAGTCAAGGTGGTGCCGGCCGGAGAGTGCCTGTACTGCGGAAAGGAGCTACTGACGTGAAAACTGCCATTATCTACACCCGATTCTCCCCGCGTCCGAATGCGGCCGAATGCGACTCGTGCGAGAAGCAAGTGGAGCGATGCGGTCAATACTGCAATAATAGAAAGCTCCATTCAGATGGAGAAGGGATTCCTATATTTAGCGATGAGGCTGTATCCGGCAGCGTTCTTAATCGCCCTGGGCTCCGAGCTGCAATCGAAGCCCTAGAGCCCGGCATGGTCCTTATCGTGGACAGCAGCGACCGCCTGGCGCGAGATATGCTAGTTAATCTCACTATTCGGCAGCAGGTAGCCGATGCCGGCGCTACGATCGAGTTCGCAGACGGCTCCCCGTGTGATGATACGCCAGAGGGAAAGCTCTTCCAAAACATCCTGGCAGCTTTCTCGGCTTATGAACGAGATCGCATTCGACTCCGAACAAAGCAAGGGCTTGCTCGTAAGCGGGAAAATGGGGAGAGAACAACAAGTAAAATCCCGATCGGGTGGCAACTTGATCCCGATGATCCAAAGCGGCTAGTGAAGCACCATAGGGAGCTTAACGCAATTAAGCGAATGTGCTGCCTGAAGTCAAGTGGGTACTCCTCTAAGGCGATTGCCGGGAATCTCCATGGTTCCTGCCGTGGAAGGCCATGGAGCGCCCGAACCGTCCGGAAGATGCTTAAGAAGCATGCCTACTGGGCTTGTCCGGTGTCGGGGGACCTGAAACTGGAACCCAAGCACCCGTGAGCTTGACCGGCCATAGCTTCCCGTGCCTCGCTGGATCAGGACACGCCCAATACAGTCCGTCGCCGGTTTTCACCATTCTTTGACCGCAGGTCTTACAGATCATACCGTCCGCACCGCCGTGAGGTCAGGGTGCTCTTCCAGAATCTTCGCGCAGTACGGTTCACTGTACTCAACCAGGGAGCATGGTCGGTCTATCTCCTTGCAGACTCGGAGCGTGGTTCCTGTGCCAGCGAACGGATCTAGCACTCGCTGGCCTGGCATCGTTGTAAGCTTAATACAACGCTCGACAAGCCCCTCATGTAGTTGTGTAGGGCACCACGTCCGGCGTTGTTTTGAATTTCCTGTCACTCTCGGAAAATCAAAGACATCGCCCGGGACCTTTCCGTCCGGGTTCGCCCGCTTATCTCCCTTTTTCTGCCGTTCCGACTGTATACGGATTGCGTCAGGATAAAGCAAAGCGCTCTCATCCATAATCCGAAGGAGCGGGCGATAGTTGTTTCCGAGGTCATGCTTGTTGTGCTGTCCAAACGTAAAAGTCTGGACGCATAGCTTAGCTACAAGGTTGGGGTATCTAAAAAGGATTCGTTTTACCATGGCGCTTACATCGAAGGTCCATTTGGCGTTGTAAGATAACCACACAACCGGAGCTTTCTTCACGAATAGCCACAGGCAACTTTCGAGCCACTGGAGATAGAGATCATCTGGCTTCTTGTCCTTGAACCCATCATAGGGTAGGTCCAGGTTATCAGGCGGATCAGCGAAGCAAGCGGCATAACGTTTGTTGCTGTTGCGTAAAACCTCTAGGCAATCACCATGAATCAATTCGTATTTACTCATTGCGTATTTCCTCTCTTGCTTTGCGTCTCGCTCGCTTATTCATGGCGTGCTTGACTTTCTTGCCGAGCCCCGTTCGATTATGAAAAACGCACAGTAGCCGGCGCCAGTTTTGGGATGTCCAGTCGTACTCATCCCCGGTGATTAGAGGCACCCTGTCTTTCCTAATCATCCATACTCCCCTCCCAGCCGAAGTTCCATGCGATATAAGCGCGGTAGATTCTTGCGTAAGCAAGGCCCCATTCGCTGCTGTGATCGTCAATGTGCGTTTCAGCACCGAACCACGTCAAAGCATGAGCCCACTCGTGAATTAGAGTGTCAATCCTGAGTAGGAAGCATTGTTTTCGGTTGATTTCAATACAGAACCGCTTTCCAGAATACCTTGTGGTTCCTTGGTACTTCTTCATGGGCTTCGAGCGAACGCATATGATATGCTGAGCAGGGAAGTTCCTGCGCAACCAGGCTATTGTGCGAAGCCATTTCTTGGATGTTGTCAGCTTCATATACACTTTTCCCTGATGTGCAGTTCATGGAAGATTATGTCAAGATTACCAGAGATATGTGCTTTGGTATTGACGTTATGCAACGAATTCCATGGACGTGGTACAAGGATTGCTTGCCCTCCATGCCGCCTGAATTCCAAGACATTCTTCTCGCTATCGTCGATCAATAGGGAGTGACGATCAGCAAGAAGGTACTTCTGCGGCCCCATAAGATACTGCCGGTGCATCCATGCGGGGAAGTGGTAGTGTATCCATTCCAGTTTACCTGCCAATGATTCTGGGTCCTTAACTGGAGTGGTTAGGATGCAGACGTTCTCCCTGCCGACCAGAGACTCACAGCGTTCGAGTAGCTCCTTGAATTCGTCTGATTCCGGCGCAGTCTCCCACACCTCGCGGTCAATCTGCCTCCAGAACGATTCCAGTGTGAAGAGGCGGGTTTGATGCAAGCAATTGGCAGCCTCGATAATGTCGAAGCCCCACTCTGGATTAAACTTATCGAGATCACCTGCCTCCACTGGACAGCCAACAGCCTTTAGTGCGTGCATTGTGAATTTGTTACACACGTCATCGAGATCAAGAAACACCTTTGTAGGTATCATGTCATGTCTCCACAGGGCGGAGTTGAGTGGCGTTTTTTCTCAGAGTCAGCCTTCAGCATCTCGTGGAGATATCCGGAGGCGTTGAAAATAATGGCACAAAGAGCTTCTTCCATATCGCAATCCGTAATGTCGTCGTCCTGGTATTCTGGGTTCGGCTCCCTGTGCATGGCCCAGAGGTCCACGAGATGCCGCCAAAGTGACTTTAGGTATGCAGCAATTGGGATTCCTTTCTGCCAGTTGTCGCTGTCTCGCATCTTGCCATCTGCTTGCTTGCGGTGCTTCGTCATGTACTCGCCGAACCGTTGAATAACGAGCGGACTCAGGTAGCCTTCGTAATCTGGTTTGGTTTCGTCGTTGTCTCGGGTAGCGCCGCTGTTGAATGTTCTCATTACTCTCTCTCCTTCTTTAGGTAGGTTGCAGCAGATAGTAGTAGTGGTGCATTTTTTAATCACTCATTCTCTCCTCTCTTTGTTTCCTGGCTGATTCGGTAATAAAGACAGGGGTAGCTAAAGTCATGCCAAAATTCCTATCTATTACGATGAAAGTTTGGGTGGGTGCCTGATATTCCGCTTTAATAGACAGCGAATACTCCGAAAATCCCATAAGCGATCCGCACGCAACCCACTTGGGGTAATTTGCAAGGAAAGTGTGCCAGTGAGCGAAGATGTCAAAATCAACTGTCTCCACTCTGTCCCATGCCGCAACGGCCTTGTTGACGGGAATAGAGATTCCGCCTACCCCGCCTTGATAGCGGAGGTTATCGCCGTGGTGAAGCCGCACTTTGCGCCCCATGATCTCGACTGTATTATGGTATCCATTCCCGATCCGCCAATGGACCCGCCTGTTCTTGGCATAATACTTTGCTAGCGTCATGTACAGCAAGTGCTCAAAACTGTTTTGGTGGCTGGTTTTGATGCGCTTTTTCGGTGTAGTCCTTCCGTGATTCCCAACGCAAGTAGGAATGTAAATCGGAAGCTTCGTTTTCTTTAGCCAGAAGTCGATGCCAGAGCAGATCATCTCCTGAAGGAATACGCATGCTTCAGTAGGGCTCAGGGAGTTGGTTTCCATTAGCTCTTCGTGAATGTACCCGGAAAGTAAATCGCCCAACAGTGGGTGCCAGATTTCAACTACAGGCGCCAGGCGATTCTGCCAATCAATCAATCTTAAAATCTTCTGGTAGAATCTCTTGATTCTGTCCTCGGCAATTTCCAGGTCGAATTCATTCTTGCCGTTAGTGGCCTCTAGGCTGACCCGCTCTTCGACATGCCAGTCAGTTGCTGGCACAACCGCAGCTACGCCCCGTGACTTACACCTAGGAAGTCGGGTAAACCGCTGAAGAACCGGGGTCGCCGGTATCCCGGACAGCACTTGCGATTGGCGCTCGAAATTTGCAGCCAACGCCAAGGCATCCCTGCACTTACGCTTCCACTTTGCAACCTCAGTCTCGACCTTGGATAGCTTTAGTTGAAGGTCATCTTCCTCTGCGGCTTCAATCAGTTTCTTAGGTTCCTGCTTTGACATCAGTGATCATCTCCATGAGTTTACGACCGACAGTTGTACTGGAGGTCTTGATTGAAAGTTCTTTAACAAGCTTCTTGGCGACCACATAGACCGGAGTACCCGGTCTCCTTGTTATGGCATCGCGGACTTCAATTACATAGAGTTGATCGTCCGGCGACAGTTTATCGAACCAATTCCCTTTGTTAGTTCTCTCTGTTACTGAGGAAACTAATTCACTAGGGGGCGTTCGCTTTTTCTCTTTCACGACATTCCTTCCTTTCTTGGAGTCAAGGTAATGCTTACCGGGTGGCAGTAATTCTAGCAAGGACATCTTCGGCTCGTTTCGATAGCGAAATGAAAAGTGGGTGAATTATTAACTCGTGATCACTAACGTACTGTATGTCCTTAGCGATGCGGAGTAGTTCCAGGCTTTCTGGGTGTGATATCTTCCTCGGTGGCTGCGGTCCCGCCACTGACCCAGATACCCCTCTCCCTCCTTCTGGATGGCACACGAGACACGGGAAGATCAGGACTTTATTACGGCACGTAGGGCATGTTTTTTTCATACACTCAGGAACCTTCTTTACCACGACTGGCTGTATTTTCTTTCGAGGTAAATTAGAGATACCAATTGCTTTTGCAACTTCATCTTCTGGCAGATCCATCTTCTTCGCAATGTCACTAACTGACCTGCCGTAATGTAATAGAAGGCGAATCTTCCTCTCCAGTATCATCGTAATCATGCGAGTCTCTCAATAGAAATTTCTACTCGCGGGAAATTGCGGTCAATGAAAAGATATGGAATCTCCCTTGTCATGTGCTCGGAGGTATCATCGGCAACCAGCCCTGAATCAACAATGCCATCATACATGGGCTTAAGGGAAAACATAGCATTGTCTTGATCTCTCCTTCGTTCTGTGCCGTAAAAGAATGCAGCTTCAACTAACACTTTATTCCATGGAATACTCTCAATTTGCTCATTCTCTATAGACTCTTTCGTTATCCTTCTGTACCTCTTTACGGCAGCAGCTTTTGCAAACCTTCCGCCGGGAGTAGCAATGGCACAATTAGGAGAAAGAACTTTGGCTGGCAATGGAAGCACTATCAGGAATTTCTCAGTCATTGCTGGTTTTCTTTTCTTTCAGGAGCTTACTGGCGTAGTTCTCGGCCGTCCAGTAGCGAATGACTTTGCCTTCTGCCGACATCACGATTTCTTCTCCCTCCAGGAGGTCGCTCAGTAGGGCCTTCCTTTGATTCTGAGTAGACCAACGTGCAGTGCGGGTTATAGTTCTCCCTGTACACCCCTTTACTTCCGTTTCGTTAATGATGTTAATAATCTTTTGCTTCTGTTCGTCAATTACACCAGATGAAATCATGGGTGCAATGTTTTCCATGAAGTCTTTCAGGAGATACCTAATGAGTCTACATGAGTAATCTGCCATGGAAACTGTTATTTCAGGATTCTGAAAGTTGCATCCAGATGCAATAACCAACGCTACTTTCCTGGCATTCTCTTCACCTTTGCGCCACAAGTTCCCTAGGTGCCCGTTTTCTTTTGCATGATGATGACAGGCATCATAGAAGTCTACGAAAACCTTCTCGGCTTCCGTAGTGCATTCAATGAGTATCTGTTCCGGTGGCTTTACGAACGCCTTACCAAGAGCCCCATAGTATGATGCGAATGCGCCTATGTTAGTTCCGTCGGTTTCACCGACTACGCGGTCTCGCCACTTAACCACTACTTCCAGGATCTCCTTCGGTATCCTTGCAACACAATCATATCTCTCTATCTTTGGGTCTATGGCGCCTCGGAATATAAGGCACCTAGCCAGGAATCCATCACTGATTTGTTCTTGTGTGAGCGAGGGCATGAACCTTACGGGGGCGGAAGTCCCATAAATGCTACAGCATGGCTGAACGATGGTCCTTCGCTTCTCGATATCCGCATACTCCCTGCCAAGGAAAACAGCCGCTGCCGCAGAGTATAGCTGCATTAGGTATGGTATTAGGCTACGTTGGTTACCGTCAGTTCCGGAGCTAGCTTTAGCGAACAGGAAACCGATTTCATCCCAGAAAAACAAGCATGACGGATACTTCTCTAACCTAGATTCTATTGCGGCATCGCCAGTTGTCCCTATACCTCCAAGGAGATCCAAGCAACCGGCCTCCTGGCAAAGTTTGCGTATCTGCTTAGGTGCGTGATTCTTCCCAGCAGATGAATCAGCTATTCCAAAGCAATAGAAGTTAGTGCGAGAGTCGTACTTATCACGTACCTTCCGGCCAAATAACGTACCGAGGAATGCAATTGAACAAGCTAACGTAAGGAAGGGCTGCGGCATCATGGCTGTGTCGTTTATCCAATGGCAAATATCCCCCAGTAGCCCAGGTGGCCGAATAAGGAATTCAAGCTCCTTATCAATGGATACTCCGCCCTTCTGAATCCAGTAGCCAATGCCATGCTGTCCGCTCTTACTGAGTCTTGCGATTTCGTTTTGTTGATCGGCAGTGAATCTCTGGAGGCGACCGACAATAGCTTCCCCTGTGGACTTTTTCGCCTCAGCCTTCTTAACCATCTCGACCACGGCCTCGACTTGAGCCGGATCAACCGGCTTATAATTGGCGTCTTCGAGTAGCCAGCCCCGCGGCTTCTGGGGGATTAGCTTCCTGGCTTCTGTGATTTTACGCCGGAAGTCCTTGTCTTCAGTTGGGATGCCGAAATCCCAGGGAGGCACACACCGAAGGTTATACTCCCCTGATAGGAGGGTGTAGGCTTGGTTATCGGTCAATAGGAAACCATGGACCAGCGCCACGGCCGCCCAGAGCAGGCTACTATGCCCTGCCTGGCCCTGAATTGCAGGATCGCACTCAGACAGGTATAAGCTGGCGCGCTTCAGGATATCAGCCTCAGGGCCCCTGGGAACAAGGAAGTCCACGGCTGCTACTGACGGAGCATTAGCTGCCTGCGCCCCAATGACCGGCCGCATGAAATCCGGGAACTCAGCAGGATGGAATTCGCCGGGGCCGTACCCTTTAATCCAGCGATACACGCCACCATTGGGATGGATACTTGGCGCAAGAAGAACGTAGTACCCGTCGCCCCGAATATCAATCCCGGGCCGAAAGCAGTTCTTATTGACAGGAGGGTCAGAGGCGCGAAAGAAGGCATGGAAGCCACCTCGCGGTGTCATTTGCTGCACTGTCACTGGCAACTGCGGAAACTCCTTCAGAGACTTATAGCCACTAATGCCCTTATCATTATCGAGATCCACATCAATAACGTACACACCACTCGGCTCGCCGAGAGCAACAGCAATGTTTGCGTTAGGCCAATTCTCCCACCACGCTCGAATGACATCTGGATGGTCCGTAGCATCCTTTACGCCATGCTTAGTGAGAGGCACCTTCTGCCTTGGCTTGATCGGAATGATCTTCCATCCAAGTTCCGCGTACTTCAGTGCGTATTCGAGGAGGTTGTTCATTTAATCATGTACCGTTATGTTTCTTGCGTATGCAATTTTCAGCGCGTGCTTCCTGGCATCCTTGTATCTGTTGCATTTCCTTCTTATTTCGCCTCTTATGCCTATCACATACCAGTGAACTGCACTTATCAAGTCGTACTTCTTAATCAGAAGCTTTAGATTCTTGTCTTTCACGTCACCACCTCCGGTAACGGTTGGTTGTAATCAATGATCTCGACGTGCTTCCCCTTTTTAACTACCGTTATCGTCTTTGTCCAGCCAAGAATTTCCTGTGGAAGAAAGAGTTGCCCGAGTGCATTACCGACCGTAGGAGCTTCTCCCTTTCTTTTTCCACCAAATCGTTTCCACCACCACATTCGTCCCTGTAAGCCAGCATACCCTGGATGGTCTAGGCACACCCACTCTCGGAACATGGACATCCCACAACGATACTGTACTCGCAGGGAATCAGGAGATCCCTCTTTGATGTGTCGGTTGACGTGAACCGCATCGACCTTAACGGTCTGGGGCTCGGTTGAGAGAATTGACTTCTGTGATGCTTTTTTCCCATGGAGGCGCCTCTCGCTTTCTACTCGCTCAAGTCGCTCGATCTCTTGCTTGGGTAACTTCGTTCCACATGCAGGACATATTCGGATGGCTCGACTGAAGGATTCTCGACATCCTCCGCAAATAGCCATGACAGTTGATTCTCCGCCAAGGAGATCAATTGGCCCATGCTCGTCAATACATTGAGCAAAATCCAGCACAAGGCAATCTGATTTTCTGGAGAAACATCGAAGCCCTCTTCCAACCATCTGCGAGAATAACCCCGCAGATAACGTAGGTCGTAATAACACAATGCAATCGACTCGTTCTGCATTGAATCCCTCGGTGTAGACGTTTACGTTGCAAATGGCACGGAGCTTGCCGGACTTGAAATCTTCTACTATTCGGTCTCTGACTTGCTGTTTTGTTTTGGCAGTCACGAACGGGGCGACGATACCGTGTTTCGCTAGTTCATCAGACACCATCCTGCAATGCTCGATGTCTACACAGAAGAAAATCACAGACTTCCGTTGCTCTGCAATCATTATTCTCACAGCTTCCGCAACTGCGCTGGATACGACCTTCCCCCGGTTTGTAGCCTGGACAAGGCTCTTGAGGATATAGTCGCCCCTGGAGTTCCGCTTGACTTCTTTCAGTTCCGGCTGCGATACACCAACTTTGGAACGTAGCGGGCATAGGTACTTGTCCTTTATGAGATCAGTTACCTTGGCTTCGTAGCAGACCTCATTCAGTATGTGGTCCTTGTGACAAATTTGGCCACCAGCCATACGG
>SDBT01006152.1_pt1 | contig 19983 bp, 18 predicted proteins | sample 2277101 | NCBI WGS metagenome assembly SDBT01 (sample SAMN10404973, study PRJNA504765) | marine sediment metagenome | isolation source: marine sediment core GS10_PC15, 103 cmbsf | place: Arctic Ocean: Southern Knipovich Ridge | collected 2010 | reverse complement strand
GGCGCAGCGGCGTACGCCTGCATCTTTGTAGGTCTGAAGAAACCTTCCGGCGCTGGTTGTTATCACGATGTCGCTTTGCTGGGCTATTTTTATACGTGAGGGATTTTTCTCGGGGTATGGGTCTTCGTCTCTGCTGACAATGACGGCGTTTGGTGCGGCGTCGCGCACTGCAATAACAGTTTCCGCATCCAGGTACTTCATGCTGTGTACAAATATGATATTCGGGTGATATCGCTGGATTTGTTCCACGAGAAGCGAATCAGTTTTTTTCTTGGCAAAGTAGCGTGCGAGCCGCTTGCTTGGGAAAGGGCTGCACTGAATCATTGTGTTTCTGTAACTAAATCTCTGGACGTCATGGCCCAGGCGCAGCAACCCCTTTACCCACATTCGCTGGGGTACGCGAATGGCCTTTGGAGATTCATCCTTGAAGTCGGCTATTATGGATATCCTCATCGGATTTTCCACGCAGTTGTCCTCTGAAAGATTGTGCTCGGCAGGCCGTATATGTCATACAAGTCGGCTACCGTACGCCCTGGAACGCATTAAAATATATTCCGTATGCAGTGAGAAACGTAATATCATCAACCCTCTTTGTGGAAGTTTTTACTTTGTCTTGGTTATCACACGGCTTGATTGTATAGCTGCCTCGCAGCAAGTCACTTCCTACAGTGACGAAATTAAGGTGCGTTTGGCCGTAAGAGTCCGGAGTGGCAACCTGCGCAAGCTTATTAAAGTCTATCTCTTCATTGAACTGGTGGCTCGGCACGCTCACAACATCTCCGGCTCTGAAGTAAGGGGTACTTCCAAGATATGTAACGACGTACCTTTGTTCATGCGTGATTTTGGTGTTGACCAATGATTGGCCGAGAAATGTATTTCTACGATGTATGTTTAGCATGTCTAATAATGTTGGTGCAATATCGACGTGTGCCCCGAGAGTATGGTCAATTCCGGGCTGGACCAGCTCAGGGGGGCCCCATATGCACAGCGGTGTTCGGAAGTATATCTCTTGCTTTTGCAAAGGGTCTGTAATCTCAGAGGGGAACACCCACACGCCGTGGTCTCCTGTGATAATGATAATTGTATTCAGTGCGAGCTTTGAGTTTTGTACTTTTCTGATGAATTTCGCGACAGCAAAATCGGTGTAGTAAATGCCTCTGACGTAGCTTTTGTAGCGGCCGGAGTCCTTAATCTTTGGTGAAGAGCGGTCCGTTGGATATTCCCATCTTCCGCCGTGACTGCTTAATGTGGTTATTTCGGCGAAGAAAGGTTCGTTCTGGTCTTTTATTATCTTCCATACGTTTTGAAACAATTCCACATCGTTCATTCCCCAGCCGATAAGGGGTTGTTCCGGCTTTGGCAAAACATCTCGGTCAAATATTTTTTTTACTCCGTGTCTTGTCAGGAAGTTTCTTTTGTTGTCGAAATCAGCGGTGTAGCCGCTAAACCACAAAGTATCGCAGCCTATTTCGCAAAGGATTTCGGGCAGAGAGATTACCTTGAGATTTGGGTTGACCAAGTATGTCGGCACACCGACTGGATTCGGGTAGATTGAGCATAAAAGCCCGATTTCAGCCCTTACTGTCTGCGAGCCGTTGGCATAAAAGTTGGTGTAGACCCTCGCATCCTTTACCAACTTGTCGAGTTTCGGTGTAAAAGACGGCTTTGCCCCGAGGAAGCCACACTCGTAAGCCCGTACAGATTCCATCAAAATTAATATAATATTATATTTCGGCGGGGTAGGATTATGCGCCTGAACCGCCTTAATCGGCTCAACCATTATCCCCTTATCGGCTACGGGCCTGTATCCTGCAAGATTTCTTGGTACCAGAGCGTTGATATTGCTGATTATGTCTAAATACCTTTGCCTGCCCAGGCCTAACTTGACGCGGTAGAAGGCAAATCGGTGGATGAAGTCTGGAAGGGCAGCCCTTGCGCTGACCGAACGGTTTATGGGCCGGTTCAGTCTATGCGTCCAGCCAATAATTGAAATCGCCAGTAGAATAACAATAACTACAAAGGACTTGCTTTTTAACGGCTTGCATAATATCCAGACAAGCAGAAGTGTCGGCAATATGACAGCGACTATCCATTCGAAGCCCGACATCAGACCTAAGCCGTCTCCGCCAACCACGAACACATCCCGCCATTGGCGAAAGAGGTCGAACGGAATCGGACAATTGAAGAAACGGTAATACAGTCCGTTCAGCAGGTGAAAGAAAAGCAGTGACGCCCCCGTCAGAACCAAAAGTATTTCTCTCAAAATCCGCGGGGCAAAACGCTCTATCAGAAGAATAATCAGTAGCATCATAGAGAAGCTTATGGCGATGTCTGCTCGTCCTCGTGCGCGCGTGATGTTACCAAGGAACATTCTTGATGCAATTATCACCAGGACCACAAACCCAAACCGGACGGCAAAAGCCAATAGAGTCTTGCCTCGGACAGACTTGGCTTGGCTATTGGAAGCATTCTGGTTTTGTGCCCGTTCTTTGTTGTTCTTGTCTTTCACGTTACGTTCTCCCAGATTTTCCTTGGGCTTCTTAGGTCTACTATAGTCTTAAATAACTAAGGAAATATGTGGTAATTATTTCGCTAATGCAAGCTTTATTCTTTATAACCTATGAAATTCTAACTGAATCTCCAGCTTTTCCGGGGAATTGTTGCACTGGATTTTCAACATTCGTTAGTCAATGTCTTGGTGTACCTTAAATCCCAGACACCTTTGAGGAATTCTCTGCGCAAATCCAAATTGATAAGCCAATATTGTTAGTATTGACTGGTCTTGCCTATGGTTTTTCTGACTTGAGTTTTTAGGGGCGATGCATTCTTTGACTAAAGCGCATTGTCTCCATTTTTCCACAAGTTGCATTGCTTCTGAACAATTGGAGTCGACAGCAACTATTCCGGCGTTTAGGTTCCTTGCATTAAGCAAATTATTCTCAACGTTCAAATATTCGATGGTTTTGGGATGAGTCCATTCTTCTATGGCTCCTTTTGATACAGGTGAGTAAAAGCTGTGTTTCTTTATGACATCACGGATTTGGTATAGGGGTTGAGTAATCAGGGATCCGGCATCCATCCAGATTACCGGACATTTAAACTCATTCAAAACATCAGATACTATCACAGGTTTCCAGGCCATATACCCAGCATTTATGTTTACATTAAAATATGAAGGATATTTGCTGTAGTCAAAGACCCGCATATCAATATTGGGGAAATTGTTTTTGATAAAATCTGACTCCTCTTGAGTTAGTCCCAGATCGTATATAACAAGTTCCGAATGGCGCTCGTAATGCAACACGCTTTTGATAAATTGAACAAGAGACCTGAAGTGTGAAGAGTTAGCGCCGGAGACGATTACCAGTTTGAATTTCGGTGATATTTTCAGATGAAATTTTAATTTATCTAGCAGGTTGTATAACTTCTGAGCAAGTTTTCTTGGTTTCTTTTTGCTTTGTTTAGCGCTCATCCGGAATTTGCCCTTTCCAAAGTAATAAGGAGTATCAGAAAAGCATCTTCAGTATTTGTAGGGTTACAGCGATTTCTGATCGGTGGTCCAAACGGAACAATCCTTTAATTCACATTCTTTGTGAGATACGAATGGATTTTGGCGACTCATCCTTAAAATCTGCTATGACAAATATTCATTTTGGTTTATGTATTTGCACGTCAAACTTTTTTTGCTATGCCATGTGTACTCTTATGATGTCATCTTTCACTTCAAACACCCAATTTGGGTGGCCGTTTAAGATAAAGTGTTTTAACGCTCGTAAAGTAGGGTAATCATTCTCGCCGGCAAAGCAACGTGCATCATCGATCAGTATAATATGATTTTCTACTGCTTTATGGTTTAGTATGCAATTCAATTCCTGCATTATAGGTGTGTTAGTCTCACCCTTCGCAGTCGAACCGCCTGAATAATGGGCATCAAGCCAAAAGAGGCATGATTTGCTGACGTTTCTTAATAGTTCTGGCAATACTTTGTTACTTTGGCCTTGAATAATGTGGATATTGGGATACCCGGCGAACCTTTTCTGGGCATTCCGGTAATGGGTTTCATCAAGTTCAATAGAATAAATTTCCTTTATATGGGGCATAACTGCATAAACCATTTTTCCTTTATAGGTTCCTGTCTCAATAAATATGGCAGGGGAAAACTTTTTGATATATTCGATAACTACTTGCAGCTTACCAAAATTCGGCATAGGTGGTTTTGAACCGTTTCTTTCCCATTTGCTCATTTTTTTTCTAAGTCGTCTTTCCCTCTGGAATCTTGCAAGAGCGCCGAATGGGGTTGTGCGTTCCAGAAGATATTTTAAAGGTTCTTTCATCATTTACATCCATATTTGTTAGCTTTTGGTTAAGTTGAAGTGTGTATGTCTGCAATGTGTTGCTGTTGGCTTATTCTTGGCGACAAAATCGATGTCGAGCCTGTATCCTTGTTTGTACTTTCCGGCCAACGCCTGGACAGTGTGTTTACCGGAGCCTTCGTTTTCATTATCGGTTGAGGTATTTACGGTGTTTACCTGTATCGCACTGGCGCAGATTTTCTGAAAATAGAGCCACACAGGCAGTTTGGCGGAATTATTCTGGCACCAGCGGCAGTTCCAGGATTCGAGTGTGTTCGGATTAAAGAAGTAGCCAAATGATTTTAGCACGCCGCGTGTGGAAACTACTTTCGCCAGCCCTTTTATCAGGATGGAACTCGGCGCGAAGACTTTTTTAATTACCGGATTATCGTTAAATGCGCTTGTTATTATCCTTTTTATCAGGCTTGTGGGGTAAATCGTTGCACAAAGCTCGAATGGGTAGCGAGTAGTTGCTGATTGCCCTTGTGCCCAGTTTACGGCATAGACAGTTTGGCCAGCCACGGTATTCTCGCTGATGGGCTCGTCGCCGGCCTGTATGGTGTTGCCGCCGAATCTCAGGGAAAAGCCAAAAATATTTTCTGAGAACCTGGCAAACGTTTCGTCGATCACTTCAAAATCCACTGAGTCAAAGTACACAACATCGTCTATCCCGAACAAAATGTATTTTGTGGTCACTTCGTTTAGAAGTGTTAAGAAATCACTGAAAAAATCATTTTCATTTATCACGGTACAGTCGGGATAGTCTTTGAACAGGTGTTGATACTCTTGGTCAAACAGCTCGGGCTTATAGAGTATGCAGGTCCGCTGCAGCTGGGCTGGAAGGTGCTTATGAAGGCTCTGGAGGTACCCATCAAGCTGCAGGGGCCGGTTTTTTGTAAACACAATATTGGTTATCATCTCTATATATTATTCGTCCAGAGAGTTGTCCGCAAGGATATTTTGACTGAGTTCTGAGGACATAATTTTAGCTGTGAGCCTGTGACACTTTCTGATTGTTTTGCCGCGCAACGTGAATTCTTCGGGGTTGACTGCCTGGGTTGCATGAGCGACGTGTATGACATATTGGCCCATTGTTGGGGAGGGCAATTCGACGGTTTTATAGCCGCGGTCAACGAGTTCAAAATAGAGCTTTTTGCCCCCTGTCAGACCTTTGTCCTGGTACATACCAAACGACAGCTTCTCACGTGTCAAAATGCCCGTCCGGTAAATGCAGCATATGGTGCGGTTGTAATAGCGGTATTTGCCGAGCGGGTCAGGTTCACGAAGCAGTTTGCGCTTGAAGGTTCTAAAATCGGTTGTTTTCTTGAGCATGACTCGCCACATTGGTGTCAGTTCGACCTTACCCGAGCCGACACAGGCGATATTGGCATCGTTGCCGAAGCAGCCCATTAGCTCCGTGAGCCAGTTGGTTTTTTTGACGAAGGTATCCGAATGCATTGAGACGAAGAATTCGGTATTGCAGTTTTCGAGGCCCAGGTCCAGTGCCGCGGCATGTGCAAGACCGCCGCCGGGCTCATCTGCCCTTCGAGCCCGCTCGATTAGGCGAATCCAACCGAGGCCCCTGAGATACTCCAGAGATTCATCCTGTGAATCATTATCGACGACGACCACCTGGTAGGGATAGTGGGTAAATTTGCGAATGCTTCGCAGACACAGCTTCGTAAAATCCAATGTTTTATAATTTGCCACGCATATGGTGGCTTTTCCTTTAAGAAGCGCGGACATCGGCGGGACGTCCTTTCCCTTGCTTAGCGATTTTCGTACATTCGCTCGTAATATTTCTGGTAGTCGCCGGAGACAACATTCGAGAGCCATTTCTGATTCGCCAAATACCAGTCTATGGTTTTGTTGATGCCCTGCTCAAAGTGGGCCGATGGTTTCCAATTTAGTTCGCTGATAATTTTACTTGCGTCAATGGCGTAGCGTCTGTCGTGGCCCGGTCTGTCGGCCACGTGCTTAATAAGCGATTTTGGTTTTCCGAGGCGCTCCAGTATTAGGTCGATGACTTCGAGATTTGTTTTTTCATTGCAGCCGCCGATGTTGTAGATTTGGCCTGGAGGTGCTTCTGTTAGAACCTTCCAGACGGCGGTGCAATGGTCGTAAACATACAGCCAGTCGCGTACATACAGGCCGTCGCCGTAAACGGGCAGCTCCTTGTCATTCAAGGCGTTGTTTATCATCAGCGGAATCATCTTTTCGGGGAACTGATATTCACCGTAGTTATTTGAGCATCTTGTGATGTTGTACCTGACCGCCCATGTATGGCCGAAAGCTTTGACCAGATGGTCGGCGGCGGCCTTGCTCGCCGAGTATGGCGAATTCGGGCTTAACGGTGTTTGCTCTGTAAATTTTGCATCCTCGTTCAGAGCCAAAGCGCCATAGACCTCATCGGTCGAAATCTGAATAAAACGCTCCAGCTTTTTGTCGCGCGCCGCTTCAAGCAAGGTTAGTGTGCCGGCAACATTAGTTTCGAGAAAAACCTTGGCTTCGGTGATCGAACGGTCGACGTGGCTTTCGGCGGCGAAATTGATAATCGCCTCGACTTTGTGCTGTTCAATAATTTTCTCCACAAGAGCGCCGTCACAGATATCGCCTTTGATAAATTTGTGGTTTGGGTGGTTCAGGAACTCGGCAAGGTTTTCAAGATTGCCCGCGTAAGTGAGCCTGTCGAGGTTAACGACAAAACAATCAGTATGCTCCGAAAGCACCATTCGTATGAAATTGCTTCCTATAAATCCCGCACCGCCTGTAACAAGGATTCTTCTCATAATATCCTCAAGAAGTTCTCTAAAGGTTGCTGCCAGGGTTTGATTTGCTCTTCGAGCAGGGCTTCGATTTTGCTGTAGTCGAATCGGCTGTTCAGGGGCCTTTTGGCCGGCGCCGGAAAATCAGCGGTTTTGCACGTTGCTAAATCGACATGCATATTCAGTTTTTGGAAGATGAACTTTGCCATTTCAAAGCGACTGACGTAGCCGGCGCTTGCGAAATGAAATATTCCTTCAGGCTTTTTCGCCAGCAGCTTGCAAATAGCTCTGGCCACTTCCGTGGTGGCTGTTGGTGAGCCTGTCTGGTCGTCAACAACCTTGAGTTTCTTGTTTTGCTTTGCACGCTGGATGAGCTTGGTTACAAAATTGCCGCCGGCCAAGCCATAAGTCCATTCGATTCGCATTATACAATACTGGCAGCGGCTTTCAACTAAAAGCCTCTCGCCGGCCAGCTTGCTTGCGCCGTATGTGTTTATCGGGTTTGGCGGGTCGGTCTCAACGTATGGTCTGTCCGATTTGCCGTCGAAAACAAAATCAGTGCTTATATGCAGTACCCATATGTTGGTCTCTTTTGCCAGCGCACCCAGACGCCCTACCGCTTCGGCATTGACCTCGTATGCCAGCTCGGAATGGCTCTCGGCCCCATCGACATCGGTATAAGCGGCACAGTTGATTATTATTTGTGCGTTGTCGACAGCCTGGGCAAGATGCTCCGCCTTGGTAATGTCGAATTCAGGCAGGTCCAGTGCAGTTGCTTTAAAACCCTGCTGCCGGCAGACGAAGACCAAATCGGAGCCGAGCATACCCCTGCTCCCCAAAATAACAATCCTCTTATCATTTCCCGCCATTAGAGCCTTCCAAAATGCGGTAATTTCTCCGGCGGCACGTCCTTGAGTCTGGGACATTTCGCGTCTTTGGGTGACAAGACCGCCTGTTTTGTCGGCCAGTCGATGCCAACGTCAGGGTCGTTCCAGATGATGCCGCTTTCAGTTGAGGCATTGTAGAAGTCGGTGCACTTGTATGAAAAAAGCGCCGTCTCGCTTGTGACACAGAATCCATGGGCAAAACCCGGCGGAATATACATCTGCTTGTGGTTCGTTTCGGAGAGTATTTCACTGACCCACTGGGCGAAAGTCGGCGAGCCTACGCGAATGTCAACGGCAACATCCACCACCTCTCCCGACAGAACCTGGACCAATTTGCCCTGTGATTGCGGGTATTGAAAATGTAAGCCGCGCAAGACCCCCTTTTTTGAAAAAGAAACATTGTCCTGCACAAAAGGGCCTGGAATGCCGGCGCTGCCGTACCGCGTACTGTTCCACGTTTCTAAAAAGAATCCTCTCTCGTCCGAGAGGACCTGCGGTTCCAGCACCAGTACTTCCGCCAGTTTAGTAGCCTTAACATTCATTTACACTGATATTTCGACTCATGCCACAGATGTTGTGCATAGCAAATTTCGTTTTTTCACTGAGGCGGCTGGTTTATCACCAGTTCATTAGCCTTGTTGAGTGATTCGAATGTTCCGGCGTCGGTCCACCAGCCCTGGAGAATGTCGTACTCTAACTGACCTCTTTGAATATAAGTGTTATTAACGTCGGATATTTCGAGCTCGCCGCGGGCCGACGGCTTGAGTGTCCGAATGATGTCAAAGACTGAGACGTCGTAAAAATATATGCCGGTCACGATATAATCCGACTTAGGCTGCTTTGGTTTCTCATCGATGCGCGTGACCTTGTCGTCGGCAACTTGAGCGACACCGAAGCGCTTCGGATTTGCGACCTGTTTGAGCAGGACCCTTGCGCCGACCTTTTGCTCGATAAAATTGTTGATATAGTCCTTGAGACTACTCTGGAAGATGTTATCGCCAAGGACAACGGTTAGGGATTGGTCGTGTGAGAAGTCTTCGGCCAGGGCCAATGCCTGTGCGATCCCGCCGGCTTCATCCTGGACCTTGTACGTGAACCGGCAGCCGAAATCTTTTCCCGAACCGAGCAGGCTGACTACGTCACCCATGTACTCAACGCCGGTCACAATCAGTATCTGGTCGATGCCAGCTGCGGTAAGTTTCTCAATAGGGTAATAAATCATCGGTTTTGTCCCGACGCCCAGCAGATGCTTGTTTGTAACCTTGGTCAGCGGCATAAGCCGCGAGCCTGTGCCTCCTGCGAGCACGACACCTTTAAGATTCACGTTTGCCCCTTTCCAAAATCAATTTACCCTCGTTCTATCATCGCTGTCAAAACTGCTTTAAAAAACGCAGGTCATTCTCAAAAAACAATCGTATGTCGGTTATGCCGTATTTTCTCATCGCCAGGCGTTCAATGCCGAATCCAAATGCCCAGCCGGTGTACTTCTCACTATCTATCCCGACAGCATCGAAGACATTTGGGTCGACCATGCCGCACCCGCCCATCTCTACCCAACTTTTCTTGCCGCTTTTATCACTCAGCAGCAAATCAACCTCGGCGCTGGGTTCTGTAAACGGGAAGAAACTCGGCCGAAATCGCCATTCCGTCTCCGGCCCTAAAAAAGCGCGTATGAACTGGTCAATAGTGGTTTTCATATCGACCATACTGACACCTTCATCGACAACCAGGGCCTCGAGCTGATAGAACATGAACATATGTGTTGCATCGACGGTGTCCGGGCGGTACACCCTGCCCGGGGCTACAACCCGAATGGGCGGTTTGGTTTGTTCCATGACGCGAATTTGAATTGTGGATGTTTGTGTTCGCAGCAGGATATTGTCATCGATGTAGAAATTGTCGCGTGGGTCTCTGGCCGGATGTTCCGGCGGTATATTCAGCGCGACGAAATTGTGCCACTCATCTTCGACTTCAGGTCCGTAAGCGACGGAAAAACCCATCCTCCCGAATATTTCCAGCAGCTCATTGATGGTTTGGGTGATGATGTGCGTCTTGCCGATGTTAGCCGGTATACCGGGAAGAGTTACGTCGATAAACTCTTTTGATTCTTCCTGCTGTTTTTCCAGCAAGCTTTTCTTTAGCCGCTCAAATGCTTCGGCGACCTCGGTTTTTATTTTGTTTGCCAGCTGCCCTGCTGCCGGCTTTTCTTCGGGGCCCAACTGCCCTATCTGGCTGAGCATCCGCGTGATTTGTCCTTTTCGAGCAAGGTATTTTATCCGGAATTCCTCCAAAGCTGCTATGTCAGTGACTTTTTGCAAGGCTTTGGTGGCTTCTTTACGAATTTTTTCAAATTGCTCAGGCATTTTCTATTATTTTGCACTGCCTGTTGGCAAAGACAACGGTTTTCAGGCAATGGCAGTTCTGGCGGCCTTGACAATAACATCAAATCCCTGAGGGTCGGCTATGGCGATTTCGCTCAGCATTTTGCGATTCAGCTGGATGTTGGCTTTTTTGCAGCCGTTGATGAACTGGCTGTATCTGATGTCCCGCTGTCGACAGGCTGCACTGAGACGCACTATCCAGAGGCCTCGGAAATCTCTTTTGCGGCGTTTGCGGTCGATGCGGGCGTTGACCGCGGCTCGAACGGCAGCGACTTTTGCCGAGCGATATAGCCGACCGGGGGCGCCGCGCTGGCCCTTTACTGCTTTGAGGATTCGTTTCTTTGCCCGGTGTCTTGCTGAACCTTTTCTGACTCTTGGCATATCAGCTTTCCTTCAAGAATTTGCGTTTTTTCTGCTTGCTGGCGGCAGCTGATTCGAAGCCGAGAAGCAAGCCCACTCAATTGGTGTTATTGCGCTTATTTCAGGTGTATTTTTTGATTGGCTATTTTTCAGGGCCCCTTTTATTAGAGCATAGACTTTATTTTCTTTGCGGCCAGACCGGTCACAATTGCTGAGCTCGTCACCCTTCTCTGGTGTTTAGCGTTTTTACCGCTCATAAGATGGCCCGCGCCGGCGCGTTTGCGTTTGACCTTACCGGTCGCGCTTATTTTGACTCTCTTGCTCAAGCCTTTATGCGTCTTCTGCTTTGGCATTTGATTGCATCCTCAAATATAAAAGTCGTAATTTACGGTATTTGTGACGTTCGGTCAACACCGTGCGTGCAATTTTGCCAAAAAACGAGAAAAAACGCCTTTCAGGCAGAGTGCTGGGACATCTTGCAATCCACACTTTTTTGGCAAAATTACGGCAATACAGGCTATCTTTCCGGTATTGGGCCGGTTCGGTCGCGACATACCTGATAGAGTACCTCCGCCCCCTTGGGGCACCGAAGGATTAGACCGTTTTGGCCGGTGCGTCTGGCTCGGCGGCCTCTTGTAAATACAAGCGATACTGCCGCGCTGGTTAGACCCGGGAATTATTTGGGCACCACCAGTAAGGTCATACGCTTGGCGGACATTCTGCTTGGTTGTTCGACCTTGGCCATGTCCTGTAACGATTCGATAATCTCGTCGAGCATCGCGTACCCCCGGTCTTTGTGCAGTAACTGCCGCCCGCGGAAGAATACGGTAAATTGTACCTTATGGCCTTTTTCCAGGAATTCACGGGCATGGTTTAGCTTGATGCTGAGATCGTGCTTGTCGGTTCCGGGGCGTAATCTGATCTCCTTCAACATCGTGGAGTGATATTGGTGTTTTTTATGAGCGTCTCGAATCTCGCGTTTTTGCTGATACAGCCATTTGCCGTAGTCCATTATCCGGCAGACCGGCGGCTCACTCGTGGGCGCAACTTCCACGAGGTCCAGGCCGAGCTCGCGGGCTTTGTTGATGGCCTCATAGGTGTCTATGATTCCCACCTGATTATTCGATTCGTCTATCAGCCGAACTTTCTCGGCCCGTATCCGTCTGTTTATCCTTAAGCCCTGTTTACTTATTGTGCGTCACCTTACCTTTCTTAACGAACAAGATGATTTCGTTATCTTTCGGCTCCTTGCATATTGTTAGTTGTCAACGTCAAATTCCAAGTCTATCTTTTTATCGGCAATCTTGAACTTTGCAATCCTTAAAAAGTCGTCAATTCTAACTGTTTTGGTTTTCCTGGTGCCGCGCATTCTGACATTGACGGTATTTGCCTGGGCCTCTTTGGGGCCGACCACGAGCATATACGCCAGCTTTTCAGCATGGGCTTTGGCAATTTTAGCGTTGATTTTTTCATTCGACAAGTCGCAGCTGCATCGCAGCTGAGTTTCTTTTAGCCTTTCTTCAATGATTTTCGCATAATCGTTGCTTTTCTCACTTATGGGCAAAACTCTGACCTGCTCCGACGCGAGCCACAAAGGCAGATTGCCGCCGTAGTGTTCTATGAGAATCCCGATGAACCGCTCAAAAGAGCCCAAGACCGCCCTGTGAATCATCACCGGTGTCTTCTCCGTGTTATCCTTGTCGGTATAGAGCAGACCAAAACGCTGCGGCATCGAAAAGTCCAGTTGTATTGTGCCGAGCTGCCATGACCTTTTCAGGCAGTCCTTTACGTGAAAATCTATTTTCGGGCCGTAGAAGGCGCCATCACCCTCGTTGATCTTGTATTCGATTTCTTTATGAGCCAAAGCACTTTTGAGCGAGTTTGTAGAAATGTCCCAGATCTCGTCCGAGCCTATGTGCTTTTCGGGCTTCGTGGACAGCTCAATGCGGAAATCTTCGAAACCAAACGCGCGGTATATCTCAAAGGTAAGCTCGATGACCCCTATTATCTCAGCTTCTATCTGTTCGGGTGTGCAGTAGATATGGGCATCGTCCTGAGTGAACTGCCTTACTCTGAAAAGTCCGTGCATAACGCCGCTCGCCTCGTGTCGGTGGACTAAGCCAAGCTCGGCAACTCGCATTGGAAATTCGCCGTAAGAGTGCTGGCGGGTCTTGTAGACGAGGCAGCCGCCCGGACAGTTCATCGGCTTTATGGCGTAATTGGCCTCGTCGAAGCTGGTGAAATACATATTCTCTTTGTAATTGTCCCAATGGCCGCTTTTGTGCCATAGCCGCTCGTTGAGAATTATAGGTGTTTTGATTTCGTCATAACCATACCTGTCGTGGACACTTCGCCAGAAGTCGACTATGGCGTTCCAGACAATCATTCCTTTGGGATGTATAAACGCAAAGCCGGGACCCGCTTCGTTGAAGCTGAATAAATCCATCTGTTTTCCCAGGACGCGGTGGTCGCGCCTTTTCGCTTCCTGGAGTCTTTCGAGGTATTCATCAAGCCCCTTTTTTGTTGGCCAGGCGATGCCGTAAACGCGTTGAAGCATCTTTTGCGTAGGGTCGCCGTGCCAGTAAGCCCCCGCAACGGACATAATCTTAAAGCTGGGGACGTAGCCGGTGCTCGGTAAATGCGGGCCTCGGCATAAATCCTCGAAGCCATCTCCGTGCGAGTAAAAGCTGATGGTTTCGCTGTGAGCGTGTTTTATATTATCGGTTTTATATTTGTCGGTGGCTAATTTCTCGAGCGCCTCAGCCTTGGTCATTTCTTTTCGAACAAACGGTTTGTCCTGCTCAATAATTTCTCGCATTCTATCTTCAATGCGCTCGAAATCAGTTGGGCGAATGGGTTCGTCAAGGTCGACGTCATAGTAAAACCCGTCCTCAATCGTCGGGCCGTAGACCAGCTTTGTCTGTGGCCAAATGCTGCATATGGCCTCGGCCATTATATGCGCGCAACTGTGCCGTATTAGCTCCAGACCTTCGTGGTCTCTGAGCGTGATAATCTGGACGGCGGAGTCGGCCTTTATAGGAGTGGATAAATCAACCACTTGCCCGTTTACTTTAACTGCGACGGCGGCTTTTGCAAGTTGCGGTCCTAATTGGTCTGCCAGTTGCCTTGCGGTGGTCCCCTCGGCAATCTCTAATGGGCTGCCATCGGGCAGTGTCACTTTTGCCATATATCTATCCGATACTACCAAACTCACCTGCCATTTTGCTATATATCGCAAAATGGGGTCGCTGTTTGTATCTACCTCGGTATGAATATAGCCTTTCGAAAGAAATTGTCAAGTCATGCTGTTCTCATGCTAATGGCAAAGAGCATTAATTGCCGAATATAAAAGTAGATACTACAAGAGCAGCGGCTAAGCGGGCCATGCTTTGTTTTTTGTAACTTCTGTACTAACATATACTTACGTTAACTTGTGGTCGGATTAGGGTGATAGGCTGGTTTCGTCAATCTTATTGCTCTCTGATTTATCTGTTGTTATCTGCTGCACTTGTGTGTATAATAGGATTGTTGTATCCCGAGGTTTAAATTGATAGGAAGGAGGTGGAATGAACGTAAATCTGGTTCTGTTCAAGAAAGACGGCTCGCAGAAGGTAATCTCCCTACACACCAGTGTGACGGTGATGGGCCGGCGGCATAGTTGTGACTTGTGTATTCCATTAATGTCGGTCTCCAAAAGGCATTGCCAGGTGTCCCACGACAACGGAGTGCTGAAGATTCGGGACCTTGGCTCGCGTAATGGTACTATCCTTAACGGCAAGCCGGTCGAAGAGGCAGTGATTCATGCGGGTGACTGCGTCAAGATAGGACCTTTGGGCTTCTTGTTCCAGATTGACGGTCAGCCTGAGAAAGTTGCCCCACCCCCTTGGTTAGACCAGGAACCGGCCCCGCAGGACGCCAAGGCGGAGGAAAAAGCGGATGAACAGTTTGACGATGCGGTGGAGCTGGAGGATTCGGATATACTGCTCGACGACCTTGAATCGTTAGAGGATAGTGCTTGAGCACGTACCTGCCCCGTTTGCACTTGCCGAACTATAGACAAACGAGCTGTTCTTCATAACATAATCTCAGGTTTTTAAAAAAGGCTTTAGAGAAGCTTTTAGTATGTAGTGCTTGGTTAGAGCCTGAGGGTATGGGATTTGGTTTTTCACAGCCGTGCAGTGACTTTCAAAATTGTTTTGGCCGGTCATTTTTGACCTTGCCGATGGGGCAGCGATGTGGTAGTTTACGGTACATTGTTGCCTGATTTGCGACCGTATGCCATTCGGGTTTTTATATGGAAGCGTCGGCTATTATAAAGTGTTTTCTGGCGAGCTCACTGCCGGGTGCAAGTCTGTCCTCAGTGTCGTTATCTTTTAGTCCGGTCAGGCTTTTCCTTCTAATCGCGTGGGTCTATCTGTGTCTTTATGTGGTTCAACGCATTCAATTCAGTAAGTTGGTGCCCAAAGACCGTAGGGCGATAGCCAGTGTTGCGGGGCTCTTTCTTGGACCTGTACTTTTAGCTGTACTGGTGATAATCGATGCTATAAAGAAGGTCCCCGCAGGAGAGGGAAGTTTTATTGAGGTGCTAAAGGAGAGGCTGCAAAGCGCCGGCCGGGATATAAAGTCTTCTCTTTCACGCTCGCCAAGCGAATCGGCAATAAAACTGCTTGATTCGTCGGGAAGGAACATTAAAGAGATATATGGTCACGGTAAACGTGGTCGACCGGACAGTGGTATTCTTGACTTGACCGAGCAAATTATTACTGACGCACTTGAAGAGCGGGCCAGTGACATTCTTATCGACCCAAAAGATGAGTTGACCTATACACTGAGGTTCCGCGTAGACGGAGTATTGAGAACGGTCCAGGAGTTCGAACCAGCTATATGCCGCGCGGTTATAAATAGCATCAAGGCCGTTGCGAGTATGGATATTGCGGAAAAGAGACGACCACAAGACGGTGCGTTTGTCGCAAAAACACTTGACGGCACCACATCTTTCCGAGTGGCCACTGCCGGTGTGCTCAACGGTGAAAAGGTGTCGGTGAGGGTGCTCAACCAAAATGCGGACATGTTTACACTGGCTAATGTCGGGCTGTCCGAAAAACAATCTGCGGTTATTGAGAGCGCAATCGCCAAGCCGTCCGGCATGGTGCTTATGTGCGGCCCTACCGGCAGCGGAAAGACCACAACTATGTATGCTATGCTCAACAAAATCGATTTGTTTACTCGCAATGTGATAACCGTCGAGGACCCTATTGAGTATGTGCTGCCGAACGCCAGTCAGATTGAGATTAATCCAAAGGCTGATATTACCTTTGCGAAATCTTTGCGCAGTATTTTAAGGCAGGACCCCGACGTCATCTGTGTCGGCGAGGTGCGTGATGAGGAGACGGCGGCGACTGCGCTTCGAGCCTCGCAGACCGGTCATCTCGTCCTGGCAACCGTACACAGCGACAGCAACGCCTCGGCTTTGGTGAGGCTGCTGGACCTCGGTGTGACGCCGCTTCTGTTGTCGTCGGGGTTGAACCTTGTTATCTCTCAGCGATTGCTGCGGCGGCTGTGCAGCAGATGTAAGGTGCCGGCACAGTTGACTCAGAGCCAAATCCACGACTTCCGCAAAAGAGGAGTAAACTATAAAAATATTTTTCACGCCGAGGGATGTGAACGCTGTCGCGACACGGGCTACTACGGCAGGATTGCAATTTTCGATATCCTTGTTCTTGACAACCAGCTAAAGACCCAGATTGCCAACAATCAGTTGTCCGTAGTTCACTTGAAAAAGGACGGCGAGAAAAAGGGAAAATCCAACCTGCGAAAACAAGGATTGAAGAAGGTCGTCTCGGGGGTAACGAGCCTTGAAGAGTTAAAAAGAGTGGCAGGATAAGGTATGGCATTTTGGATTGGCATATTGGTTGGTGCAGCTTTTGCCCGCTTTACGATAAGCAAGGGCTTTTATGAGACGTGGGCTATTTTCTTCAACATTTTAATCGCAGTCTACCTGGCCGTATATCTTCGGCCGGTCATTGTCGATATTGCTGCGCTCGGTGATATGCCCTACAGTAACGCCATCACTATGATAGGCACTGCAGTAGGTGTTTTCCTGGTGCTGCACGGGGTATCATACACATTTGTTACAGGCCAGTTGAGCGTCCCCTTTCCGAAGGTATTTGATACAATTGGCAGTGGTTTTCTGGGCTTTTTAGGCGGACTTCTCATCTGGAGTTTTGTTACTTTGTTGGTCTTGATAACCCCGGTGTATCAGAGCGGCTTTGTCAAGAGCATAGGCTTTGACAGTGCTCGGTTTGAGCAGGGGGACGTATCATATATTTCCTGGTGGTGCAATCTGGTTAATCGGGCCGCCTCTTCTGAAGGTGACAGGACCACCGGCGAAGAAACTATAAGCGAGTTGGTGGCGAGCGCCAAAAAACCTGCGCGACTCAAACCGCGAGAGCAGCCTGAGCCTGAAGAGCCAGCCGAGCCGCCTGAGTCTGAAACCAGCCCGCGCAGGCCGGAACAGCTTGGCCCGCCACCCGAGCTTCCTCCGGTAGACATCTGAGCTGGTCTGACGCCTGTGACAATTCTTAGCTTTTTGCCTGGTCGAGGATAAGGTCTTTTACCTTTTGACTTGGAAGGTTCAGCGCGCCGAAAGCCACAGCGGCGGCACTTCGCAAATCCGGGTCCGTCTCTTTTGAGCTGACGAGCGAATAAATGGCGTCTATCCTTTCGTCGTCGAGCAGATTTGCGTTAAGCTTTGCCGAGATGGCCAGCGATTCGAATGCAGATATTCGAATCTCCATAGAGTTGGCTTGCTCAATAGCCATGGCGGCTATCGAACGCTGGGCGTCAGGACTGTTAAGTCTTGCCAGAATCAGGCCGGCAAGCACCTGGATTCCGGGACGTTCGTCTGTGGTTGCATCTATCAGCGTACTTTGTGCCGCGGATAAATCGATGACCGGATTTCGCGTTTGTGCCAGTTTCAACATGACTTCGGCGGCGCGGAACGCATAGCTGTCAGCCAGCTCCTCCGTCCAGTCGACTGCCTCTGCCGGGCCCGCACCTGAGCCGCTCAGCGCCTCCGCTAAATTCGCGATGACAACTTTGCTCTCGGGGAAGCTCTGTTTGGGGCCGGCCGCGCCTATCGCAATCGCCGCGCTGTACCTTACAGCCCTGTCGTTAAAGAGCAGTGCCTGCACGAGCGGCTGAGCTATACCAAGCCGATAAAGCAGTGACTTTTCACCCGCAGTGGTCGCCAATGCCTCCACCGCACATAGCGCAACGTAGGCGTTCCTGTCCTTCATAGCCCGTGCCAGCGCCTGATGCAGATATTCCGGCCCTGCCGTCGTCGCGTACGTCATCATGTCGGCGTGTCCTTCACCGAAGTATTCGGGCATATACAGGCCGGTCGACTCGGCCTCGCAATACGCTGCCAGCCACAGCCCAATCGCCTGCCCGAAACCCGGGTCCGCCTTCAGTGCCCACTCACACGTACGCATCACCATAAGCTCATTGAAGTAACTTTTGTCCACCTTCTCAAGAACCAGCCGCCTGTTGCCCGAATCCCAGAACCATACATTCGCAAAGTCAGCGTCTTCAGCCGGCTGCAAAGATTCACCGTGGTAATAGTATTTTTCACCTAACTGGAAAAACAGATGTGCCGCTGGAATTTTCAAGCCGGCTGGGTCGATTTCCCTTATGCTCAATGTGGCCAGTGCGCGAAGTTCTTTTGAGCCGCTGTTTTCGACCACGTACTTTAGATGCGATAACGATTGCGAATACCCAATCTTCCCGAGCGCCTTTATCACTTCGGCCTTTAATCCGATATTCTCCGTCTGCAGACTTGCGACAAGCGGCCGTATCCCGTCTCTGCCGATTTGCGGCAGCGCCCATATTATATTCGCCCATTCCTCCTTGCGCGAATCGTCCGTCAGTGCATCGACCATATAAACTATCGCATATTCCCCTGCGTTTTCGAGTCGCTTGACCGCTGCCAGCCGCCCGCGCATCGTGCTGCTGAGCCTTCGTATCTCTTCTGCGATAATCTTCGCGTCAGTCCGTCGGATGAACCTGCCCTGCTCGATAATGTCCAATATCTCGCCGCTCAGTTCAACTAATTCGATATCGGGCGCGGTTTCGTTCGCCCTTTGCAAAATCGCGTACCCTTGCGGATTTTCATCGCTTAATGCAAGCAGTTCCACAGGGTCAGGCTCACTTTCGAGCACGGCCTCGGCGTATCCCTTGGCCATATCGAGTCGGCCAATCTTTAAGTAATGTAAAAAATCGTTCCAGTTATCTTCAACGCTCTGTGCCGACCCCACCCCTGCTGCCAGAATTGCTATTGCCAGCGTTGCTGCGATGATTTTCCCATTCAACATCAAAATACCTCCAAAAAACGCTTCCAGCGTATCAATAAGCCGTCTTCACTCACCCAACCAAACCGCCTCAGCCATAAGATGGCTTTTGATTTAGAGCTTATAACAAAACTGCCCGTTGCCTTCTGTCATTCCCGCGAAAGCGGGAATCCAGATGTTTTTGTTAAAGTCATTTTACGTTTTGCTATAGACTCTTTATACACCTCCATCCAGGCGGCCGTAATCCTGCTCTAAGTCCAAATAACACAAGTCGTTACAAACAAACGTCCCAGAAACTCATATCATACAAATAAATGCCACTTCTGTCAACCAAAAAGCCTTTCAACCCCATATTTTAACACCAATCGCCGATTCCACAAAGAATTCCCCGCGCCCCGTTTTCCCCAGCCAGAAGCCTGCAGTAAAACTTATTTTTAGCCCCTTGCACTGCAAGGGTTCCTCCGGCCAGTACGCGTTGAAGAAAACCCTCTCCAAAGTGAGTTTACCCTGAACTTAGCCGAACGGGCTCAGGACAAGCCTCTGTGGCCTTATTTACCCGTGAAATCTGTGGTTCAATTACTATGCCCTTCTATAATTGGACGAACTTGCGTGTTTGCGCTGAAAATTCGGCTGTGGACAGGCCGAAGGGTTCGCCTAAGTGCTTATCCGCACGCGAGTAAAAAAGAAATGCGAATTTCCCGATTTTTGCTTTTAGGGTGCTGCGCTTTTGATTGAAATTTGCTTCTTCAAGGTACAGACCACCTAAATTAACACAGTTTAATTTCACCTTTTAAAACACGAATGTTGCGCATTGTCTGTTGTTGGATTGTATTCATAGAGGATACTACTGGTAATGGCGGCAAAAGATATATCTAAACATTCTGAATTTA